>Ga0209510_1005149_pt1 | contig 11079 bp, 6 predicted proteins | sample BiotimSIPDNA_FD_185749 | JGI IMG/M metagenome (GOLD analysis project Ga0209510, IMG submission 185749) | Anaerobic biogas reactor microbial communites from Washington, USA - Biogas_R1 time_0 SIP DNA (SPAdes) (version 2) | ecosystem: Engineered > Bioreactor > Anaerobic > Unclassified | place...
AGAGGTTTCATCTGACGATATAATCAAGGTTGCGACACTTGCGTTGCTTCACAGAATGAGGACTACACAGGAACCGCAGATCCCGCCACCGCCTCAACCACCAGCCAACGAGCAGGAACAGGAGCAGGAACAGGAGCAGGAACAGGAGCAGGAACAGGAGCAAGATCAGGATACTTCACAGCAAGAGAGCGATACTTCGGAGCAGCAGGCTGAAGCCGAACAACCATCACCACAGAACGGGGAGCAGGATAATCAATCTCAAAGCGGACAGAATCCCCAGGATGCTCAGCCGGAACAGCAATCAAAGAGCAAGGATAATGCATCATCGCCGGAAGAGGTTTATCAGGTTGGAGAACCATTTAAAGTAAAAAAGTTTACAGCAGAAAAAGATAAAGTGCTTCGCAGCGGCTCAGGACGAAGGAGTCGTACCCGGTCTGCTACCAAACAGGGCAGGTATGTGAAAAGCACTCCCCGAAGGGAGCGCAATGATCTGGCTCTTGATGCAACACTGCGGGCTGCTGCACCGTATCAACTTCATAGAAAAACTGTAGCCCCGGAAAGAAATGTATCAGTTCACATTATGGAACCGGATATCCGGGAAAAGGTGCGTGAGCGAAGAGTCGGAAATGTTCTGATATTTCTTGTTGACGGTTCCGGCTCAATGGGTGCGCAGCGACGGATGGTTGAAACCAAAGCTGCAATCATGAGCCTTTTACTTGACGCATACCAGAAACGTGACAAAGTCTGCATGATAATTTTCAGAGGAGATGACGCGCAAATCGTTCTTCCCCCCACAGGCTCTGTTGACATGGCAGGAAAACTGCTCGCCGAACTGCCGATTGGCGGACGTACCCCTCTTACTGCCGGATTGTTGAGAACCGCTGAGGTACTTGATAGAATTTTACGTAAATCACCTACTACACGTCCACTGGTACTTGTTGTCACTGATGGAAAAGCAAATTATGGAATCGGTGATGGTGCTCCGCATCTGGAAGCAATCACGGCAGCCGCACGGGTTAAGGATCGGTTTGACAATGTACGATTTGCAGTAATTGATACCGAACCGCCAGGTGTAGTGCGTTTTCAATTAGCCCGTCAGCTTGCCTCGGCACTTCAGGCCGAATATTTTCATCCGGAAACGTTACGGGCTGAAGATCTTGTAAAGATTGCAAAAGATGAATAGGTGAACACTGGTAAGAATGACACACTTGACATCATGGATATTGCTTCTGTACCATATCAAAATCAAAACATTTGAGAAATATTAAATAATAATTGTTCATTATAAGGAGAAACCATGTCTGCTGCATTACAACGAATACCATATTCTTTTGCCGGTATTGTCGGACAGGAAAAAATGAAGAAAGCCCTGATCCTCAATATTATCAACCCCGGGTTATCGGGTGTGCTGATCAGGGGTGAAAAGGGAACTGCAAAATCCACAGCAGTCCGTGCACTTGCAGAACTGCTTCCCGAAATATCTGTTGTTAAAGGATGTCCGTTTCAGTGTGATCCGGATGATACAGCTCACCTCTGTCGATTCTGCAAGGCTAAAATCGCAGCCGGTGAAACACTTGAATCTCATAAACGCAAAGTTCAGGTTGTGGAACTTCCGATAAGTGCTACAGAAGACCGTGTCGTTGGAACAATGGATCTTGAACATGCACTTAAGGAAGGTGAGAAGAAGATCGAGCCGGGGATTCTTGCACATGCTCACCGTGGTATACTGTATGTTGATGAAGTCAACCTTCTGGATGATCACGTTGTTGATGTGCTTCTTGACAGTGCGGCAATGGGTGTCAATACCATTGAACGTGAAGGAATAAGCTTTTCGCATCAGGCACGCTTTACGCTTGTAGGTACCATGAATCCGGAGGAAGGCGAACTTCGTCCGCAACTGCTTGACAGGTTCGGATTATGTGTCACGATCGAAGGGTTGCGTGATGCTGCTGCGCGGGTTGAGGTTATAAAACGGCGAACTGCCTATGAGGCCGATCCATCAGGGTTCGCTGCCAGATGGTCTTCAGAATCGGATCGACTTGCAGCTGAAATCGTTGGGGCATCAAAGCGCTATTCCGAAGTCGTTGCAGCCGATGAGATACTTCATGCAATAGCAGTGAGATCGCTTGAAGCCGGAGTTGACGGGCATCGCAGTGATATTATTATGCTCAAGGCTGCAAAAACCATTGCAGCAACGCACGGAAGACAATCCGTAGAGACATCAGACATTGATGAAGCCGCTGAACTCGCGCTTCCGCATCGCGTGCGGCGAAGACCTTTTGATGAAATTGTAACGCCATCACAGAAAAAAGACCGTACCATCAAAGCTTCATAATGTCCTTATATAAATTACTGTTTATTATTGGCTTGATTCTGATTACGGGGTGTTCGCATAAGAATCTCCCTTTTTCAGGATTATTCCGCGCAGATGGCGTTCTTGAGATACAGATACCTCAAAATATCAGGAACATAGAGATATTTGATGAGAGTGGATCACTTGTAAGCTCCTCTCCTGCATTTGGTCTTCAATCAATAAATGTTCGTTTCCAATGGCAGCCTGAAAAGAACTATCAGGTTTTTTTTGATAAAAAGTCTGCCGGGAACGTAACTGCGCCGTCTCACCGTCCACAATACCGTATCTGTATTCATGCTCCCATTGGGCAACGGACCTACGAGTTTTATACATCTGGCACTCTGACAGATCAAAAAGATACAGTGCTGGTTGTTCCCATGCTTGAGAATGAAAAAGCTGACATCCTTTTTGAAGTCGAAAAGGTTGCAGATTCAGAAGACGGTTTGGTCGTAATTGATGTTAAAAATATTTCCAATAAAGGAGAGTTGTCACTTATACCACGTTCTGTTAGTGATAGTACGATACTGAAATTTGAGTATGATAAACAAAACTGGAGCGCTCAGGTAACAAGATCAGGCGGTTCCATTAACACTGTGCTGCCACAAATACAGGCAGATATAACGATTGACTCTGTACGGTACAGGTACCTTCTTTCGTTTGGGACGGCAACTGCGATTCGGGATTCAATAGAAGTCGGGGGGTGGTCTCTGCCTGCTGATGAGAATGGTCTTTCTTCATCACGACAGGCTCCTGGAACAATTCTCATGCCTAATCAGCTCTGGAATCATCTCAGTTCAATGCTTGGGGTGAATGTAAAGGCCATTCAGTTTTTCAGGCCGTTTACCTACCAGTCAATTGTACTGCACAATACGAGTACATCTCCGATTGGCTGCATGTTGACTGGCGAAATTCTTGATCAGACAACAGGTGAGGAATCCCTCTGGTTTAAAGCACCTGATAATCAGTTTACCGGTGGAACTGACAAGATTATTTCATTTGTTACCGTTGCACCTGGCAGCAGGGAACGTTGCGTATTACCGGTCTACGTGGATGCAAATACGCCTACTGGTGCTTTCACCAGTAGAATAACAGTCCAACGATTGGGTTCTGACCGCATTCTCAGTTGTATCGAAAATCCGGTAAAGGTTCTCAGGGGTGACGCTTTATTTACAGGATGGACTATAGGGATTGGTATTTTGAGTTTCGGGTGGTTACTACTTGTACTCATTTTTTACCGGCGTATTGTTGGAGCACTGGGGCTGCGTATACTGGTATTGTTGTCGCTTTTAGGATCGCTTCAGTTTTGTCTTTCGTTTATTGGAAGGATTATTTCAAGTGTTATGTATGCGGTTCTGGGGCCTTTCAACTGTCTTGTGGGAGGATTGCTTACAGAAGTGCTTACCTATCTGCTTGTAACATCAATATTGTTTCTTGTTCCCAGAGTTGGCACGATGACAATCGCCGGAATTGTGAACTACATCATGGGTGGAATACTGTTCGGATCCTTCGGGTTGACCGACATACTCTTTATCGGTTCGGGGATTGCATTCCGTGAAATTCTGCTTTTTGCTTTCGGGGTGACTCACTTTAAACCGAGGGAAAATCCACCACCAATTGTGCCAATGATGCTGGCGCTGGGACTTGCAGACGCAGCAAGCACATTTACATCACTGACTCTTAATGCCGTGTTTTACCGTCTTTACTTCGCAGACTGGTATATCATGATGAACGTTGTGATCACTGGATTTCTTTACACGGTTATCGGGGTCTATCTTGGCAGACCACTTGGACGAAGCCTGAGGAAGGTTCATGTATGATAAGGATTGAAAATTTATCCCTGCGCTACTCGGGTGCATCAGAACCATTGATTGATGGTATTTCTCTTACAATTGCTAAAGGTGAAACAGTACTTATCTGCGGTCCGACGGGGTGCGGGAAATCATCACTGATAAATTGTATGAACGGTGTACTTCATCACGAAAGTTCCGCACAGATCAAGGGTGATGTATATATCAACGGACATGATATACGCAAAATTCCATTATCACATCTCTGCACCTGGGCTGGAACTGTTTTTCAAAATCCGGACACTCAGATATGCTCTGCAACTCCTGAAAGCGAGATTGCATTTGGTCTTGAAAATCAATGCGTTGATAGGAAGAGCATGAAAGAAAGGATTGATGAAGCACTCACCTATACAGGTCTTGAACATTGCCGTCATCAGGATACATCAACACTCTCCGGAGGACAGAAACAGCGTCTTGTTATAGCATGCGCACTTGCGTTAAAACCAAAAATACTCTTTCTGGATGAACCGGTTAGTCAACTTGATCCAAGAGGTGCTGAAGAGATTCTTGCGCTTGTCAACAAGTTAAAATGTGAGCATGCATATACAATTGTTTTAATTGAGCATCGCATCGATGAAACATTTCTTCAGGCAGACAGAGTAATTGTTATGGATAAAGGCAGGATTGTTTCTGATGCACCACCGGAGGAAACACTGGAAAACCTTGAACAGATGCGGGAGCTTGGAATAAAGTTACCACATCTTCCGGATTTTTTTGCGCGTATTAACAGACCGGAACGGCCGCTTATTGCACACCTTGCACCTGTTATCAAAGTCTGCCAGAAAGAAAGTGATGTCAGACCGGTGGCTGTTGAGTGTCTCTGTTCTGTTGAGAATCTTACTTTTGGTTATACCAGAGGTTTGGATATAATTCGCAATATGTCAGTGAAATTTTTTCGTGGTGAACATGTTGCTCTGATGGGTACTAACGGTGCAGGAAAATCAACGTTCCTTCATCTCCTGGCCGGAGCACATAAACCTTCCGGTGGAATAATTCAATGGGCTGATAAAACGATTGATACCGGCCTTGTGCTGCAGTCGCCTGATCTGATGTTGTTTTGTGAAACTGTGATGGAAGAATGTCTGTTTGCCCCTGTTCATCAAGGCAAAACGCGGGAGACTGCAATTGGAATGGTATCAGAAATAATTGACAGTATGGGGCTTGGAGACTACGCGGAAGTACCACCGTTCGCCCTATCGAAGGGGCAGCGCTTACGTGTTGCTGTAAGTTCTGTCCTGACAAAACAGTCATCAATATTACTACTTGATGAACCAACCACTGGGCAGGACAGAGAGCATATAGAACGATTGATGTGCTGTATCGGGAACAATTTTGAACTTGTTATTTTCTGCACCCATGATGTTGATACCGCAGCCCGTCATGCCGATCGTGTCATACTGCTGCATCAGGGGGGAATTATTGCGGATGGAGCACCTGAAGATATTTTCCACGACATCAAAACATTGTCACGTGCGTCAATCAGGCAGACCTCTATCCAGCAGTATGCTGTCAGGGTAGGCTCAAGGGCGATTTGTGTTGATGAACTTGTATCACAGGTATATTAATCATGGGCTATTTCAACCGCAATACACGATCTCCATTCGGAACTCTTGATATCAGGATAAAAATTACCATTGGTCTTTCGGTATCGCTGCTGGTCATTCTTGTTGATACCATTGTTGCGCTATGTACTGGTGCAGTAATCGGAACTTTGTGTTTCGCACTCTGCTACCCAAACCGTAAACAGGTAATTCTTGTAACCGGAACTACATTTCTTGTAGTATGGGGGTTGATGTTTAGTCAGGCGCTGTTCTATTCCATGGAGCCACGGCATGCACTATTTGTTCTCATACCGCCAAATAGTGTTTTAAAAGAAGGTGTTAAAATCTATTACCAGGGAATTTATTATGGAGCGATACAGTCATTACGAATTATTGGTGCATCTCTGACCGGGTTTGCAATCTGCTTTTCAACTGAACCCGACCAGTTTCTGCGGGGACTGATCTCCCTGAAAATCCCGTACAGTCTTTCTTTTATAGCAGTAAGTGCAATCAGATTTATTCCCATAACCGCAAGAGAGATTGCTACTGTCAGAAACGCAATGAAGCTTAAAGGGTATAAGCCGTTTAAAACGGGGATCGTTGATACAATTCACTCGGAAATTGCATCGTTGCTTCCAGTTCTGGCAGGGACAATCCGCCGTTCGCAAGAGATTGCTCTTTCCATTCAGACAAGAGGTTTTTCCATGGATGGAAAAAGAAGCTCATGGTCTGATACATCACTCTCTATTAGTAATGTGTTACTGCTTTCTGCGACAATAATCACCATCAGTGCAGTTTTTTTGTGTAAAGTACTCTTTTGGCTGTACCAGTGGGAGCTTTACTATTTGCCGCAACTACGACCACTGTATGGATTCGTTCGTTTCTGGTTGTAAACCTGAAGGAGTCATTGTGTACTATTTAGTGTCTGAACGAAAATTGATACTGTACAATAAAAACGGTATAAAAAGTGAAAATTCTCCAGCGAAGATTCTTTATTGACACATTGGTGTAAAGTATTTTTAATGTGTAAAACAAAAAAACATTTGCAATCGTCAAAAAAGTTCACTGGAGAATGTATGAGGAAAATAATTCCGGAGCAGCTACAAATGGGAGAAATTCCAATAGAAGATATAAAATTCGATCTTACCTGCAGGGATGAAATACCTCAGCTTCTAAAGGGACTGCAACACATTTATTGTAATACTTTACTACGTCAAAAAGTTTTTCTGCTTTTACGAAAAATTATTCCTAAAAATGTCAGCATAACCAACGGTCGTAAAGGGATGAACCTTTGGCAGATTTTTGTTTTAGGTTCATTACGTCTGAATTGTAATTGGGATTATGATAAACTACAGGAAATTGCAAATAACCACATTGTACTCAGGCAAATGCTTGGGCATAGTATGCTTGACATTGAAAAAAGGTATAGCCGGCAAACATTAAATGATAACCTGCGTTTATTTACAAGTAATATTTTAGACGAAATTAATCAGGTTATCGTTAATGCCGGTGTGAAACTTGTAGATGGTGGTAAAAAGAAGAGTAAACCGACACATACTCGATGTGATTCTTTTGTGCTTGAAACAAATGTACATTTTCCAACAGACTTAAACCTGTTATGGGATGCTTTGAGAAAAGCACTGACTCTGAGTTTTAGAATGGCTGAAATCTTTAATATTGACGGTTGGCGACAGACTACGCACAATATCAAAGCTGTTAAGAAATTGTTTAGGGCAGCTCAAAAGGAACGTACACGTGATAAGGATGGCAGTACGCGAGTTGCAAGCAATCATGCAACTCAGCAATATATTGATAAAGCAATGGTGCTATTGGAAAGAGCTGCAAATGTTGCAAATGCAATCGATTCACATTTATTATATGGTCCAACAGGACAAGAAATCAAACGATTTGTCGAACATGGAATACGTCAGATCGACCAAATTTCAAGGAGATGTTTTAAGAACGAAAAAATTTTACATCACGAAAAAGTATTTTCAGTATTTGAAGAACATACAGAGTGGATATCGAAAGGGAAAGCAGGAGTACCACAGGAGCTGGGGTTGCGAGTATGCATAGTAGAAAGTAGTTGTGGGTTTATACTACATCATAAGGTGATGCAGAATGAAACTGATGATGCAATAGCAGTACCCATAATAAAAGAAACTCTGGCACGGTATCCATATGTAAAAAGTTGTAGCTTTGACAAGGGATTTCATAGTCCACAAAATCAGACAGATTTATCAGAAATACTACAGTACACTGTACTTCCGAGAAAAGGGAAATTAAACGAAGAGAATCGGCGTTTCGAATCGACAGATAAATTTACAGAGAAAAGACGCCAACACTCCGCAGTAGAATCTGCCATAAACGCAATAGAGAATCACGGACTTGACCGTTGCAGAGATCGGGGATTAAACGGTTTCAAACGATATGTTGCTCTTGCAATCGTAGCCCGGAACATACAATTAATAGGGGCAGTATTGAGAAACAAGGAGTTGGCATTGTTAAACAAGGATAAACAGGTGGCATAGAAATCACGGACTACGAAAGATTGCGAGCGTGGTATAAGCACATTGTATCATATGTCAAGTTTTTGTTGTTTTTGGTCCAGAATTAATGATAAATGAACCAAACAGAATCAGTAAATGGTTTAAAATAATTGCAAAGCTTCAATTATCGTTCGTCAACTGTTGTAAAAAGAGGGGTTTCCGTACGGACACTAAGTAGGTAGACATCAGCAAGTTCATCAACCCATAACCGTACCGTATCTCCATCCTGTGATGCCTCAAATGCATTCTTGAGCATATTAACGACAATTCTGTTAAGAATTGTATAATCCGTGTTAACGGTACTATTATTGCCACAGTCTATTGTGAGTATTTTGTTTTTTGCGACAGGATGAACACTGAACGTCAATTGCAGTTCGTCAACAAGATCCACAATCTTTACCCTGCTTTCAACAATCTGATACAACTCTGCTTTATTTTCCAACAGTGTTTTCTGTATCTGTATCTCATCAGCAATCAGCTTAGTCATCTTGAACAGGTTTTTTAATTTGGTATCATCAGGTTTTTCATATAACAACAAATCAATGGTTCCAAGTAGCCCCCCTATAGTGTTGTTTATATCATGAAAAAACATTCGTTCCATTGATGACAATGTATTGAGCACCGTCATGTCCTGAATGAACAAAAGAACAAACTTTATTGATTCAATCGTTACAGGAATAGCCCGTATTTTAAAACAGATATCACTTGTCACACTATCATTTATTACTGATGCACTGCACATTTTTTCAACAGATGTATTAGTACCAAGACTTGATACTATAGCTATAGCAGCTCCGCATGTTGCACAATGCTTTGTTGTTCCACAACCATTTGGCTGTTCGCCGGCATGTTCACAATGAATTATCTCGCCCGGTCTTAATCCAAAGACATCAAACGAATTACTCCACCCGAATGACTTTACAAGATCATCATTGACAGCAATAACCTGCCGGTGCTCATCAATTATTGCAAGCATCCCGGAAAGTGATTTAATAAGATTGACAACAAATTGATTGTTGTTAATTACAGTAACTTTATCATGTAATTCATTTAATGTGGACTTCTCCGGTGATGCAAAAAAAGTTTCCATAAGTACATGCTTCCATTTTGTTTAGTAACCATACCTGTTCATTTCATTTGCTCTGTATTAAATTCTTTGAAAACATTTCCAATAGTGGATCAGAAACAAGTACTTTATACTTATATATTATTTCATTCGTGAATTCAAGTCTGAATAATAGTAAACACTATTCCAGTTATTATATAAAATACCACTGTTTTTACACACCAGGAAACACCTGTGGACAGACCTCTGATGCGTAATGTTTGCAGTTCCTAAGAGTTCCCAATAACAGCCTCAACCCTTCGAGTAATCAATACCTCACATTTTCTTTATAAAACATTCTATTTGAGACAAAACTGCAACATAAAAACAACTATTTGAAATAAAACGAAATACATGAAACTTTTTTTAAAAAAAACTCATTTTTTTATTACTTTTTTTTGCATTTTGTAACTTTTATTATTATCTTTATTAGTACCTACATAATAATCCTCATTGCAAGGTCCTCTTGCAGACAATTTGGGTGAAGCGGAAGGCGTCAGGTAGTAATACCTGGCGCTTATTTTTTATATTTTTTTACCGAAGATATACAATGGGGATTCAATCACGAGCATTGAGATACGATGTAAATAACAAAAAACAGTTTGATTTTTTTGAATTATCATCCAGATTAAACTATTGGCGCGGAAAAAAACCGAATACCTTGCACAACAAGCAGACAATAACAAAAAAGTTACTGTCATCAATTACATTCACTGATAATGCCAATCACTTTACTTAACCTGAAACAACCTTATTAAAAGACAAGTTGTTTTTTCTTTTTACCATCTGTCGTTTTCCTGACAGGTTCCTTTTTCTGATTTGTAAAAATCTTCATCATATTGTCATCATTGGATCTAAATCCGCCATGAATATCGCAAGTATCAAGCACAGCATCGGAATAAAAGAATTCTAATTCTTTTTTTGTACATTTCGGAGTTGCAGCAAGGTGTGACTCTGCGCAAAGTTCCTCAGTCTTGATACCCTCCGGCATCTCAAAGTCAACGACTGGCATACCCTTTTGTGCCTGAAGCATTGTTTTTACCCATATCGGTATTGCGGCTGTAGAGCCTGTCACTCCAGCTCCAAGTGACCTTCGTTCATCGACTCCGGTCCAGACACTTGTCACCAGCTGGGGTGTGAATCCGATGAACCATGCATCAGAATAGGAATTTGTCGTACCGGTTTTTCCAGCAGCCGGACGTGAAAAACCAAGTCCGGGTATAGACGCGGCTGTTCCACAACACACAACGGTTTTCATTAGAGAACACATTAAAAAGGATGTCTGAGGAGACAAAACTTCTTTTTCTTCTGGTGTATGTGATTCAAGCACTCGTCCTGTTTTATCAATTATTTTTTCGATATAGTATGGCTTCGGTTGAATGCCACGATTTGCAAATACACTAAATGCAGATGTCATCTCCATTGGCGTTGTCTCACATGCGCCGATTGCAAGTGATGGCACCGGGTTCATCTGATGCTTCAACCCCATTCTTCGTGCATAGTCAATAACAACATTCGCGCCAACTTTTGTAAGCACCTGAATTGCAACCAGGTTAACAGACTTGGCAAGCGCACTTCGGATTGTAATAGGCCCATTGAAAACGCGATTGTAATTCTCAGGTCTCCACTCACCATCAGGTGTCATGAGCGTAATTGGCTGATCCAAAACCACTGATGCCGGGGT
>Ga0209510_1005153_pt1 | contig 11073 bp, 5 predicted proteins | sample BiotimSIPDNA_FD_185749 | JGI IMG/M metagenome (GOLD analysis project Ga0209510, IMG submission 185749) | Anaerobic biogas reactor microbial communites from Washington, USA - Biogas_R1 time_0 SIP DNA (SPAdes) (version 2) | ecosystem: Engineered > Bioreactor > Anaerobic > Unclassified | place...
TCCATCAAGGATGCCATGGAGCAGGTCTACTACCCGGCCTTGCAGGAACTCATCGACAAGTTGCGTGTCTACGCTGACGAATGGGTTACCATACCCATGTTGGCCAAAACGCACGGACAACCGGCTTCGCCTACCAGATTGGGTAAGGAAATCGGGGTCTATGTTAGCCGTCTGGAAGCCCAGGTGCGTTTGCTGAAGCAAGTACCCTATTCGGGTAAGTTTGGCGGTGCTACCGGTAACTTCAACGCTCATCACGTGGCCTATCCGGAAACGGACTGGTCTGCTTTTGCCAACTGTTTCCTGGCTGACAAGCTGGGACTGGTCAGGGAACCGCTTACCACACAGATAGCCAATTACGACAATCTATCCGCCCTTTTTGACGGCATCAAGCGCATCAACACCATCATGCTCGACCTTTGCCGTGATTTCTGGATGTATATTTCGATGGAGTATTTCAAACAGCAGATCAAACCGGGTGAGATCGGTTCATCGGCCATGCCTCACAAGGTAAATCCCATCGACTTCGAAAATGCTGAAGGCAACATCGGGGTGGCCAACGCGTTGTTGGAACACCTGTCGGCCAAATTGCCCGTGTCCAGGTTGCAGAGAGACCTCACCGACTCCACTGTGCTCCGGAATGTGGGCGTCCCTTTGGCGCACACCTTGATCGCTATCAAGAGCGGATTGAAAGGGTTGAACAAACTGTTACTCAATCGCCAGGCGCTGGAAAGGGACCTGGAACATAACTGGGCCGTCGTGGCCGAGGGTATCCAGACCATCTTGCGTCGTGAGGGCTATCCGAAACCCTATGAAGCGCTCAAAGCACTGACCCGCACCAATGAGGCCATCACAGCCGCCTCTATCAAGGCCTTTATTGAACAACTGACTGTTAGCGATGCCGTCAAGGCAGAATTGTATGCGCTGACGCCGGCTACGTATACCGGCCTATAATCCTGATTTTTATTTTTACTATCCACTTTCATACGAGTATTTTCGACACTAAAACAACGTCAACAACAAACGACAACAAACACGTAACAGACATGATGACAGACAATGAAAATCGGCAGCGCCAGCCTGAGGAAGGTGACAACGCTGTCCGCCGTGATGGCGACCGCTCCAACAACGAAGGGAACTTTTCCAATCCTTGGCGCAAACCAACAGAAAATCGCAGCCAAGGTTCTTTTGACCGTCCCCGCCGCTCCTTTTCAGACAACAAGGGCGATTATGCCCGTAAGGACTTTGGGGGAGACCGTCCCCGTCGTCCCTATTCCAACGATACTGACCGCCCCCGTCGTTCGTTCAACGAAGGTGGTTATGACCGCCCCCGCCGTTCTTTTGACGGCGATGGCAACCGTTTTGACGCCTCTGGCGACCACAACCGTTTTGACCGTCCCCGCCGTTCTTTTGAAGACAACGGCAACCGTTTCAGTGAAGGTGGATCCCGTTTCGGCGGTTCTCAGGAAGGTGGCTTCAGCCGTCCCCGCCGCCCACAAGGTGAAGGTGGTTTCGATCGCCCCCGCCGTCAGTTTGGTGAAGGAAACTCAGACCGTCCTTTCCGCCCACAAGGTGAAAGTGGTTTCAACCGTCCCCGTCGCCCCATGGGTGAAGGCGGTTTTGATCGTCCCCGTCGCAGCTTTGACGGTGAAGGTAACCGCTTTGGTGGCGATGGTAACCGCTTCGGTGGTGAAGGCAATCGTTTCGGTGTCGAAGGCAACCGCTTTGGTGGCGAAGGCAACCGTTTCGGTGGTGAAGGTAACCGCTTCGGTGACCGTGGCAACCGTTTTGGCGGTGATGGCAACCGCTTCGGTGGTTCCAGAGACGCTGGCTCCGACCGTCCCCGTCGTTCCTTTGGCGAAGGTAGCCGCCCCTCTTTCGGTGGCCCAACCCTTCCAAGGCCTGACAGAGCCGATGGCCGTCCCCGTCGTCCCCGCATCAAAAAAGAAGGTTCGTTCGATCATGGAACCCCCTATGGCCGTCCTACCAGCTACCAACCCAATTTGGACCCTGATGTGCCCATCCGTCTGAACAAGTACCTGGCCAATGCCGGCATTTGTTCCCGCAGGGAAGCCGATGAGTTCATTCAGGCTGGTGTTGTCAAGGTTAATGGTGAAGTTGTGAGCGAATTGGGTGTTAAGGTCAAACCGACAGACACCATCATGTTCCACGATCAGACTGTCAGCATTGAACGTAAAGTATACATCCTGCTCAACAAGCCCAAAGATTGTGTGACCACTTCGGACGATCCGGAAGAACGTCTCACTGTCATGGATTTGGTCAAAGGCGCTTGTTACGAACGTATTTACCCTGTTGGTCGACTCGACCGCAACACCACCGGTGTGCTTCTGTTGACCAACGACGGCGATCTGGCTTCCAAATTGACACATCCTAAGTTTGAGAAACGCAAGATTTACCAGGTGACCCTCGATAGAAACCTGGCTGAAGCTGATTTCAAGACCATTCAGGCTGGTGTCACCCTTGATGAGGAACCCATCACTGTGGACAACCTCAGTTATGTGGATCCTGATAAAGCCAATGTCATTGGCATCGAAATTCACTCAGGACAGAACCGTGTGGTACGCCGCATCTTCGAATCCCTGAACTACAAAGTGTTTAAACTGGACCGCGTGTATTTTGCCGGTCTGACCAAGAAAAATCTGCCCCGTGGCAAATGGCGTCACCTGTCTGAAAAAGAGGTGAGTTTGCTGAAAATGGGGGCTTTTGTGTAATTTATTATGGAAAAAATAAAACGAAGCAGTGTGGTTGACCTTTTGAAGCGCACCGATTTTGGCGCTTCGGTCAACGTAAAAGGCTGGGTGAGAACCCGTCGTGGTAACAAACAGGTCAATTTCATCGCCTTGAACGATGGCTCGACCATCAAAAGTGTGCAAGTAGTGGTCGACCTGGCTCAGTTTTCTGAGGACGTCCTCAAACTTGTGACGACGGGTGCCTGCCTGAGTGTCAATGGTTTGTTGGTGGAATCGCCGGGCCAGGGCCAACAGGCTGAGATCCACGCCAAGGAGATTGAGATCCTAGGCGCCGCCGATCCTGCCACTTATCCTTTGCAGAAGAAAGGCCACACCTTGGAATACCTGAGGGAAATTGCGCATTTGCGTCCCAGGACAAATACGTTTGGTGCCGTATTCAGAATACGCCACCACATGTCAATGGCCATTCACACCTTCTTTCACGAAAGGGGCTTCTTTTATTTCCATACGCCCATCATTACGGCTTCCGACTGTGAAGGAGCTGGTCAGATGTTCCAGGTGACCACCCTCAACCTGTACGATTTGAAGAAGGATGATCAGGGTTCCATCGATTACTCCAACGACTTTTATGGTCGTCAGGCCAGCTTGACGGTGTCTGGACAGTTGGAAGGTGAACTGGGAGCCATGGCACTTGGTTCTATCTACACATTCGGTCCCACTTTCAGGGCTGAAAATTCCAACACACCCAGGCACTTGTCTGAGTTTTGGATGATCGAACCTGAAGTGGCCTTCAATGAGATTGAGGAAAACATGCAGTTGGCCGAAGATTTCATCAAGTATTGTGTTCAATGGGCGTTGGATCATTGCAAGGATGACCTGGATTTCCTGGCTTCCATGTATGACAAAGAATTGATCGAACGACTCAACTTTGTATTGGCCAACGACTTTGTTCGATTGACCTATACAGAAGGAGTCAGCATTCTTGAGGAGGCCGTCAAGAACGGTCAGTCGTTTGAATACCCCGTATTCTGGGGTGCCGATCTGGCTGCCGAGCACGAACGCTACCTCGTAGAAAAACACTTCAAACGTCCCGTTATTCTGACCGATTACCCCAAGGAAATCAAATCGTTCTACATGAAGCAAAACGATGATGGTAAAACGGTCAGGGGCATGGATGTGCTGTTCCCCAAAATCGGAGAGATCATCGGTGGTTCACAACGTGAAGAAGACCTGGAAAAACTCACCCGCAGGGCTGAAGAAATGGGTGTTCCTACCAAGGACATCTGGTGGTACCTTGAAACCCGTAAGTTTGGTACGGCACCGCACTCAGGCTTTGGTCTCGGCTTTGAACGACTCATCTTGTTTGTGACGGGTATGGCGAACATCCGTGATGTGATACCTTTCCCCAGAACACCTAGAAACGCTGATTTTTAAGGTAAGATGGAACCCATGTCTGTATACATACTGGGTTGCGGGTCGGCTTTGCCGACCCGTCGCCATTTACCCTCGGCTCAAGTGCTGTCGGTACGTGGCAAGCTTTTCCTCATCGATTGTGGGGAAGGTACCCAGCTGCAGTTCAGACATACCCACCTTAATTACAACAAGATTCTTGACGTTTTTATTTCCCACCTGCATGGGGATCATTGCTTTGGTCTGATAGGCTTGATATCGACCATGGGCATGTTGGGGCGTCACGCGCCTTTAACCATTCATGCCCCGTCGGAGCTGGAAACCTTGATGCGGCCTCACCTGGACTTTTTCTGTAACGGATTGCCTTACGAGGTCATCTTCAAGTCCTTTAATCCAGCCACGTCCAGTTGCATCTACGAAGACCGTTCGCTTGAGGTTTTCACACTACCCCTTAATCACAGGATACAGTCAGCCGGATTCTTGTTTAAAGAAAAACCTCGCGACAGGCATCTGATTAAGGAATGGCTGACTTTTTACGACATACCTTTGCGCGAATACCCTGCCATTAAAGCAGGCGCTGATTACATCACGCCAGAGGGTGAAACAGTACCCAATGCCAAGTTGACGAAGCCGGCTACGCCAAACCGATCGTATGCGTATGTCAGTGATACGACCTATCACGCTCCCCTCATACCCTTGTTGAAAGACGTCGATCTACTTTACCACGAAGCGACTTTCGCTGAAGCTGAGCGGAAGCGCGCCAAGGCAACTTTTCATAGTACAGCTGCCGATGCTGGGCGTATGGCCGCTGCTGCCGGTGTGAAACGTTTGATTTTGGGCCATTTCTCAGCCAGGTATCACAATGAGTCTACTTTGCTGGATGAGGCGAAGGCTCATTTTGGAGCTGTCGAGTTGGCCGATGAGGGGCTAACGTTCGAAATTTAACGAATTTGTTGCAGGTGTACCGTCGAATACCTACTTTTGCCTAGAAATTAACGTTGTTCAACGAACCATCGCCTAACCAACTCATGAAACGTCACACCATCGCTTTGATTTGTCTCCTGGGACTTTTGCAGCCGTTGACGGCTCAGAAGCAGGACAAAACCGAGCCTGTGGTCACAACGCAGACTGAAACAGGTGTGGTTGTGTTGCTGAAAAACAAGACGTTGCAGTTGCAGAATATCAAGGTGGGTGACAAGATTCAGGTGCTGAATGTGCTTGGCGTCAAGGTACTTGAAAAGAAATCCGATTCAACCATTGTTGACATCCAACTCAACCTTTCACCTGGTTATTACATTGTCAAGGTGGGAAGCACCGTTCGAAAGATTTCATTGAAATAAGACCGTTACTTACACATAGTGAAGCGGGTGTCCCAACGTATCGTTGAGACACCCGCTTCGCTTATAGTCAAGTGGTTACTTCAGCACCAGCTTGAGGGAGGCGTGTTCACCACCATGGCTCAGGCGAATCAGGTATAATCCGGCTGGTTGGCCGCTCAGATCCATATCTACCTCGGTCGCCCCTTTGTCCTTAGTGAGCGTGGTTACACGTTGTCCCATCAAGTTGAAGACTTCGATGCGCTCATACAGTCCTTGTGGATCGACCAACCTTGTTGGACCCATGGATGGATTGGGGTACAGGCTCAGGTCGTTGGGTGCCTTGATCCCCTCTACCGATACTGGCCAGGTGGAGGACCTGAAATGAATGTTGTCAATAAGTAGTTCACTGCCAGCATAGGACGCATCATCATGTTCGCTATCGGTACTAGTTAGTATGATTATCATGCGGTCAGGGATGATGGGATGCTGCGTCAGGTCGAAGGGTATTTCCATGTACTGGTAGGTACTGCAAGGTGCTAGTTTAAGCTCTTCGTTCCAAACGATTTGGATCATGCGGTTGGGAGCCTTAAGCAACGTATTGGAAACACCCGATCGGAGGGGTGTGTAAAGTGGCTGATAATCCCAGTAGTCCATCGAGGTCGTGGCCATATAGAGGGCCATGGTACCGTTGTCGTCTTGTTGTGTCGGGGTATACCGGTAGTGGAAAGCCAGGGTGTCTTTTAGGTTTGTGATGGGAAAGCCCGCTTCGCTGTAGGTGAATAAAATAGACTGGTCGGAAGAGATGACCCTACCTGGAACCAGCGTAGAATCAGCCTCGCTCCACAGCGTGCGCAGCGAGAGGGCATATTGGCCGTGAGCAGCCACGTCGGATTTGACCATTGTGCCGACAACGCCCATCGATGCCCAATGAAGTGGGCTTTCCGTACTGTTTGTCAGCCAGTCTTCAAAGTCACCGCTCAACTGTGCCGGTTGTTGGGTCACGCCTGTCAGCTCAAGGTTGTCCAAGTAGAGTTCGGAGCCTCCGTAGGCGTGTTCATAGGCCACGTAGCTGGAAGCGATGGCGAGGATCATGGAGTCGGGTGTCTCGGCCAACGGTGGGTCGAGGGTGAATTCAAACGGGGTGTAGGTCGATTTTGGACCTTCCAATGTGAAGAAATAGGTACCGGTGTTGACGCCGGCCTTACTGAATGCAACGATGATCATGGCCGTATCTTCCACCCCCATGTTGTACTTGTAATAGCCTTTCAATCCGGAAGGTTTTTCTGTTATCGGGCTGCCACCATGCCAGTCAAAGACATCTTCGTCACTGTTTACGTTGTAGTTGGCAATGTATCCGGGGATAGCCTCATTACTGAAGGTACGGCTCACAAGTTTGAGGGCGTACTGGCCGTGCTGGGCATCGGTTGTTTTCATAACAAAGGGCTCCAAGCCCAACCAGGGTTGCATTTGGTTGTCAGTTGTATAGGGATAGTAGACCGGCGCATCGTAGTTCGTCGTTTTCCATTCCTCGAAGCTGCCGTTGGGAACAGGTGGATTGGGAGCATTGGGGTTGTAGGCCGGTGGCAGGTAAAACTCGGACGCGAAGTGAATGTCGTCTATCCACAGGCGTGCGCCTGCATAGGTAGAGTCCGTGTTTTCCCAATGAGAAGAGCGGAACTTGACCAGGAGGGAATCCGGTCTGGGTGTCCAGCTGAATTGGTACAGGTTGATGGGTATGCTGGCCTTTTTATAGGTGTCGCTGGCCCTGAGGCCCATGGTCTGGTTCCAAATGGACTCGCCGTCTCGCATGAAATTTAACTCTACCAGGCCGCGGTCATCGATGTTGGCCGGGATATACTTATACATGAAAGTCAGGGTGTCTTTGGTGTTGCTGAAGGCCACACCGCCTCTATCTCTCTGTAGTGCATCATCCCAGTATCCATTGGAAAGGGAACGTCCAACGGCAATGTGCCCCCCTTCCTCTCTGTTTTCTTCCAGGGTGGTTGTCAAATAAACAGCATAGAGACCTTCGGCGGCATCGGTGGTACGGGAGAAACTGCCTTCCTGCCAATTTTCATTATACCAACCGACAGGGGTGGCTAGTGTTTCGGTCTGCCAGTTTTCAAAGTCTCCATTCAAGCCTGCCGGTTGATTGGTTAGGCCTTTGATGCTGACATTATCGATGAGCAGTTCAGTTCCCGGCCAGGCACCGCCATCCAAATGGACAGTGGAGGCGAATCCAAGCACCATGGAGTCGGGGTCTTCCGTCAAGGGTGGGTCAAAGGTGATGTCAAAGGCTGTGTAGCTGGCCACCTGGCCCTTCAGGGGAAGCATATAGGTGTGTAGGACCTGGCCGTTTTTGTTGAAACCAACAATGATCAGGCCTGAATCACTCGTGCTTTCGTTGTATTGGTAATAGCCGCTGATACCGGTTGGGCGTCCCTGGATGGGAAAACCACCAAACCAGGTGGAAGGATCCCCGTCGTTACCGTTCACGTTCATCACAAAGCCAAAATTGAAATCAGACGTTGAGTTTTGGCTGATCAACTTCAATGCGTATGAGCCATGTTGGGCGTTCGTGGTTTTCTGCACATTCATACTATGTCCTCCCTGCCGCACTTCAAGCAGGTTGGAATTGAATCCATAGTTGGTCGGGTAATCATAGGACACTTCTTCCCACGCTTCAAAGCCTCCGTTGGGAAACAGGGTGGTTTCTGTGATGGGATTTATGGGGTTGTGTGGATCATCCGGATCATCCGGATTATCACCCTTATAGTCCAGTAACGTTACAGCGTCTACTCTGAGGACGGAGTTGGCCGCGGCAGGCGCGGTGTTGCTCCACATACCTGACGTGAACTCGATGACGAGGCTGTCTGCTTCAGATGAATAGAGTTCGTGCAATCCCAGGGGAACCTGCATGTGGTGGTAGCCTTGAGTGGCTAACAGGGGCTTGAAGATGAAATTGACCATGTCGTTGCCTTTGTATAGGCCTAAGGTCAACTGGCAGGAGTCACCGGGCACACTGGGTTGGTAACTGTAATAGAAGGAAAGGGTGTCTTCAGTGCCGCTCAGGTAAATACGGCCATCGATCTCGCCTGTGTCCTCGTTTCTGTACCCTGAAGTGGCTCTCCTGTGTTCTGTTCGTTGAATACCTTCTTCTTCATCCAGGAAGGATTTCAGTTCCAGGGCAAAATTACCATTAACGCGAATATCCGTTTTGGGTTGGCTCGTACTGACTTGGCCGTCGATGGTCCAGCCAAAGGGTAAGTTGTGTTGCAAATAGGTCCATGATTCAAAGTCGCCGGCCATCTCCTGTGGCTGGGTTGTCACACCTATCAGGCCGATGCTGTCCAGGTAGAGTTCTGTCCCCGGAACGCCGGCCATAGACTCGTTGAAACTGGAGGCAAATCCAATCTGGATGCCATCGGGTGCTTGGTCCAAGGGTTGGTTGAAGGGAATCTCAAACCGTGTATAGGTGGGTTGAACACCTTTGATGACAAAGGTGTAGTTGGCCAAAATACTGCCTTCTTTCAGTAAGTTGACCAGGATCACACCAGAATCCCCCTCAATAGGAATGTATTTGTAATACCCACGCAGCCCTGTTGGCGTTTCAGTCAACGGATAGGCTTCTGTGGATTCTCCATCGGGCGGGTAGTTCAGCAAATACCCGAAGTTGGGTGCATCACCAAACGAAAGCCCGGTGGTCAGTTTTACAGCGTATTGCCCTTGATAGGCGTCTGTCGTTTGTGCCACATTGAAGGGAAAAGCCTGTTGGTAAAAACGATCTTGGTTGGAGGAATACAGGAAGCCGGAGGGTAACATGTAACTTCCTGTCTGCCAGATTTCAAAATCACCATTGGGTACCTGGCTGGCCGCAGAGGCCGTAAGGCTTAACAATCCAGCCAGAAAAAGCGTTAGCGTTCTCATGAGAATGTGGATTTAGGTGGGGCGATTGGATACGTAATGGCCGGTGATGATGTGTCGGCCTCTGGTAGTAACAACGTAGGATTCGTTGTTGTTCAGGAGCAGGTGTAAAACATGGTCGGTATACCCTGCAAGTATACACTGTTTTTTTGGTAAAACAAGCAAACGCCTTGTAAAAAAGGCGTTTGCAGTGTTTGATTGAATAAGAAGGGTAGGGTGATGACGCCTGTATTGTTGACAGGCCCCTGGATCATTATTGAGCCATTTCAGCTTTTTTGGCGTCCTGGCTGATGGCTTTGACTAAATGGTGTCTGTCTGTTGGGGCCGGCTGGACCGTAAATTCGGGGATGTTGAACGACTTGAGGGTGCGCTGATAGAAGTCCGGGTCTTTTTGAGGTATCACGAACGGTTTATGGAACTGTCCATTTGCATCGAAATAGGCCAGGAAAAGACGGGTGTAGCCACCGTCCTGCCTGCGTGAACTGAAGACCACCCAGCGTCCGTTTGAGGACCAGGAATGGTAACTTTCTACATCGGGACTGTTGATGACAGTGGCTGGTTCATAGGCCCCTGTGTTAAGATCCATCAAGTAGAGGTCACTGCTTTTGTGCCAAATATGGAAGTTGCCGTAATTACCCATGGTGAACAGCAGGTGTTGGCCGTCGGGAGAGACCCTTGGGAAGGTACAACTCATGCCCGTTTCCCTGGCGCTGATCAGCGTGTCGGCTGGACCAAACGTCTTTGTTACCGGATCAAAGGGCTTCCTAACCAAGTTGTAACGGATGGTGTTGTGTTTGATGATGATTTCGGCCTGGGTGTTCATCATGGCCGGTTTGAAGGGCGCGGCCACGAAATAGAGGTAACGACCATCAGGACTCCAATACGGAAAGGTTTCCAACCAATCGGGTGACATGGAAACGGGTAGGATGCGGTTGGCGTCGATATCATACAGGATGATGTCTGATTTGTCGTCCATCACTTCAACCTTATCCGGATCTTTGGTGTAAAAGTTCTGGCCTATCGTGTTGATGGAATAGGCTATCATGTTGAGGCTGGGATGCCAGCTGGGGTATACAGCACCGGCTATCAGGTCTTCGGCTTTGAGGTTGACCTTTTCGTGTTGTCCGTCATGGACAATGATGGTACCCCCATTGTCACCCCTGACGTGCAGTTGCATGGCACCTGTCTTGTTGTAATCCTGGAAGGAATGGCAGTTGACGCACTGGAATTGCTTGTTGTTTGACATGAGGCGGCTGTCGTACAGCGACGTGACGTCAAAGGAAGTCAGGTCGCGCTGGTTGATGGACATGACCTCGTAGGTGGTGTAGAGTGGGGGAAGGTAACGATAGACGACGTAGGGATCAACGGGTTCCGGGGCTATATGGTTGGTCACCGTCGGAAAATGGACCCATTGGCCGTTCTTTTTTACGTAGATATCCATGGTTAGCGCTTCTCCTGGATTCGCTTCGATCAGTCGACGCCATTTTTTGAGGGAGAAGCAGGCTTTCTTGCCTTTGGAAATCAGCGGTTTGCCGTTTTTTGACCGCAGGCAGACTTTGTAGGCGTCGGCCTCCTCGTCGATCAGAACATTCATTGGTGCTACATTGATGGGGATGGTGACAGATTGATAATCAGGCACTAAAGAGACCGGCTCTGTTGATTCGGTATAGTTGCTGGGCAAACCGTTGCAGGCCGTGAATACAGCCAGCAGG
>Ga0209510_1005154_pt1 | contig 11070 bp, 13 predicted proteins | sample BiotimSIPDNA_FD_185749 | JGI IMG/M metagenome (GOLD analysis project Ga0209510, IMG submission 185749) | Anaerobic biogas reactor microbial communites from Washington, USA - Biogas_R1 time_0 SIP DNA (SPAdes) (version 2) | ecosystem: Engineered > Bioreactor > Anaerobic > Unclassified | place...
GCTAATGATAATTTCCAGAAGTTAAGCCCTCGGCGGGTTATAAAATGCCTATAAGGGAATAAGCCCCCGCTACTCTCTAATATCATCTATAATAACTGGTATATCGTCTTTGGGCGGGTAGGCATCCGCTAGCTCGTTAATATAGCTCTCGGCGTCTTCCAGAGTGTCGCACTCTTTATAGAGTGTTTCCCCGCTTCCAGCTTTGCCCGTCCATATCTGGGCTTGAGCTTGCCACTTGCCATTATCCATAAGGCTAATAATAGCTACGCTTATCTCTTTACCTGTTAAGCCGTAAGCCTTGCTAGCCTTTATAATAAGGCGGTCTATTGTTTTCATGCTGTCAGCTCTCCCCGTTAATAAACTTCTTTAAATTCTCCTCGGTTACTTTCCACGCCCCGCCAATTTTAACGGCTTTGAGCTTTCCAGCTTTTACATAGTTCCATGCCGTGCGGTGTGTTACGCCTAAAATCTGGCTAAGCTCCTGTAGGCTGTATAATTTAAGGTCTGGTCTATCGGTCATTGTCATTGTTCCCGCTCCTCTCATTCGTTAAAAAATGTATCGTATTTTTCTATTTCCTCTTTGTGCTCCTCTATATAAGCATCCATAACAGTATTGATAAAATCGTTAAGACTGGTTTTATTGATAAAAGCTAGCTTCTCTATGCCCGCTTTGGTGCTGGGTCTAAAGAGCAAATTAACCCTAACGCTCTTGCGTTCCTGTTTCGGCTCTCCCTCTGTCTGGGCGTTATCCTCTGTAGGCTGGCTAATAAATGCGGTTGCTGGGCTGGTGCTTTCCTGTACAGATGCTTTAAAACTTTTCTTTGCCATTGTTATAATCTCCTCTCTTAAATAGCAGTCGCTAGTGCTTCTTTGAGCTGGCGAGCTTCCTCATCGGTTAGGGTTATCCCCTTTAACATCCTGTCGCTTTTTCTATCCCATTTTCTAATATCATACTTGGGGCTAGCTCCATTGTAGCTAATTAAATTAAGCTCGGTTGTATAGTCGCTATTTTCGCTGGTGCTAAGTGTGGCTATATGCTTCTTAATCTCATAATTAAAATCTTTGCTCATGGGTTAAATATCCTCGCTTTCTGTCAGCTCTTTAAAAAATGCTCTGTAGTCTCCCGCTACTTTGCTCTTTGGTGCGTATGTAAAAATATCTTGGTGCATGGCTTGAGCTTCTTTTATTGCTATGGCTTCTCTAATCTTGGTGTTAAATACCTTTGTTTTTAGCGTGCTGGCGGTTTCGTCTATAAGGTCGGTTAGCTCTTTGGTTAATATGCTTCTCGGCTGGTATCTGGTCAATAACACGCCCTCAACGGCTAAGGCTGGGTTAGTGTACTTCTTTATAACCCCTATTGTATCGGCTAGCTCTTTAACAGCTTCTAGGCTGAATAAATCCGCTTGAGCTGGTATAACAAGCCTGTTAGCTATGGTCAATGCGTTAATGGTTAGCACGGTCAACGCTGGCGGGGTATCTATAATAAAATAATCGTACTCGTTAATAATAGGCTCTAGCTTCTCTTTTAGCCTGTATTCCTTGCCCGTTTCGTTAAGCTCTATTGTTATCTTGCTAAGGTTGTTAGATGCGGGCATAATGGCTATATTTTCCCTTATAGGCTGTATAATCTCTCTGGCGGTTGTGTTGCTCGTTAATAGCTCGTAGGTGCTTTTATTTGGGCGTTTGGTTGTGCCTGTAGCCATTGTTAAATTGCTCTGTGGGTCTAAGTCGATTAAAAGCACTCTATAGCCTTTAAGAGAATAGCCCGCCCCTATTGCGTGGGCGGTGGTGGTCTTTCCTATCCCGCCTTTTTGGTTGGTTACGGTTATAATGCTTCTCATGCTTAAAATCTCCTCTCTCTTATGCGGGCTTGCATCCCCTCTAGGCTGTCAACGTGTACGCCAACTAAATAATAGTCCTCGCCGTTATGCTCTAATCTGGTAGAAGTCCAGCGGTAGCCGTCTATATAATGCCCCTCGCTATTAAGTACCTCGCAAGGCTCTAATACTTCTAAGCCGTTCCCGCTGGTCAGCTCATAGCCCCCGCAACTATAACGCCCGTTCGCTTGTTTGGTCAGTCTCCCGCTATACGCTATAGGCAGGGTTAAATAACCTATATTGCTACTCGCTCTTTCCAGCTGGTCTAAAATACCTCGGTACTCCTCAACTAAAAATAGCTCCTCTGGGTTGGTGCGGTCATATTCTAGCCCGCTTAAATCGTCATAATCTCTAAACCCGCTCGCTCTAATAACGCCCTCTAATGAGCTGTTGAGCTTCTTTAATTCCTCTTTCAATTCGTTAATGGTTTTCATGCTTTGCGCTCCTCTCTGTATACTGTTTATTATGTGTGTGTTATTTATTATGTGGTATATGCGACAACGCCATATAAAACGGGTTTTCTTCTTTCTCTACGCTGTATATATCCGCTCCAATGTCTAAGGCTAACAGCTCCCCCGCTCCATTTTTCAAATATAGCGTTATGCCGTCTGTTAATGGGTAGTCGGTCGGTTCACTTCCTACAATGGTTAAGCCCGTTATAATGCTATCCAGCTTTTGCCCGTCTACTGGCTTCCATTTCAAATTATTAAATACGCTATCTTCTATGGGTATCACTTTTCTATAGCTCCTCTCCAGCCTGTAAAGAAAATAGGCTATTGCTCTCGCTCTGGTTTATTGCCTTTAGCGTGCTTTCTAATATGGCTATATGGCTCTTTGTTTGGGCTGGTGTCAGCTTGCCCGCTTTGCTATCGGTGTAAAGCTGGGCGTATGCTTCTAATATGCCCTCTATGCTTTGCTCTGGCGGTTCTGTGGCTGGCTCTAGGTATTCGCTCTTTAGCTCCCGCTCATAGTCTAGCTTGAGCTTTAATAGCTTCTCGGTGCTAACATCCTGTAGCCCTCTTTCCGCAAGCTGGGCGTTAATGCTTTCCAGCGTTCCCGCTAGTCTCTCTATACGGGCTTCTCGGCTCATGCTGTAGCTATCTATTAGCTCTTGCTCTCGTTCTTTGCGGGCATCCGCTATAAGGCTGGCTAGCTCTTTTTCCCACTCTTGGCAAGTGCTTTTCGCTATATCCAGCTCTTTAGCTATGCTTCTATAGCTCTTTCCGCTGGCTCTAAGCTCTATATATTTCTCTCTGGTCGCTTGGTCTTTCATGGTTATAATACTCCTCTCTTTATAGGCTGTATGTTGTTTACTATGTGCATTGTGTTTATATAGCCTATAAGGATAATAACAGCTCTGGCGGGGTAGGCATCCGCTCCCCGCTCTGGCTTAAAATATGGCGTTCGCTACTTTTAACTCGCTATCGTTTTTGGTTCTGTCCAGCTCGTGCATATAAATAAGCGTGGTGTTAATGTTTGTATGTCTTAAAAGCTGTTGTACCTCTCTGGGGCTTGCCCCGTTCAGTAGTGCAAGCGTTCCCGCTGTATGTCTCATACTGTGAGCGGTTAGGCGGTCGCTATTATATCCAGCTTCTACAAGGCTGTTTTTAGCTATTGCGCTAATGCTTCTAGTTGTCATGCGCTCCCCTTTGTTGTTTCGGCTGGTGGATGTAAATAAAGGCTCGCTCTCGGTTACTTCCCCTCTAGTCGTTAAATATGCTCTTATGGCATCCTCAACTTGTGGGGCTATCTTTACATATTCGCTTTTTTCGTCTCGCCCTTTGCCCTGTATAAATAAGGCTATGCTATCCCCTACGGCTCTAAGGTCGGCTATATCGGCTCTCGCTATTTCTATGGTTCTAAGCCCTGTAGTAAGCAATAGCCCAACTATAGCATAATCTCTAAGCCCCTTTAGCGTGCTGGTGTCTATGCTGGCTAATACCTTGTGGCTCTGTTTGCTCGTGAGATAGTCTTTTTTATGCCCTTTATCAATCTTAACGCCCTTTACATGGTCAGCGATATTTTTATATATGCCCTCTTGCTCAAGCCAACGGAAAAACAGCTTTACGGCGGTTAAGTATGTTTGTATCGTGGTTGGCTTATGGTCAGCCTTTAGGCTTTCCCGCCACTCTATAACATCCTCTCTAGTGGGCTGGGCTATGCCGTTCTCTTGGATGTATAAAAGGAATTGCTTAATAGCCTTTTTATATGTGCTTTTGCTTTTCGGTCTAACATCTATATAGGCTTCCCAACGCTCTAATAACAGCTCGTTTAACGGCTGGCTCTGTACTATTTCTCTTGCCTGTACGGTTGTTAATTTGTTCATGGTTTCGCCCTCTCTCTGTATTATGTGTATAATGTTTATTTCATGTACTAGAATAAGTATAGCAAAACTTCCGCTAATAGTCAAATAAATATTTCTAATCTTTTCTAGCTTTTTCTATGGTTATTATGTGTATATTGTTTGTTATGCCTATTATGTTATCAGCCTATAAAGAAAAGAGCCATAACCCCGCCCATGCTTCCAGCTTTGCCCCTGTGGGCGTTCTGGTGCGTTTCTGGCGTTGTTTGGCTCTCTCTGGATTTCCCTATTTCAAATTAAAACGGCTCTACGGGGCGTTCTGGTGGCTTCTCGTTAATCGTCAAAAGGTGTTTTCTCGTGGGTTTCTCTCCACTCGCTAAGCCCTCTATCCCACTCTTTGAAATAGTTATATTGCGGGTAGTATTCTAGCGTTATGGTTGCTCCCGTCTTTCCGTTACGGTTCTTTAATATTCTGGCTTCTATCTGGCGTGGGTTCTTTTTCTTCTCTTGGTCTACGTCAAAACCCTTTTGTCCCGCTCCCGCAAGCTGTAGCCCTATTAAAACGTCGCTAGAGTATTCTATAGAGCCACTTTCTTTAAAGGCTTGCATAGATACTTGAGCGTTATAATTATCTCGGTTAAATGAGCTTATGCCTATTATGGGTAGCTTAAAATCTCGGCTTATACGCTTTAGCTCTAATACGGCTTTATCGGTGTTTTGCTTGTCTGTAGCCCGCTCATTGTACGGGGCTATAATTTGCAAGTAATCTATAAGCACAACGGGGCTATTGCCTGTAATAGTAATATGCTTTTGTACGGCTTCCCTTATTTCCTTTGCGCCTATATCCCCTACTCCCTCGCTAATATAGATGCGGTCGGCAAAATCCCCGTACTCGGTTAAGGCATCGTCTATTAGCTTTCTTTCCTCTGGGCTGTAGCTCTTATAGAAATTATAAACGGTTATGCCCCTCGTGGTTTTGGCGTTCGTTATCGGCTGTTTGTCCTTTATTGCAAGCTCGGCGGTTAGTCGGCTTATGCTCTTTGCTATTAGCTCGCTTCTCGCCATTTCCAGAGAGAATATTAAAACATCCCGCCCGCCCTTTGCTATCTGGTCGGCTATCTGTAGGGCTAGCGTTGTCTTTCCTAAAGAGCTTATAGCCCCTATAATATAAAAACCCTCATATAAGCCCCCGTCTAAATTGCTATCCAGCTCTTTAAACCCTGTAGGCGTAAACGGTGTATTAACGCTCTCGGCTATGCCATTAACAAAATCTTTCAAATAATGGGCGGTGCTTGTCTCTAAATAGGCTTGCTTCTCGGTTTCCTTTGCTGTTTTGCTGGCTTCCACGGCATCCGCTACGGCGTTCTTAAATGCTTCTCTATCCCCTACTAAATGCTCGTTAGGGTCTTTATAGCTCCCGCTAATATGTACTCGGTAGCCCTCTATATTAAGCTCTCGCAAGCCGTTTATTAGCTTCTCGGCGGTTTCGTTTCCGCTCTTGTCATTGTCTAAGGCAATTAACAGCGGTTGAGCTGGGCGGTAGTCGCTTAAATGGTCTAACAGCTTCTTATAGTTCGTTGTGCTTCCCAACGCTAACGCCCTGTAGCCTACCTCTATAATGCTAAGTGCGTCTATTTCCCCCTCTACAATAAAGCAAGGCTCTTTCATATCCTCAAGGGCTTTTAGGTTAAATAGGGATAAGCTCCCCTCTTTCATTTTGCTAAATTGCTTCTCTTGGTCTGTCAGCTGGTCGGCGGTTCTGGCATCTCTGGCAATATAACTATAACGGCTGGTCGGTATAATAACTCTGGGCGTTGCTGGCGGGTTGCTCCCACGCTTTACGGCTGTAGGGCTTCTCCATGCTTGGCAATAGCCTATAAGAAAAGATGCTTGCACGCTGTCGCTAATGCCCCTCTTGGTTAAATAGTCGCTCTCTCCTCTATGCTTTGCGCACTCTTTGAAAAACTCTATATAATCTGTTTGCTCTGTATTTGGTGTATTAGCTGTATTATGTTTATATTCTGTATTTTGTCCGCTTTTGGGCTGGTTTTGTACGGGTTCGCCTACGTCTCTAAAATCAGCTCTAGCCCTTGCAAGGCTCAAGTTATAATCACTCTCAAGCGTGTTATAGTCTATGCCGTACTCGGTGCAAGCTCTTTCAAACTTGGCGTTATAATCGGTTAGCCCGCCCTCTAGCCCTATAATATCTATAATATCGCTGTTGGTAAAGCATCCAGCCCAACAAGTAAAATGTATGCCGTCTTTGCTGGTTATGCCCGTTCCTTTTTTCCCTGTTCCGCTCCCGCATATAGGGCATATATAACTAGGTTTTCCGCTGTGGCGGTGCTGGCTCTGGTTGTCCAGCTGTAAATAGCGTTGCGGTTCTCTTATAATTTGGTCTTTGGCTTCACTTCTTAACATTTTTATTAGCTCCTCTCTCGTGCGTGTATCGTGTTAATAAATTAAATCGGCGGGCGGTTCGGTCTGGCTGGTTCTGGGTCTGGTCAGCCTGTAAAGGAATAAGCCCCGCTCTTGGCTCTTTTTCTTCTATAGGCTCTATTATAGCATCGCCCGCCCCGTAAGGATGGCGGGCGTATGCGTTTAACTGTTTTAACTGTGTTAAATGTATTAGGATTTTTTACCCCCCGCAAACCCGCATAAAATGGGGCTAAAATTTTTTTTTACCAACGCGTTACCCCCCTTTTACCAACGAGTTACCCCCCTTTTACCAACGAGTTACCCCCCTTTTACCAACGAGTTACCCCCCTTTTTTTTGGTCACTCTGGCATAGGAAAAACTATATTTTGTATAGGTGGCAAAAGGATTTTGCTAGTACTTGTACCAACGAGTTACCCCCTTTTTTGTTTATTCCCTTATAGGCTGTATTTCCAGAAAAATTAGAAACGCCCCTTTGAATTTGCGTTTTTATGCGTGGTGGGGTTCGTCGGTTATTCTCTTTATAGGCTGTAGAGATTTTCCCGCCCCCTACCCGCTGGCTCTAGCCCTCGGCGTATGAGAGCGAAATACACCCAACGCACAAAATAAATTTTATGCTATGTGTATTTCTAAGCACTTGCCCGCCCTCTGGGTGGTGAGTAAGTGCGCCCTTTACGGGAAAAGAGCGGGCTAGCCCTCTGTTTAAGACTCTCCCGCTCTTTGGTTATTGCTTGCTTTGGTTCTTCTTTTTAGTGGCTATCTTTTTACGCTCCTCTATCTTGGCTAGGCGTTCGCTCTGGTCTGGGTAGCCTGTTAGCTCAAATTCTATAAGCCATTTTTCCCAAACGTCATAGCTATAGCTTTCTATTTGCTCCTCGGTCAGCGGTTCGCCTTTGCTGTTGCAATACTTCCAGCTCGCTAAAATCCCGTAAGTATCTTTAAGGGCTATTAAGTCACGTTCAAACGGCATTATTATTTTTTGGGTCAAGCTCCCGTTATATTTGCTCATTACATCGGCATAGGTCGGCATATCTGGCAAGGCTTTTAACAGCGTACTAACGGCTATGCGGTTGGCGTTCTCTTTGCCTATGTTCATGTTGTGATGCTCTGTTATCTTGCGCCCCATGTAGTAGCTATGAGGGTTATACTTGGCGTTAATGCTTAATAGCTTGTCTGGGTATTGCATTATATACGCCTTGCTAAGATATTGAGCCAACGTATAGGAAAAGGCAAAAACAACTTTGCCCCGCCTTAATGGGTTCTCTTTGGCTTCTATTTTGGCATCCGTCAGCCTAACGCTATAATGGTTCTCTTGCTTAACTCTTTTCTTCTTTCCCTCTGGTACAATATAGCTTATTTCATCCCATTCGAGAGAAATATTATAAAGAGTGTGTATAGCTTCTTTTAGCTGTTTACGGGCTTCTTTGCGGTCGCTAAGCCCGCATAATTGCATATATTCGTCTACGCTTATTTCAACTATTCTATGGCTTGCTATTTGCTCGGCGGTTGCTTTTGCTCCAAACGGGAAATTACTAGTTAGCTTTATAGTGAGTGCATCTAATACTTTGTGCGTTTGCACGTTCAGAGACAAGCTATTATAATTCTCTAAAAATACTTGTACGCCGTCTCTCGTGGTTCTTCCTGTAAGAGTAAACGGGTCTAGCTCCATACTCTTTTTAGAAGTCTTTGTTAATGCGTTCGTGGCTTTTCCCTGTAGAATAGAGCTATACTTTTTTTGCTCATCTGTAGAGCCTACCGCAACGGGCTGTTTTAAAGGGCTAAGGTTTCTTTCTGTAGCCATAATTACACCCCCTCGCCGTTAGCGTTCTGGGCATCGTCTAGCTCGCTATCCTCGTACTCGGCTAATATATCTATAAGCTCGCCTGTTTGCGTTTCGTACACTTTTAGCCCCTGTACGGCTTCTTTTGCTTTAGCTAGGCGGTCGGCTGGCGGTGTCTGGTAACATTTATACTTTATAGGCGTTAAAACATCCTCTAATACTTCCAGCTTTCTAGCTTGCTCGGCTTTATTATCGTAAAAAGTGCTTTTGATGGATTTGTATAGCATAGGGATTAAATCGTTAATGGCATCCATTTTTTTAGCTAGTTCGCCTACCCCGCTTTTAAAAAGTGCAAGGTCTGGCATATCTATTTCTTTTGCGGTTAGGTCTATGGCTGTATCATAAGCATATAACCATTTAAAATCACTTTTAATAAGCTCTTGTGCTTCTTCCAGTTCGTCTACACGCTGTAAATAATCTGGGTTCTCTTGCGTGTATTGCTCAAGCCCAAAAGATGCGCTCATAAAGCCTATAGCCTGTTTAGCTGGGTCTACAAAATAGCCGTTATCGTCCAGCTTATGAGTATTAAAAGAGCCTTGCTTTAATATGGCTATGCCGTTAAAAATGGCTCTGTAGTTGCCGTCAAACGCTGTTGTATCATCCTCTAACCATGCTCTAAAATTGTAAAAGTCCTTTTCGTAAAGCTGTTTAAAGTCAAATAGCGTTGTTTCCCATTCCTCTAAAGGAAGCACGGCTAGCCCCTTTTCCCCTTTGAAGTATTTGCTATCTATGTCAGCTATAACGGCATCTACAAGCTCTTTAAACTCGGCTATAAAGTCTTTGAGCTGGTCTAAAAATTCGCTTGTATCGCTCCACTCCCCATATAATGCGGGGTAAAAGCTCCCTAAATCGTCAAGCTCTAGTATATCCCACTTTGTTAAATCCTCTGGCGGTTCGCTGTAGTATTTCCATTTTGCGGGCATGGAATAACCTAAACGCTCCTCTATTTTTCTATCCGCTTTTTCGGCATCCTCAACGCTCCCGCCATTGTATAAAATGCGGGCTTTAGATATGATGGCTTCTTGGTCTATCCGCTCATACATTAAATCGGTTAAGGTTTCGTTTTGCTCGTGGGTTTCCCTGTACTCATTAAGGGCTTTTGGCATCTCTTTCATTTTAGGGGTTGCAATGGCTTCTTGCCATTCCTCGGCGGTCATTTGGTCGCTTCTACGCCCATCCTCTAAGGTATAATAGCCCTCTCCCATTACCACGTTATAACGGCTTAAAATGCGCTCGCTGGTCACTTTAGCCCGCTGGTATTTTTTCTTTATAGGCTTTAACGGGTTCTTTGCTCTTGGGTTGCTGTTGAGCTGGGCTATTAGCCCTCTCATTGCTTCCTCAAGTAAATTAAATACGTTGTAGTTAAGCGGTTCGCCGTTTTCGTCTAATAGATGCTCTTGTACTTTCTGGGCTTTGAAGTCGCTATATTGCTTCTCGGTCATAATAACGGGCATATCCGCTATATAGCTTCTCGTTTCCTCAACGGCTCTAGCTGTAAGCAAGGCGTTTAGAATACTCTTTATATGCCCCTCTAGTTGCTGGGCGTGGGCTAGAGCTATCCCTTGGTATTGCTGTAAGAAGTTGTTAAGCCCTACATAAAGGTTGTATTTTCTAAAATCCTCGCTTGTATCTAGGCTTTTAAGAGCCTGTTTAAAATCGGCATTGCTAAACAATTCTATATTGCTGTTACCGTCAAGCGATTGTCTGTAAGCATGGATAAGGCTAGCTATTAACAGCTTGCCTACTTCTTCCCCCGTTAGCTTTTTCTTTTTTAATAGCTGGGTTATATCTTTCATGGCGTTAGCTCCTCGTTTCTATGATTGCTTCCAGCGTTTCTATTTTGGCTTGTAGCTCCTCGGTATTGTAAGCCTTTAAGAGATTAGCTATAGCGGTGCTCTCTCGGTTGGCTTGGTCGCTGGTTATCTCTCCCGCCCTTATGCGGTTAAGCAGGTCGGCTATAGCATCTATAAGCTCGGCGGTGTCTCTGTCATTCTTATTAAAGGCTATCGGCTTTCTCGGTGGCGTGTATTCGCTCTTGAGTGCATCCGCATATTTTAAGTAAAAGTCTAGTAGCTTGTCTGGCGGTAGCTGGCTAAGGTCTACGCCGTCTAATGCGGATTGTAAACGGCTAAGAGTATCGCCCAACTTTTTAATACGGGCTTCTTTAGTCATGCCGTAAGCATCGTAAAGCTCTTTCATTTGGTCGGCTTTTAGTTCCGCTATCTGGTCTTTGTATTTGCTCTCCCACGTCTGGCAAGTGCTTTTTGATACGCCTAAACGCTCTTGTATCGCTCTATAGCTAAGCCCCTCGGCTCTAAGTCTTATAAATTCCTGTTTTGTTTCGGCTGGCTTCATTCTCTCACTTCCTTTTTACATCCAGCATATTAACGCCCGCTGTTTTATGTGTTTTATGTTTACTATACAGAGTACAAACAATATACATTTACGGGGTAAATTGTGGCTATTGTTTTCTATGTTTTTAACTTCCGCTAATGATAATTTCCAGAAGTTAAGCCCTCGGCGGGTTATAAAATGCCTATAAGGGAATAAGCCCCCGCTACTCTCTAATATCATCTATAATAACTGGTATATCGTCTTTGGGCGGGTAGGCATCC
>Ga0209510_1005163_pt1 | contig 11058 bp, 7 predicted proteins | sample BiotimSIPDNA_FD_185749 | JGI IMG/M metagenome (GOLD analysis project Ga0209510, IMG submission 185749) | Anaerobic biogas reactor microbial communites from Washington, USA - Biogas_R1 time_0 SIP DNA (SPAdes) (version 2) | ecosystem: Engineered > Bioreactor > Anaerobic > Unclassified | place...
TGGGGCAAGGGGGCTCTCCGTCTGGGCAGGTGCAGCCGGAGCCGTCGGACTTTTCTTCACGCCCAACGATAGGTCGTCTTCCACGGCGAACATGCCGCCGCCCATGCCGCCGCCCATCATGCCGCCACCCATCATGCCACCACCCATGCCGCCGCCGCCCATCATGCCGCCGCCGCCCATGCCGCCGCCGCCGCCCTGATCACCCGAGCCGCCGCCCTGGGGCATGCTCATCATGGTGCCCATCATCCCCATCATCATTCCTGTCATCAGGCCCTGCATGCCGCCGTAGTTGGCCGGCTCGCCGACAAGGTCGGTGATGTCATAGACGCGGGTCTCCATCTTCTGGGTGGGCAGAGACTCCTCCGTGCCGACCGTCACCACGCCCTTGTTGACCACATAGGACACCGGCGAGAACGCGGTGACCGGCGTGACAGCGCGCGTGAGGTTTTCCAGAGCGATGCTCAGCTTCACGTTGCGCAACCCTTCCATATCGATGCTCGTACTCGGCTCGACTTCCGCATTCTCATAGAGGTCGCGCCAGAGGACAACGATGCTCAGCGGGGGCTCGACGGAGCTGCGAATGAGCTCGATCGCCTCGCTCAGCGGCATCTCTGGACTCAACGCCGACAAATCCACGATCGTCTCAAGCTGCTGGTAGACCCGCATACTCTCCGGATCCAACCCGATCGGCTCATCCGGCTTGCGCCGCGCGGAGATTTCACGCCAGTTCTTCGGATACGTCACCTCGTCGGCATAGGGAATCCCCGACTCGGCCGTCTTCATGAAAATGTCCGCACGCTGCTTGTTGTATTCCTTATCCAGCGCAATCTGCTTGCGCATGTAGATCATGTCTTCCAACTGCTGCTTGAGTGTCAGGGCGTCATCATGCAGCGGATCGATCGCCAGAAGGCTCTCGATCTGCCCCAGCGCCGCTTCGTAACGCTGCTGTTTCCAGTAGGCCTTGGTTCGCGCCAGCAGTTCGTCGATCTTCTGCTGGCGATCCTCATCGGCCTCCTGTCGCAGACGCTGCTGGGTCTCGACCGCCTCCATTCGCTTCTGCTCGGCCAACTGCTGATCGCGCGCCGTTTCGGCCTGCGCGATCGCCTCCAGGACACCGCCGAGGCGGCTGCTGTGCTGTCGATACAGGTCGTCGCCGAGATGCAGTTGATTCTGATTGACCAGGCGCTGGGCTTCGTCGATCGGCTCGCGGGCCTTCTCAAACTCCCCCTGCGCCATGAACGTCTGGGCCCGATCGGCGGCGTCGCCGACGACGGCCTGCATGTGACTTCGAATGATGTTTCTTCGCCGATTGATCACCTCGATGAACCCACCTTGCGTCTCGGTCGACCCGGCAGCGCTCAACGAAGTGGCATCTTGTCTCTGGGACGAATACACCTGGCTCTGCGAAACGGCGAGCAACCGGTCGATGGTCGCGATGTAATCCTCCGGCCTGCGGCCTTCGGGGGCAGTGAACAGGCCGCTCTCAGCGACCTCCACGAACCCTTCCCGCGCCGCTTCGAGTTCTCCCTCCGAGTACAACTCCCAACTCCGATTGTAGAGTTGCTCGATGCGTTGCCGGTCGCTCTGCGGAGACATCCCCGCCGGCGATGCCGCCACCGGATACACCGACGGCATGACCGCCACATCGTTCGAACCCGGCTGGGCCGCCGACAAGCCGGACAGCGCGATCGGCCGGTCCGCCCCGGCACCCTGCGCAGACCCGTCCATGTCGTGCAGATACCCTTGGATCGTCTGCACCATCGGCGCCGGCATCAATCCACTGTCGAGAACCTCCGCGAAACCCGACCGGGCCGCCGCGAAGTCACCCGCGTGATATGCCTTGACACTCTGATAGTACAGTTCGGCAACCCGGCTCTTGAACTGGTCGAGGGTCGGGCCGGCCGGAACCTCCGTCATCTGTTCGACCGCCACATCCCCGGACGCGACGTCTGCGCGCACCGGTGCTTCCACGACGGCCGAAGCCGTTTCGATCTGCTGCAAAGTCACGCCAACTTCTGCGCGCTCCTGGTCGGTCAGGAACCCGCTGTCCTGCACGCCCAACAGGCTTTCCCGCGCCGCGACGAGCTGACCGTCCCCGAGCAACTGCTCACCCGTCTGCTTCGTCGCCAGAGCGTGCTTGCGCTCGATGGCAGCCAAGCCGGATTTCTCCAACATCGACTCCAGTCGGTGACGCTCCACGGGTTCCAGAAACTCCCCGTACCCCTGGGCCATTTGGAAGGTCTTCTCGGCTTCGATATAGTAGCCTCGTTCGTATTGCTCGGTCCCGACGCGCATGAAATACTGCACCAACTGGCGCATCATGGCGTCATCGCTGCCCTGTCCGCTCTGCGATGGGCCCACCTGGGCGAAAACCGTCACGGAAAGCAAGACCGATGCCAGGACGATTGACACGGACCCCCCCCGCAGAGACTTAGCGAATACACTTGGCCTGTCCAAAACCTAACCTCCTGCCTGTAAAAACATCACCCTCTTGCGGAAAACCTGCTACAATCGTTGGTTATTCAAACCTCCAGATGAAGGATATAGGCCAGAATGACTACTGTAATCTATTAAAATAGCCAATTTTTTGCAAGGGAAAAATTATACCCCAGTTCCTTTGGCCGATAAAATCCAGCCCCTTGCCGATAGAAACCGCACGCCGACGAGATTGGACCGAAAATTGAGTGACGCGAAAAGTGGGGGCTTTGGGCAGCATGAAAATGGCAGGCAACACACGTGATGTGCAGACAGAAAACGGCGATCTCAAACCGCTTGTTGTGGCCATCGAAACGTCCAGTCGTATCGGTTCCGTCGCCCTGGCGGCAGGCCACGATCTGCTGGGCCAAGCCACCTTCTCGGCCCCCCTGCGACACAGCGCGGAACTGTTTCCTGCCATCGTCAGACTCCTGAGCCAATCCGGCTACGGTCCGTCGGACCTGAATCAGGTACACATCTCCGTCGGCCCTGGCAGCTTCACAGGCCTTCGCATCGCCGTTGCTGCGGCCAAGGCAATGCATCTGGCCAACGGCGTCCGGATCGTCACCGTGGACTCTCTCGACGCCATCGCCGCCAACGTCACAGACGCATCTCCAGGCAAGGCGTTTCAAGAATCCGCCGCCCAGCGTCATTTGGCGACCGTTCTCGACGCCAAGCGAGGCCAGTTCTGCACGGCCGTCTACGAGTGGATTCCCGGCAATCAAGGGCCCCGGCCGGCCCCGGAAACCAGCGATGCGGACTACGGTATCCCCGCTCCAGCCGGCGGTTTATGGCACAAGGTCCTGCCGGATTGCCTCATGAGCGCGACGGACCTGTGCGATCGCTTCGCCAACACGGACAACCCGATCCTCATGACCGGGGATGGGTTGCTTTACCACCACGACCGGTTCGCGGTCGAGGGCGTCCGAATCCTCGACCCCACCTTCTGGACTCCGCAGGCGGCCGGCATTCACCTGCTGGGCCGGCAGAAGGCGTCCAGGGACCGCTTCGCCGACCCGCTGAGCCTCGTTCCGTTCTACCTGCGCGGGCCCGAGGTCACCCTGCGCAAGCGGACGTGAGCGTCTGGGCCAAGGAGTCAGCCGGAAACGCAAAAAAACTGAGATATCCCTTTCCATATCCTCCGTTTTGTGATATATCTGCGAGCACATAGAAACGGGCATCCTTTGCACTGAACGCGGCAGATCCACCAAAGGTCGGTGTCGGCCGGAATGCCCCCAATGGGTTCTTGCACTTGAACGGAAAGGACTGGTACATGAACATTTACGTGGGGAATCTGGCCGCAAGCACCACGGAAGAGGAGCTTCGTGAAGCATTTGCCGCTTTTGGTGAGGTCGCGTCGGTCAAGATCGTCCGGGACGGCGCTACCCGCGAATCCCGGGGATTCGGTTTCGTTACCATGCCAAATGAAGAACAAGCCAAGACCGCCGTCCAGGAGATGAACGACCACGAATTCCAGGGCCAGTCTCTCAAGGTCGAGCCCGGCCGCAGTCGCACCGTCCCCTCCGGATTCGGCGAGCGACGCCCGGGCGGTGGCGGCGGAGGCAGACCGGGTGGCAGGCCCGGAGGAAGACCTGGTGGCAGGCCGGGCGGCAGACCCGGTGGCGGGTATGGTGGTCGCCCCGGCGGTTCAGGGAGAGGCCCGAGCAGAGGACGCGGACCGCTGTAGCAGAGGCATCCATGCGGCGATCTCCCGTCGCAAGCAGCATTCGTGCTCCGCGGCTGTCAACGAGAGATCTCGCACATGCCGGCCCGCTGTTTGCCGCCCTGCGGCAATCATGTGCGCCGGTCGAGGTGGCTACTGCTCTGAGAGCATCTGCGCCAGCACGGCTTCCAGGGGCCCCCATGGGCTGAACGTGCCCGCCACGTTGCCTTGAGGATCGATAACCACCACAGCCGGCCATTGATCGATCCCGTAGGTTTCGTGTACGGCGCCCCAGCCCTTTCCGCTGTCGATGCCCACGGGAAACAACAGCTCCCGACGCCCCCAGTAGAGTCGGTGCGCCTCGGCCAGGTTGGCATCCAACTCCGCCACATTCGACACCGAATTGTCGTGCACTCCGATGATGACTACCCCCTGATCGGCCCACAGATCGTGCAGTTCCATCAGTTGCGGCATCGTTTTCAGGCAGGGGCGGCTCCAACTACCCCAGAACACCAGAACCACCACGTTGCCCGTGAGCCGACTCAGTTCGAGGGGCTGTGACCCTCTCCAATCGACGATCCCAAGCAGCTCAGGAGCCGGCGTCCCGCACAGCTCAGCCAGCCTGGTCGGCGGAAGATCGACGAGGCCGGCATCGAGATCCTGCTGACCGGATTCAACGACCACCGACCAGCGAAGTCGCGCGGTTTCGATGCCGGGCGGCCCCTCACCGAAGCACTCCAGCTCGTATCGGCCGCCAGGCAGAAGAAACTCGTACCGCCCCTGTTCCGAGACAAAGTACATGACCAATTCGCCTCGCGAATCGTACAGGAAGGCAACGGTCTTCTCGAGCGGATGGCCGAGGCGGTCGAAACCGCTGCTGGTCAACTGCCCATGCACGCGGCAGGCCGGTTCCAGACGGATGTCCACCCGGCTGCCCGTGCTACCCTCCAGCACCTGTTTGTAGCCGACCCAACCGCGAGGCTCGTATTGCACGTAGAAATTCCGGTGCTCGGCATCTGCGTCGGTCAGTTCGATCAGTCCTTCGGTGTCGGAATAGAACGGCCAATGCCGCTTCTGTCCCCGAAGCCACATCAGGATCGTCTGCGGCGGATGGCCTTGGCTCTGCTCGAAGATATTCAGTCCGGTGCCAACCTTGGCCCCCGCCACCGGAGCGCCCTCAGGTCCGATGATCCGCAGGGCCAGAGTGCGTTCTGATGCCCCCCCGTTCATCTGCGCCCCCAGGGTCATCCGCGCACATAGCCAGAGCGACAGCAGCATGGCCACCAGGGCAATAATGCACGTCCGCGTTCGGTTCACAACAATCCAACCCCCAATCGTCATCGAACGGACCACCTCCTCCGTCCAATCTCGAGGACAGCCGTCCGCCTCCAGAGTTCCTGTCTTCGCTGCGACCTCCGCTGCTCGCCGCATCCGCACTGCCCAGCGGGCCGGCAACTCGTTCCGTATCGCCCACACTCCACACGAAACTATCGGTATGAACCGGAGATGACCCAAAGGGCATAATCCGCTTCCCCATAGCAAATGGCTCACCTGGATAAAGGAAATGGCGGCCTCGGATAAGCATCGAACACCCGATGCGCGCGCAGAGGTCGCGGACTTGCTTCCGCATGGAATGTCGCATCGCCGCAGAATAAGCATCGGTTTCCTGTTGCCGTCCGAGAATCATATCTATACACTCACTGTCGGGATAGAAACATGAGGCCGGAGCCCCAGACCCGACCTCTCGCGAGGCTTGCACTTTGGTCACCTGGATGACGCACGCATCCCAAGAATGAAAGAAACGGCATGTCGATCACCCGATTGCTTGGAACCATGTGGCGGGTCGGCCGAGAGGAACGACTCAGCCGTTGTCGAATGCTTGAGACGCAGAAGCGGCGTTTGCGCCGGCTTCTCGAACACGTCCTGTCCCATTCGACCTTTTACCGGACCTATTATCGAACGCATGGGATCACCGCTGATAAGCTCGACGGGCTTGAGTTGAGACATCTGCCACCCATCGACAAGCAGGTCGTCATGGAACACTTCGACGCGCTGGTCTGCGATCCGGCGATCACGCGAGCGGGTATCGAGCGCTTCCTGCGCAACTGTGACAACCCCGGCGTCCGTTACAAAGGGACGTATCGCGTCATGCACACGTCGGGTTCGACCGGACAGCCGGGCCTGTTTGTCTACAGCGCCGCAGACTGGCGCATCGCCCAGGCTCTCGTCGGGACGCGCGTCCTGAGATATCGGCCCACTCTTGGACGAATTCGCTACGCATTTCTCGTCAAGAGCAGCGGGCACTACGCCGGCGTCCAACTCGCCCAAAGCGCTTCGCGTCTCGGCTTCAAGAAGTTGCTCCTGTCGATCGATGACCCGATCGACCGGACGCTGGAGCGGTTGCAGCGGTTTCAACCCCATCTGCTGGGTGGATATCCTTCGGGACTCGCCATGCTGGCCGAACAACAGCTCCAGGGCAACCTGCACATCCAACCGAGGAAGATCATCGGATCGGGCGAGCACCTGGACAGCGGAGCCCGGGCACTCATTGAATCAGCATTCGCGACCCGTCCGGTCAATCTCTACGCCGCCAGCGAATCGCTTGCCTTCGGCGCCTCGTGTCCGCACCACAAGGGAATCCACCTGTTCGATGACTGGCACTGCTTCGAAATCGACGGGGCGCCGGGCGGTGCGCGGGGGCGCCTGACGCTGACCAACCTCTACAACTACACGCAACCGCTGATTCGCTACAAAATGACCGATGAGATCGAACTGGCCGACACACCGTGTCCGTGCGGACGGCCTTTTCTGCTGGCGAAGGATATCGTAGGGCGAACCGAAGAGAGGCTCTGGTTCGAGAAGGCGGATGGAACCCGCGATTGCATTCATCCCGCGGTGATCGCCACCCTGTACATGCCGGGTCTGACGAAACTCCAGGCCGTCCAGACCGGACCGCGCGAGCTGCTCTTACGCCTCAAGACCGCTGGAGAATCCGAAGAGATCGTTTTGCACGTTAAGAGGGGAGTGGCCAAAGCGCTGCGTCAGAAACACCTCGACCGGGATATCTCCATTCGAACGGAGATCGTCGATGAGATTCCAAACGACCCGGTCACGGGCAAGTACAGACTCGTCGTCCCTCACCGCCCTGCCAAGCTCCCTTCCGCGAGCATGCCGTAGCACGCTCCGAAGGTCGTCCTGCGGACGATGCGATCGGGCTCGCTCAGCCGGGAATCGTGTACGTGCCGGCCAGGACCCGATCGAGTACGGTTTCAAGGTCGCCCATCGGATGACCGAGCCAGACAACGCGGCCCTCAGCGTCGACGATGAAGGCCGTGGGAATCCCCCTCTGGCCGAAGGCCGTCATGTAACCGTTGCCCACCTTGCCGGCCGTATCGACGGCCACGGTATAGGCCATCTGGTCGCCCAGGTTGGCCACGAACGGTTTGACCGTGGCAACGTCCTCGTTCGAAACGCCGACGAACACAACGCGATCGCCGTACTTGGCCTGTAGTTCCGTCAGATGGGGGATGCTGTCCCGGCACGGCGGGCACCATGTTGCCCAGAATTCCACCACGTACACCTTGCCCGGCGCGATCGTCACCGGATCGCCCTTGACCCAGGTCAGCCCGGCCAACGGATACGCCGCGTCGCCCAGCTTCGTAGGCACGGCCGCGGCAGCCGCCCCCACCACCTCGCCGGCCGACTCCGACCTCACAGAGGCCGGATTGCCCGAGTCGTTCGTCTCAGTGCCATCATCCCTCTTGCCGCAGCCGGCCAGCACCAACATGGACAGTATCACAACGCCAATCCGCCTTGTCATCGGTCATCCTTTCTTCAGTTGTCTCATCATCAGCCAATACAATTGCATAGTGTTCCCGTGTGAATACGCCAGAATCCGCCCTGGGTTCGGCCGGCCGGTTTTTCCGGTAACGCAGGTTCCTTCGGGCCGTCTCCTGGGATGATGGTCCCGGCCACAGACCGTATGAGCCGGCCGGGCCAAGACCGGCCTTAGCAGTCATGGAGATCCAAGATGCTCAAAACGACCTCGATCGCATTGCTGCTGCCCCTTCTGGCCGGCGGCGCGGGGCGCGATCCGGCCGACTACGTCCGCCTCCAGCGGCTCAGCGAGCGCGTGGTTCTGGCCCATTGGATCGGGCCGGACCGTCTGTGTCATCTCGTCGGCATCCAGTCGCAAAAGGGGCTCGTATTCATCGACACGGAGATGTCGCCTCGGATCACCACGCCGATCAAGGAGCGGGTCGAACGGGCGTTCGAGCGAACAGACTGGGCCTATCTCATCAACACGCACGGCCACCACGCCGGCGGCAACGGCGTCTTTGCGGATATCCCGATCGTTGCCCATGAGAATCTGGCGGAAGAGATCCAGTGGCGGATCGACACACAGACAGATCCGCAGCGCAAACGCAAAGCACTTGACGACGCCGCACAGATTCTCACTGCTCTGCGGAACAACCTCCGCCAGTTCGGAGCCGGCCGAACCTATGCCCGGCTGATGCACGGCGAGATCCGGTTCTGGGAGTTGTATATCGAGGACCTGGAAGAAGGCTACGAGGTCGTCAAACCCACACTGACATTTTCCGACCGACACACGCTGGACCTCGGCGATCTGACGTTGGAGCTGGTCTTCTTCGGCAAGGGGCACAGTCACTCCGACATCCTGGTCTATGTCCCGCAGGAAAGGCTGCTGTTCACGGGCGCTATTGCCTATCAGAGGGCCCACCTGCCGGAGATCGGCGAACAGTCGCATATGGAGGACGTGCGACGCTATCTTACGGTGCTCGACGAATTTCTCGATCCCAACGTGCCCATTGACCGCGTAATCCCATCGCACAGCCCGCCCCTGCGCAAGAGCGATCTGGTCGCGATCCGCACGTACTACGAGAGGATGCTGGCGGGCGTGCAGGCGGCGCAGCGGCAGGGGCTGACCCTCGAACAGGCGTCCGAGCGTCTGGCTCAGCCCAAGGCGTTCCGCACGTACCTGGAGCCCTCGCCGGGCCACTGGGCCTACCGCCTGCACGAGCGAAATCTGGGAAACCTCTGGCGAATATGCGAAGAGTCATCGCCGCCGAACCGACGTCCAGAAGCAACGACCGATGCGAGAGTCATGCCGAAGTGAATCCACCTCAGCAGATGTCGAGCGAGCGTGCCGAAGAGATGTGGTCGCTCTGCACCGCTATAGTGAACAGGCGAGAGAGGTCTTCAGGGATGCCTTGGCGCGGTGGAACTGGACCCGGGCGCGCTGCGGTGTGGTGCGGATGCGGGCGGCAATTTCGGTGTACGGCAACTGCTCATAGCAGCGAAGACGGACGACGTCCCTGCGTCGCCCCCGGAGCCGCTCGACGGCGGTCGCCACACGTTCGAGCGTCTCGGCATAAACCCGCGAGTCCAGCAGACTGTCGGCGCCTGCCCATTCGCCGTCGGCATGGCAGCGATCCTGAAGAACACGCTCCACCGAGGCCTGCAGACGGCGCTTGCGGAAGGCGTCCTGGGTCTTGGCATAGGCGATCCGGTACATCCAGGGCCAGAAGCGCTGCGGCTCGCGCAACGATTCGACGCCGCAGATCATCGCCAGAAGTGTCTCCTGCAGCACGTCTTCGGTGACATCGTGACACAGCGTGATCCGAAAGACGAAAGGATGCAATCGCTGCCAAACCACACCGGCCAATTCGCCCATGCCCGCCCGGTCGCCCGCGCGGGCCCGGTCCAGCAGGACCCTGTGTTGATTCTCCGCACTCATTGCCACGCTCCACGCGCCATCCGCTTACCTTTGCCGGCAGGACGATCCCGCCCGATCTCATCGGCCGACGTCTGCCCCCCCCCTCCACCACGGCCGTCACCTGTATGAGGGCCATCGAAGCAACGGTCACACAGATTCGACAGACGAGTCGTCGTTTGGTTCCTCCGAATCGGCGGAGTTTTCGGACGCGACGGGCCGTTCGGAGGATTCTGCGCCCCCATCGAACACGCGCCAGGCGGGCGGCGCCAACTCGGGCAGGTCCCACGGTCCGTTGCACCGGTGGCAGCGGTCCATGTCGGGCCGGCGGCGCAACCCGCAATTGGCGCAGGTGACCAGCGCCTCTTTCGGCCGGGTCATGCGATACGTGATGTACGCGGGCAGACCGAAGGCGAGCGTGCCGAGCAGCCACAGCGAACGCACGCCGCCGGGCAGGCCCGTATCGGCCGCGTCCCGCACCACACGCCAGGCCAGGAGCACCGCCAGCAGAATCCCCGGCAGGATGATCCAGACGGCGCTGAGCAACTGCATGACGATGCCCTGACGGATCTGGTCCCGCTGCATCGCCGCGAACGAATTGGGCACGAGCAGCAGGGTCCGATGGCTCGCGCCGGCCTCGATCCGATTGGCGCGGAGGAATGACGCAAGCGTCAGGGCAGGCGGATGGACGTTCTCCAGCAGGTACTTCGACACCGTCAACGCCGGCGCCCACGGCCTCTCGAACAAAGCGGTCTGCGCTGAGCCAATCCATTGCGAGTGGGGTCCTTGCCTTCGCGTATCGGCGGTTGTCAGCAAGCGGCCATCCTTGTCGAAGATTGACATCGCCAGCGAGGTTCCCTGCTGCGAGACACCCGCGGCAAGCAGTCCGGCGTACTCCTGTTCGGGCCCGATCGTGATCGCCTGGACCTCGTGCTGGAGCAACTGGGAAGGCCGACGCGACCCTTCGCCGTATAGGGTCTTGGGAACAGGCAATATGCCCTTTGTGGGGACCAGCTCCAACGTCCGCTGGTCCAGCAGGACGATCTGCCCGGATGCGTCGATCACAGGAGCATATCGGCTCCAGTAACCGCTGCTCGTACTGAATCGGATCGTGAAGCGATGCTCATACCGCGGTGCCGAATCCTCGTCCTGCGCCTCGCGCAGGACTCGTTGCATGGGCGCCTGC
>Ga0209510_1005179_pt1 | contig 11027 bp, 7 predicted proteins | sample BiotimSIPDNA_FD_185749 | JGI IMG/M metagenome (GOLD analysis project Ga0209510, IMG submission 185749) | Anaerobic biogas reactor microbial communites from Washington, USA - Biogas_R1 time_0 SIP DNA (SPAdes) (version 2) | ecosystem: Engineered > Bioreactor > Anaerobic > Unclassified | place...
GAACTGCAGGAGCTCTTGGCCGAGATCGGCACGGGCAACGTCGGCTGTGTGCTGGACAGCTGGCACTGGTGGACGGCGGGCGAGACGGCCGGCGACTTGCTTCAACTCCGTTCCGTGGACGTGATTTCCGTCGATCTGAACGACGCCCCGGCCGGCATCCCGCTGGAGCAACAGCAGGACGGAAAGCGCGAGCTGCCCTGTGCGACGGGCGTGATTCCCGTCGGGGCGTTTCTGGGCGCGCTGCAACGCCTCGGTTACGACGGCCCCGTGCGCGCTGAGCCGTTCAACCAGGCGGTCAACGAACTGGACAACGACGCCGCGTGCGTCGCCGTGATCGCAGCCCTCCGCAAGGCCCTGGCCCAGATTGCGTGATCTTTCGAATCGATCTTGAAAAGCACGAAGAAAGGAGAACCGGATGAACAACCACCATCGGTCACGAAGGCAGGTCTATCCTTGGCTGGCCGCGGCGCTGGCCGTCTTGGGGTTGCTGGCGGGCAGTCTGTCCGCGGCAGAGAGCCAGTTGGGCCAGAAACGGGGCAAGGTGCTGATGCCGATCGGCGATGCGACCGAGGCCATGGACACGCTGTATCCGTTCTTCCGCTTGGCGGAGGAGGGCTATGAAGTCGTCGTGGCTGGCCCGGAGGCGAGGAAGTACCACATGGTGCTGCACGAAGTGCCGCCCAACAGCGACGTGCCGTGGGACATCACGCGCGAGATGCCCGGCTATCACATCCAGGCCGTGGCGGCCTTTCGCGACGTCAAGCCGGAGGAGTACGCCGGGCTGTTCCTGTCCGGTGGCCGCGCACCGGAGTATCTCCGCTACGACAAGGACCTGATGCGGATCACCCAGCACTTTGTCAAGGAGAACAAGCCCATCGCGGTTGTCTGTCACGGCATCGAGATCCTTGCGGCGGCGGGCGGACTGCAGGGCGGCCGGCGGGCCACGACCGTGGCCAAATGCGCATTGGACATCACCCAGACCGGCGGCGTGTACGTCAACGAGCCGTTCGTCGTCGACGGCAACCTGGTCAGCGCCGGCACATGGCACAACTACGACACGCCGTTTTTCAAGACCTTTGTCCAAAAGATGCGGGAGTTTGCCAAACCATGACCGACAATCAGGAGCCAGTCAGGCCGTGTGTCGTCAGCACGACTGCGGCCACGTTTGAACGTGACGTCCTTCAGCAATCGAACGACGTTCCCGTGGTGGTCGACTTCTGGGCGTCGTGGTGTGCCCCTTGCCGTGCGTTGGGGCCGATTTTGGAGAAGTTGGCGGCGGAATATGCGGGCCGGTTTATCCTGGTGAAGGCCGATACGGATCAGTTGCCGGATGCGGCGGCCCAATTCCAAGTCCAGTCGATTCCCGCCGTGTTTGGCGTTGTGGGCGGCGAGGTCCTCGACTTTTTCACCGGGGTCCTTCCCGAATCGCACGTCCGGGCGTGGCTGGACCAGCTGCTGCTGGCGGCGTTGTTCCGGGAAGCCCAACGTTGCGAAGCGACCGATCCGGAGAGAGCCGAGCGGAGCTATCGCAAGATCTTGGCCGAGCAGTCCGAGGACCGCAACGCGTTGATCGGATTGGGACGCTTGCTGGAGCGGCAGGAGCGGATCGAGGAAGCCCAGGCCATTCTGCGGCAGTTGGAATCTCGCGGGTTTCTGGAGCCTGAGGCCGAGAAGTTGAGAGCCGCTTTGGAACTGCGGGAGAAAGGCAAGGTCGACGTCGCGGCGCTGCGTCAAGCGGCCGAGGCAGAACCCGGAAATCTGGAACTGCAATTGCAGTTGGCCCAAGCGCTGGCGGGCAGCGGGGGGCATCAGGAGGCGCTGGACATTTGTCTGGCCTTGGTCGAGCGGGACCGGCCGGGAGTGGGCGAGCAAGCGCGGCAGGCCATGATCGACATCTTCCGCGTCCTGCCGGAAGGGTCCCGTCTCGTGAACGAGTATCGCCGCGAGCTGGCGATGTTGCTGTACTGATCTGAGCTGGCGGGGTTGCGTCGCGACCGTCCCGGCACGGGGCTCCCAACTGCTGACGATCACGCGGACTGAGCCTGCGTCTGGCGCAGCAGCGCCTGCTTGACTCCGACGTAGGCCAGGCGCGACTTGAGGCACGTCTGCCGGAAGGCTTCCGGGCGCGGGACGCCAGCCAAGCGAAACACTTCACTGCCGCCGTTCCGGAAGCTCAGATCCCCGGCGGCAAACCATTCTTGGCCGGGCAAAACGTCGACTTCGATCGAATCGAAGCCGTCCAGTCCGATCGCCGAATGCTCGGCAGGGGGCCAGCCTTTCTGGATCACCACGCGGCGGTTGGTCAGCGTGTAACACGATCCCACGCGCGGCATGACCCGCCAGAAATACAACAGCAGCGCGTGCGGGACGGACAGCAGGGTCAACAGTCTGCCGAGGCGAAAAATGTACACGTTGGGCCAGCGGATGTCGTACAGCCTTCCCAGAAAGCGGCCTGAGGGAAAAGCGGCGAGGGAAGGCCAGATGGTCATGACCGCGGCCTCGGCCGATTCGTCTGGAGCGACGCCTGCAAGTGGTTGTTCCATGACTCTTGCCCCTCGGTTAACGGCCGCAGTTTGAATCAGACCCAGAACACAGCGTTTCCTTGCCGGCCGCGGCGGGATCTGGGACTGTTTTCGCGGTTTGGACAGGCCTCGGCAGATGCGCCAATTCCCGCGCGGCAAAGGTCTTTTTGGCGCATTGCGTTTGTCAACATCAAGATTACCAAAGGAGTTGGCGCACCGCCAGTCCCAGCCAAAGCAGTCGTTCCTCAGGGGCGTTTCGGGCCAGCGTAAGGCCGCCTCGACCGTCTTCCGAGGAGGTCGCGTGCATGGTACAGTCACGGCAGCGGTGATAAGAAAAATGGCGAACTGGACAGGGGGCCCTTGCGAAGTGCGGGGCAGTTCGGTAAAGTTGAGAGCACGGAAAGCCGAAGACAGTTGGAACATTGCGGTTTCCAAAATAATTTTTGGTGGACCCTTGACACTGGATCAGCTTTGCGTAGGATTACGCATCTCGCAGCAAGGACAACTTTGCTGCAAATGATCTTTGACAATTTGGTAGCGACCTTTCGAGTTTTAGCTCGAGATTGTGCTTACAGGCCAATGAACGGCGTTCCGCGACCGGGACGCCAAAGATGGTTTCAAGCCATCAGTTGAGTTGCTCAATGCTGGGCCGGTTGCTTCGGTGGCTGGTCTAGTTAAGCAGATACTTAATTGAAGGGTTTGATCCTGGCTCAGAATGAACGTTGGCGGCGTGGATTAGGCATGCAAGTCGTGCGGCAGCAGGCCCCGCAAGGGGTGCTGGCGAGCGGCGTAAGGGAGAGTAACACGCGGGTACCTGCCCTCAGGACCGGGATAGCTGCGGGAAACTGCAATTAATACCGGATGATGTCTCCGGACCAAAGGTGTGATTCCGCCGGAGGAGGGGCCCACGTCCTATCAGCTAGTTGGAGAGGTAAAGGCTCACCAAGGCAAAGACGGGTACGGGGTGTGAGAGCATGCCCCCGCTCACTGGGACTGAGACACTGCCCAGACACCTACGGGTGGCTGCAGTCGAGAATCTTCCGCAATGGGCGAAAGCCTGACGGAGCGACGCCGCGTGCGGGATGAAGGCCTTCGGGTTGTAAACCGCTGTCAGTGGGGAGGAAATGCATGAGGGTTCTCCCTTGTGCTTGACCGATCCGCAGAGGAAGCGCAGGCTAAGTTCGTGCCAGCAGCCGCGGTAACACGAACTGCGCGAACGTTATTCGGAATCACTGGGCTTAAAGAGTTCGTAGGCGGCGCGTTAAGTCGGGTGTGAAATCCCTCGGCCCAACCGAGGAATTGCGCTCGAAACTGGCGTGCTTGAGTAAGATAGAGGTGAGCGGAACTGATGGTGGAGCGGTGAAATGCGTTGATATCATCAGGAACACCGGTGGCGAAAGCGGCTCACTGGGTCTTTACTGACGCTGAGGAACGAAAGCTAGGGGAGCGAACGGGATTAGATACCCCGGTAGTCCTAGCCGTAAACGATGAGCACTAGGTTGAGGGGACCTCCACATCCCCTCGGCCGTAGCGAAAGTGTTAAGTGCTCCGCCTGGGGAGTATGGTCGCAAGGCTGAAACTCAAAGGAATTGACGGGGGCTCACACAAGCGGTGGAGGATGTGGCTTAATTCGAGGCTACGCGAAGAACCTTATCCTGGTCTTGACATGCTTGGGAATCCCGCTGAAAGGTGGGAGTGCTTTTCGGAGAGCCCTTGCACAGGTGCTGCATGGCTGTCGTCAGCTCGTGTCGTGAGATGTCGGGTTAAGTCCCTTAACGAGCGAAACCCTTGTCCCTAGTTGCCAGCGAGTCATGTCGGGGACTCTAGGGAGACTGCCGGTGTTAAACCGGAGGAAGGCGGGGATGACGTCAAGTCCTCATGGCCTTTATGATCAGGGCTGCACACGTCCTACAATGCGATGTACAAAGGGACGCAAGCTCGTGAGAGCAAGCAAATCCCAAAAAACATCGCTCAGTTCGGATTGCAGGCTGCAACCCGCCTGCATGAAGCTGGAATCGCTAGTAATCGCGGGTCAGCATACCGCGGTGAATGTGTTCCTGAGCCTTGTACACACCGCCCGTCAAGCCACGAAAGTGGGGAGGGCCCGAAGTCGCCAAGCTAACCCGCAAGGGAGGCAGGTGCCGAAGGTCAACTCCGCAATTGGGACTAAGTCGTAACAAGGTAGCCGTAGGGGAACCTGCGGCTGGATCACCTCCTTTCTAAGGATGATTTGTCTGCCGCTGGCGACGGCGTCAGACACAACGTGGACACGATCTCGAACACTCGAAAGGTCAGTCGGACGCAAGTCTGACAGCTACTAAATTGAAGACGAAGCCCGCCAGGATTTGGCCGATCCTGGCGGGTTTTTGTTTTCTTGGAGGTTTTTCAGTCACGCTCTTCTTGCTCGTTGCCCGATGTTTTCTCGGATCTTGCCCGAGCGGGATGCTCCGCCACGGATGGCAAACTGCACGCTTGGAGTTAGACTACGGGGAGCCGATTTCCCAGAATCCGGCAAGAAATCAGGAACGACTCGCTCGAATTCGGCGTGCTGCGTTGCCTTGGAAGCCCCGCCACCCGACTCAGCCCATGCAAGTTTTACGGGAAATTCCGTTCGACTTGGACTCGCCGTCGCTGATGAAACGGGCGCACGTCGCCCAGAACTGCGCGGACGCCGTCGAATTCGAGCGATTTGTGCAGGCGGCACGTTCGGTCGGGCGGCCGAAAGCCGGGTACCGGGAGGCCTTCATCGACCTCAAGGGCGAGCAGACGGTGACCATCGAGGGCATTACGTTCACCAGCCGGATACTTCGCAAGAATCTGGAGCACGCCGAACGCGTGTTTGCCTTCCTCGTGACCTGCGGGCGCGAACTGGATCAGGTCGCCGTCGACGGAGACGATTGGCTGGCGGCATTCTGGTGGGATCTGATCAAGGGCGAGCTGTTGAGCGTGGCCATTCGCCACTTGGCGGAGCACTTGGATCGCAAGCACCTTCTGCCGCAAACGTCCAGCATGCACCCCGGCTCGGGGGACGCCGCCGTGTGGCCCATCGAACAGCAAAGGCAGCTATTTGCCCTGTTGGGGGAAATCCCGGAACAGATCGGCGTCGAGTTGACCGACACCTACCTGATGATTCCCAACAAGACCGTCTCCGGGATCCGGTTTCCCACGGAGAACTCGTTCCGCAGTTGCCAAGTGTGCCAACGGTCCGCATGTCCCAACCGCGCTGCCGCCTTGGACGAAGCATTGTGGGCGACGGTCTGGCACGAGTAGAGTCAGACAGTCGACTCAGTCGGCTGTCTTGAAGCCTCGCACGTCGCCTTGATCCGTTGCCAGGACGGCCAACGGTCCCGCAGGCGTCTGCAGAGCCTCGATGTGCATCGGCCGGCCGGTGACTTTGCCGAGCCGGAGAAGGACACCACGGCCATCCACGGCCACGACGGCGCCGTCGTCACAACCCGCCACGACCCGCGGAAGTCCCGTGCTTGACGGCGGGATGCAGCGCAGGGAAACGGGCGGGCTGGGCAGTCGCGTGGACCAGAGCTTCTCGCAGCGGTGGTTCAGGACGACAAGCAAGCCTTCGGAAATGCCGACGACGATTTCCCGCTTGCCATCGCCATTCAGATCGGCAAGATCCATGTCCCGCAGCTGGGCCCGCGGCGCTGTGCTGGCTCCCGGCCCGAATTGGGCGTTGTACAGGGGCTGTCCTTGCTCCGAGTACACAGTCACCCGGTTCCAGGTGCCGTTGATCGCCGTCGCGACTTCCTTCTTGCCGTCGCCATCGAGGTCTTCACAGAACAGGCCGGTTCGGTTCTGCGCGGTCCAGCCGCCGACGAACGAGTGCCCGGCGGGGACTCCTTGGTACCCATGCCCCGTGTCCGTCATCGTCCGGCTGCTGACGATCGCCAGATTGTCGCTGCCGTTGGGCCAGCGGGCAACGAGCAAGTTGGGACTGCCGTCCCGGCCGGCGACCAACAGGAACTTCCAGCCCGGCCCCCAGAAAACGGGCGTGCGTTTCACCACTTGGCCGGTCTCGTCCAGGATTTCAAGCGTACACGCGCTGCCCACAAAACAGCGGCTCTTCTCTCCGTCAAACGCGCCGGTGTGCAGGCCGTGAATGCCTGCATGGCCTGGAGCGCTCTTGAACCAATAGGTCTTGGCGGCTTCGTACACGGCCGGGTCCATTTCCGAAGTAAAGACCCATTTGCGCCGTCCCTGGCGGTCAAAGGCGATGACTTTCTCGTCCGTGCAGCCGGCCAGCAGCAGTTGGTGCTCCTCCCACCAGCGGAGCACGCGGATCGGGCCGTCGGTTGGCAACTGGCGGATTTCCTTGCCTTCGTGCGTCAGCAGATGGACCGTTTTGCCCGCCGCGACGCCCAGTTGCGGTTCGGCCGCCGAGGGGATGGCGATCATATCCGCCACTTTGCCGCCGACCTGGGCAGTGAACGCGGTCGGCAACTCCGCGACTGCCGGTCTGGCCTGCGGACCGGTCGCCGCCAACGCTTCAGCGCGGAGCTTGCGCCCTTCGGCCAGTAAACGCTGAAGATCCGTCGCCAGTCCCGCGGTTGTTTCTGTCGCGGGCAATGCGCCGCTCAGCACGTGGCGTCCCGCGGACAACGGAATGCTGCAGAGCCCGCTGGCAGTCGAGCCTTTCACGGGTTCGCCACCCAGCCGCAACTCGTCCGGCGCCCTCACGCTCAGCCGCAACGTCGCGGGCTTGGCCGCCACGACGTTCACCGTGCCGCCGGCAAAGTCCCAGTCGAGATCGAGCGGCGCGTCGCTGGAGGCGACAACGTGGCCGATGCCGGCGCTGGTCAGCGCATGTCCGTACAGATGATCCTCGGCCAAGACCACCAACTCTCCCTTCATCTGTCGGAACTCACCCGCTACGCCCAAGGCCGGCTGCGGCAGGGCCAACGCAGCAACGTTGTCCGCTAACCGGACGCAGGCCAGCGTGCTCGGCGACTTGGCGGCAGTCTGTCCTATCAGAGAGAAGGCGATTCGATGTTTGTCCTTCCGCACGGCGCCGTTCCAATGCATCGTCACGGCTTCGGCGCGGCGGGTCTCTTGAACGTCGCAGGAACGCAACTCGAACGTTCGCCCGCGGGCCGGATCGCTGGCCGGCACGCGGACGGCCTGTTCCTTCTGGTCCCAACCTCCGCGCGTCACCTGCCAGGTCGTGCTGACCTTCATGTTCTGGCTGTCGGTGCGAAACGTCAGGTCGTCGACGACCAGCGTGTAACGGCCCGTCCGCTGGCACAGCGTGCGCCGCCAGTTGCAGAATGCCGCGCGGGGCACTTCGCCCACCGCCGTAGCGGTCGGGCCGACGACGTCCGCGTAAAGCAGGGCGGCGTCCATGGCCACGGCCGGCTCGACCATGCCGTCCGCGCTCGTCAGTACTTGATTGCGGTAGCCTTGCAGGATCGTCTGGCCGTCCAGCCGCAATTCCAGGATGTCGAATGTGTGGTAGGGATTGCGGGAGGCGCCGTTGAAGCCGTCCAGCAGGATGTAGTCTCCGCTCGCGTCGGCCGCGCTGCGATAGCTGCCGAAGTAGAACGACTGGTCGAACGTCAGGCCGCTGCCACGGGCGCCCCAGGCGGGTTTCGGCAAACGGTGGATGCTCCACTTGCTCACCAGATCGTCCGGCAACTGGGGCGTTAGCGTCGCGTCGGGCCAGAACGACTGGCCCAGCCGGAATACGCTGGTGTCGATGCCGCTCCGCTCGCGGTACGTGATCCAGCGGCCGTCGCTGGTTACGTACGCGGCCTTGTGGAACAGGCCCAGCGAGGCGGAGTTCAGCGCCCAGTCGGGAACGCGGCCCGAGATCAAGATTTCCTGGCCGCGAAGCAGGTCGCCGATCACTCCGTTGTCCAGCGGCTTGCGATCGCCCGTGAGGACCATGTACGTGAAGATCGGCGCGATGCCGGTGTTGTACCAGAACAGGTTGTCGCTCTCGCCCGAAACCCAGGCCTGGTGGTGCAAAGACTGGAACGCCAGTTGGCCGGCCCGCTCGCACTGGGCCCACACGGGATGCGGGTAGTGCTTGTTGAAGTACCGGCCCAAGCAGTACAGCGAGATGGCCGACCACTGCCCATGCCGGGAGCTGACGGCGCTGGGCGGCCGGGTGAGGCCGTACACGCCTTCGTTCTTGCGATGGTTCAGTTGCCGGGCGAAGGCGTTGGTGATCTTCAGCCGCTCCTCGTCCGTGAACACCGGGCTTTCTTCGATCAAGTCCCAGAACAGGATCGCCAGGTGGGCGTTGTAGTGATAGAAGCCGGCCAGCGGATCGTGCTTGTTTTCGATCCGCTCGCCATCGATCTCCTCGATGTCCTTGAGCGCTTGCCGGTCGGGAAACGACAGACGCACGACCTCACGGGCGCTGAACTCGTCGCCCGTCATGTAGTACATGGCCATGCGTTTGCTGATACTGCACCAGCCGAAGTAGCCGACGGAGCCATAGCCCCGCGAAGCTTCCCAGGTCTCGAAATCCTTGATGTCCGTCGGCGGCTGCACTCCTTTACCGAGCTTCGTGTCCATCGTCCAACCGATCGCCAAGTCGCCCTTAGCGGCGGTCGCCTTGGACAGGATGCCGGCCAGCGCCCTGGCTCCTTCATCGACTCCCACCGTGTCGCTGCCCCCGACGATCACGACGCTGTGCCCGTTGCCGAACGGATTGTGAACGGAGCGGATGACATAGCCTTCCGGCCCCGGGTATTTCAAATCGACCAGGCAGTAGTACAGGTCGTACAGGGCATTGATCGTCTTGTTGGTCGAGCGATTGCCGAGCACGACGAGATTGCCGCGGATGGGGACAGCCGCTTCTGGCGCGGTGTCGGAGAGAATCGGCACCTTGACGCCGGTCCGGTTTTCGGTTTCCCGTTGGATGACTGCGGCGGCGTTTTGATAGACGCCGGACGCCGGCGCCACGATCGCCGCGTTCGGCCGGCCGTCTTTCACCAGATGGATTTCGAGGCAAGGGTCCGTGAGCTTGTCGTATTGCGGCGGCACGGGCGGCGGGGGAGGAGGCGGAGGAGGCGGGACGCCGCCTACGACCCGCACGTCGGTCACCAGCACTTGCGGCGTCGGGTCGCGGTGCGTGTACAGGTAGATCACGGCTTGCCTGGTGTCTGGGGGCGCCGTGCCCTTGAGCGACACCTCGGAAAACCTGGCGGCTGAATCGGCAGCCAAGCCGGTTTGGACATAGACCTGGGAGGGCAGGAACCGGAACTGCAGGTAAGCGCCCGCGGGGGATGCATCTGCTACCGCGCGGACCTTGGCCGTGACCTGATAGGTCTCGCCGCCTTTCAACTCGAATGCCTGGAACACGCCGATCTCGACCGCCGGGTCGCCGTCCGCAATGAGCAGCGCCTTCCCGCCGTCGGGACCGTCCACGATTTTCAGTTCCTGCTCCTTGCCGCCGCCCCCGTACTTGGACCAGCCAGCGGGGACGCCGCTGCCGTCCAGGCCTTTCGTGAAAGACGGGTTTTCCAGCGGCACCTCGAACGGCTCCTTGCCGCTCGCGGCTGTCACCGCCATGAGGCTGAACACCATCGCCGTCAATGCCCCGTTCCGGGACCTCAGTGCCTTGCCCATGCCTGCCTCCTCGGATGCATCCGCCATTTTTGCGCCGCGAAGACATGTCGGCGCCGTCGGCGTGGCGACAAACTCCGGTACTGTGTACAATTTACCAAGTGCTCGCGGCGGGCACCACACCGCAGATGTCGCGGACCGAACTTGCAGTTACGTTCCGGATCAAGTGAAACGGGAGACACACGCCATGAACGTCCAGATCCCGCCGGACTTGAGCCGGTTCGTCCAGGACTTGGTCGCCGACGGAAGATATCAAGATGGGGATCAGGTACTCGTGGAAGGCCTGCGCTTGCTCCAGACCCGTGAGCAGTTGCGAAGGGATGTGGCTGCCGGGGTCGCTCAGTTGGACCGCGGCGAGGCACTCGACGAGGAGGACGTGTTCGAGGCGTTGGAACGGCGAATTGCCGAGGTCGAACGAGGCGAAGACAGATAGATGGCGAAGCGGGCGTATGCGCCCGTGGCGAAGGAAGACGTGAAGGCGATCGTCGAATTCACCTTCTTCCGCCCCGTCCCCTGCGGCATCGAGGTCGTTGGTGTCATCCGAGGCGAGAGGGATGCGCGATCACTTTAGCCGACAACAGCAGCTGTTCCCGCGACTTGCTGGACCTGAAACACGAAAGGAGCGACAGGACCAAGGGGCTGTTCCTGGCACGTATCCAATGGGAAGCAACGGGACCGGTCGTGGCACCATTGGCCCCCGGTCCCGAGGTTCCATAGTACTCGAGTCCAGTAGGATGGATCTCCAGATCCGTTCAGGCACCTCGAACGCGCATGTCCACGCTCTCTGAAGCCAACCCGATTCTCGGTTCTGTCGAGGAGCCTCTGACGGTCCGCCTCAGATCCGAGTACCGTCGATGCAGCCTCTACGTCGTAGTCGGTTTCACCCTCGTGACGGTCCTCGTGGCCGTGCTGCCGCCG
>Ga0209510_1005182_pt1 | contig 11023 bp, 11 predicted proteins | sample BiotimSIPDNA_FD_185749 | JGI IMG/M metagenome (GOLD analysis project Ga0209510, IMG submission 185749) | Anaerobic biogas reactor microbial communites from Washington, USA - Biogas_R1 time_0 SIP DNA (SPAdes) (version 2) | ecosystem: Engineered > Bioreactor > Anaerobic > Unclassified | place...
AAGATCAGCCGCCATCCGCTGCAGGAACGTGTCGAGGCAGACCTGCGAGGTGGATCCCGCGGGCGCTGGTTCGCTCGTCAGGCTGAAAAAGAGGGTTTCCTCAGCATTGCTCATCGTGACGCGGTTGTTTTTGATGTGCACCGCGAGCGGCACACCGCTTGCGTCCCAGGTGGTGACGGGTTCAAAGGAAAACAATCCCGCCGGTACTGGAATGGGATTACCGGTTTGGATGTAGTCCGGTATTTCGGGCGTGGGGGTGGGGGCTGGAGTGGATGTGATGCTCTGAGGGGGGGTGAAGATGGGCACCTCGCTGCGCCCGGGCAGGGTCGTGTGATAGCCGCAGGCGGAAAGCAGGCTGAGGAGCAGGATAAAGACGGTCAAACGGCTGATGGTACGCATAACTAACTCTGAGGTGGGGTCTGGGTGTAGGCGCTGACCAGGTGAAAACTTTTCAACATGGCGCGGAAGGTGGGCAGAAAGGCTTCCCAATCCGCCTGGATGCCCGTGCCGAGCAGCAGGACGACCATGCCTGGCATCGCGACCATCACGAGCTTACCGAGCATATAGGAATCCAGATGAGGCTTGGCAATGTCGAGCTGGAGCGCAGGGTAGCGGTCCACGCGGATCTCGCTTTGGTTGATGACCTCGTAATCCGCGTCAAGCTGGCTGCTCAGAAAAGCCTGGATGAGCGGCTCGGCGGTATCAAGATGTTGGTTGGCATTGAGCGTGTTGGTGGGGGAAAGGTAGAGCCGCACGCGCAGGGATTCTTCGCCGTTGTCAGAATTGGCGGGGGCGAAGGTGTATACCTCGCCCGCGAAGTTGCTCTGCCAACCTTCGGGGATGGAAATTTCAAAGCGTCCTAACGGATCCGGGGCGGAAACAAGCGGCAGCGCGCGTCCGCTCTCCACGCAGGCGGTCAGAGAAAGGACCAAAGCAACACATAATAACCAGCTCTTTTGGAGATGTTTCATATGCAAGGATTTTACCCGAAATCTGCCGACATCCCAAATCCCGCAATACCGCTAGGGGTCAAGTCCGCCTTGTGCTCTCGATCTGGTAAAACAGCCGGAGAACCTGGCACCCCTCGAATTTGCCATGGTAAACTAACAAGCGCGCAGTTCAAAAATTGTTGGCAAGGATTGAATTGTATGCTAAAATATTGGCTGCGTTGGGGCATGGTGCAATGGCAGCACACCGGACTTTGAATCCGTTGATCTTGGTTCGACTCCAAGTGCCCCGGCTGGTTTATCGTGGATACACAATCGGATGACCATAGTGTTAATGATAGCGAGGCGGACAGTCCTCTGCTGACTGCTGCCCGATTCTTTGATTCCCGGAGTTTCGTATGACAATCGCATCAGTCGTTTTAGCCGCTGGATTGGGCAAGCGTATGCATTCCGCCCAGCCCAAGACCCTTCACCCTGTGCTGGGAAAGCCCATCGTCTTCCATGCCCTGGATGCCGTTTTGCCGCACACGGACCTGGCTCCGGCGCTCGTGACCGGATACGGCAGCGAACTCGTGCGAGATGAGGTCGCCCGCGTCTACGGTGAAAGGGTTGCCTTCGTGTTGCAGACCGAGCAGCTCGGCACGGGGCACGCCGTGCGTTCGGCTGAGGCGCTGTTGCGCGGCAAGGCTGAGACGATCCTGGTGACTTTCGGAGATATGCCGATGCTGCGCCCCGAAACGATCGAACGGCTGATTCAAATCCAACACGGATCAGGCTGCGCCGTCACCATGACGAGCGTGATTGGTGATCTGCCCCGGGGATTTGGGCGGGTTGTTCGTTCGCCGGAGGGCAGGGTCCGCGCCATCGTCGAAGAAGCGGTCGCCACGCATGAGCAATTAAAAATCCGCGAATACAACATTTCCGCTTACTGTTTTGACGCTGAGTGGATGTGGGAGAACCTCGCCGCGATAAAGCCCTCCCCAAAAGGTGAGTTTTACATCACAGATCTGGTGGAAATGGCAATTTCTCAAAACAAGGGCGTCGAGGCTCTCGTGCTCGAAGACCCTGCCGAAGGGCTCGGCATCAACAACCGTGTAGACCTGGCGGACTGCGAGCGGGCTATGCGCGCGCGCGTTAACCGGCAGTGGATGCTGGCAGGCGTAAGCTTTTTGGATCCCGATACGACCACGGTCGAGATGGACGTGCGCATCGGACAGGATACGATTCTCTACCCGAATACTCACTTACGCGGCAAGACCATGATCGGCGCGAACTGTGCGATCGGTCCCGATTCCACCCTGGTCAATACCAGCGTTGGCGACCATACCGTCATCCGATACTCGGTCGCAGAAAATGCGGTCGTTGGCAGCCATGTTTCCATGGGACCCTTTTGCCACCTGAGAAGCGGCGCGGTATTGAAAGACCACGTTCACCTCGGTAATTTTGGCGAGGTCAAAGATTCCACGCTCGGTGAAAACACCAGGATGGGGCATTTCTCCTACATCGGCGACGCGAAGATCGGGCGGGATGTGAACATCGGGGCAGGCACAATCACCTGCAATTATGACGGAAAAACCAAGCATCCGACCGAAATCGGGGATGAAACATTTATCGGGAGTGATACCATGCTGGTCGCTCCTCTCAAGATTGGCAAGCGCGCCAAAACATCCGCGGGGGCTGTCGTGATCCACGATGTGCCGGATGACACCCTAGTAATTGGAGTGCCTGCCAAACCCAAGCAAAGGAAGGATCATTGTGAATGATGAAATCGGGCTATGGTTAGCCCTGGCGGTTGCAGTCTTTTTCTGTTTATTGGCTTCAGCAGCGAAATCCGCCTTCACCCATGCCCGCTCGCCTTACCTGGTCGGTATGGCAGGCGGTCATAATATCAAGATTGACAAAACCATCAAGCTAATCAGCAAGACCGGACTTCGCACCGCCCTGCGAATGGGCTTGATCATCTGCCACTTCTTCGCTGCGGCAGTTGTCGTCCTCATCTGCGACCGGATTTTTGGGCTTCGAAACTATTGGCTGCTCGCTCTGATCGTTTTCGGGGTATTCCTGATCCTGAGCGTTCTGGAATTCCTGATCGAACGAAAAATTTTGGATGAACCCGACCAGGCTGCTATCACCTGGACGGGAGTCGCGTCTTTTATCGCTTTTGTGTTAACCCCGCTGACCCACCTGATGACTTCCGTCCTCGGGGAGCATGCCGAAAAAGTGACCCTGGCGGTGACGGATGAAACCCTGCGCGACTGGGTGGAAAACGAGCAGCCGGAAAGCACACTCGAAAAGGGCGAACGGGAGATGATCTATTCGATTTTCCGCTTCAGCGAGACCATGGCGAAAGAAATCATGGTGCCTCGCATGGACGTTCTTGCTCTTGATGTGAACACCACCATCAGCGAAGCCCGCCGCGAATTTATCAAGGCGGGGCACTCACGCGTCCCGGTCTACGAGGACACGATCGATAACGTGGTCGGTCTGCTCTATGCCAAGGATCTGCTGGCGGTGGTGGACGGCAGCGATACGATCGCTGCCCAGCGCAGGCTTCTGCGTCAGGCGTATTTTGTGCCCGAAGCCAAAAAAGTGGATGAACTGCTCGCGGAGATGCAGTCGCGCGGGGTCCACATGGTATTGGTGGTGGATGAATATGGCGGGGTGGCTGGCGTGGTCACGCTGGAAGATATCGTTGAGGAAATCATTGGCGAAATCCGGGATGAGTATGACCAAGGCGAAGAAAATCTCTACGAACAAATTGACGAAAACACATACCTCATCCTTGGACGGGCAACGATCGATGAGTTTAACCTCATCACCGACGGAGCCCTTTCGGACGAATACGCTGATACCCTGGGCGGCTTTATTTACGGTCAGCTCGGAAGAGTGCCCCAACCCGGGGAAGCTGTGACAACCGATGATTTTGAGTTTACAGTGGAACAGGTGGTGGCAAGGCGCATTATCAAAGTGAGGGTATGCCGTTTGAATAAAGCTGACGCAGGAAAGGATTCTGAAGATGGACGCGCTGACAGGTGAAATTCGCAAACTTCTGATTGAGACCGCCCAATATTACATGAAAAACAGCTATTCTCCCTATTCCCACTACCCGGTCGGGGCAGCGGCGCTGGCGGAAGACGGGCTGGTGTATGGGGGAACTAATATCGAAAATTCCGCCTATCCCTCGGGTTTATGCGCGGAAAGAGTGGCGATCAACAAAGCAATCTCAGAAGGCAACCGCAAAATCCTGGCTTTGGCAGTGGTCACCCGCAACGGAGGCGCTCCCTGCGGGGCTTGCCGGCAGGTGATTCGGGAATTTGCCAGCCTCGAAGTCCCCATTATCCTGGTAAACAGTGAAGACAGCGCCGAAGAGGAGTTTACGTTGGGAGACCTGCTTCCGCGGTCTTTCGGACCGGAAGATCTGGGCAGGGAATAAACCGGTAGACCATGGCAGGGCAGGAATCTCGCAGCTACCGAGCCCAGGGGATCGTGCTGCGGCATGTGGAGGTGGGTGAGGCGGATCGCATCCTGACCCTCTACACCCTGGAATACGGCAAGGTGCAGGCGATTGCCAAGGGCGTCCGCAAACTGCGCAGCCGCAAGGCGGGGCACCTCGAGCCTTTCTCGCGCGTGGAGTTGATGCTTGCCAAGGGGAGAAACCTGGACGTGATCGCGCAGGCGGACGCGCAGAGCACCTATCAAACCCTGCGTTCCGACTTGAAATTGATCGCTTATGCGGCGTATGTGGTGGAACTGCTCGACCGTTTCACCTACGAGGAAGGCGAAAACCGCCCGCTCTACAATCTATTGGCGGACACCCTCACGCGCCTCGATGGGGGCGCGTACGCTCAGACCGCTGTGCATTATTACGAAGTGCAATTGATGGATCTGCTCGGGTTCAGACCGCAACTGCATACCTGCGCGGCATGCGGGGAAAAAATCCAGCCGGAAGACCAGTTTTTTTCCGCCAAATTGGGCGGCGCACTCTGCCCGCGTTCCATTACGGCGGACCCGGGCGCCTGGAAGGTAAGCCTTGGCGCGTTGAAGTACTGGCGGCACCTGCAGCGCAGTGCCTGGAGCAAGCTGAAAGACCTCGTGATTCCAGCGGAAATTGAAACGGAGCTCGCCAGCCTACTGGAACGCTACCTGACCTATCTTCTGGAATATGGCTTGCGCACGCCGGGCTTTCTGAAAGCGGTTTCTTGAAACCGGATGAAATCGGGATTCTTCTCTTTTCTCAAAAACTATTCATTCCCAGGCAGCTAAACTTCTCAGACTGGGAAGGTGAGTCAAGCATTGTGGGTTAGCTCTATCCGTAAAACCGGTGAAATTTGTAAAAATTGGTCTCTGGTGGGGCGGGATTGGGGACAATCCGAACCATCATTTTGCAGCCTTATTGACGTCCTCAACCCGCCAGTGGAAGTGGATGGAGCAATACCCTGCGGGCACATGCTGTATCATGAACTGGGGCGAGATAAAAGAAATAAGGATGATAATGACAAAGGGAACAAGGGGAAGGTGGCAGGCAAGCGGTTTGCATCCCTTCATGCTGCAACCGCTCGGTAGGCTTCAACTTCATCTTCAATCTCATCCTTTACCTTTGGCAACTTTGCAACCTGTTCACCCAACCGGATTAAATCTTGGCTGTTCTCTATCCAGTCCCTGATGTAATAATAAACCATCCGTTCACTAACTCCCAGCTCTCGGGCAATCCTCGCAATCGGGAAACCGTTCTGATACTTTAGCCAGGCTTCCATCACCTTGCCGGCGTAAGCAAACCGGTTACTTCCTTTGGGTCTTGACATCACTCCAAATCCTTCCGGCGTTTGCTATTCCAATCACTTTTGACAGATTATTAAAGGTCAGCAAATTAACGCACTCCAGCACATCCGCAAACAGAAAATTCAAATTAAACTTAACGCTTTGAGCATCCAAGCAGGTTAAATTATTCGCGTCTTTCATAGCCTTATGCAGCTCTGAAAACCTATCTAATATCTGCTGTTGGTCAAGTCTTTGCACCCCTTCCCTTTCAAACTCAATCAAATCCTTCCTGTTCATACGCCTGAAATCTCCTGTAGTAAATTGAAATATCCCCATTATTATAGAACAACCGTTCTATTCCGTGTTATAATCTCTCCATCTTCGTGGCTTGGCTGTATCCTTTTACCTTCCTAAGCACCTCCTTTAGCAGGAGGTGTTTAGGTTATCATCCAAACTTCATAAATCCCCAATTCATTTTTGCCGCTTTGGGCGGCGGCTCTCCGCGTCTCTCGCCCCTTCGGGTGCATGCCGCTTCGAGCCCCGCCCTTTCGCGGCTTCCCAGCCAGCATACATCTCCTTTTATCCAGCGTCACAACTTACAGCATCTCAACTCCGGCTATCGTTTGTAAACCTCCCCTTCACATCGCTTCGCGGGCAGCATACATCTCCTTTTATCCAGCGTCACCAATAACGGCATCTCAACTCCGGCTATCGTTTGTTAAGCTCTCAAGGCTTTGTGCCGGCAAGTGCTACGCCTTGCCGGCGGGCAACTCCGCCGCTTAAATGGTATAGGCTCTTCACGGGTCACGGCTCTGCGGCTCCGCAGCCTGCCGCTTCCCTTCCCCCCTCCCTCCCCCCTTCCCCCCCCTCAACCCCCCCCACACCTCCCTCCCAACCCCCCACACCCCGCTAAGGTACGTCTTAACTGAGGGGGGGGATATATGGGGGAGGCAGGGGGGATATATGGAGCGCGGTTGAGCCTCGCCCCCTTCGGGGGCATCGCACTCGGAAAAGAAAAAAGAAGGCTTCTCAAATCCAAATATCCTTTGTTACCTCCCCTTCTCATCGCTCCGCGATCCGGCTATCGTATGTTAAGCTCCTAAAGCTTTTCTTCGGCAAGTGCTACGCCTTGCCGGCAAAGGAAGGCTTTCCGGAAAAGCACCGGAAAGCCTCCAGATTTAATACCAATTCCTCAAGCCTCCCCCTTGCGGGCTACGCGTTCAGTCGTTTGACGCCCCTACGGGGCTACTCCTTCACAAGACGCTTACGCCCGCGCCACACTCCCAAAATAAAACGGCTTATCCTTCTTTTCGGTCGTCGGCAAAGCCGCCATCGAGAAACGTTGAGATATCTATTCCCCCAAATAAATGATTCGATCACGGCGGGTTGGAAGCGGAAAGGTCCAGCCGCAATTTGACCGCTTCCAACCCCGCCCTACCGGCGGCAAACATTCGCGAATCGTATGGGATGCTTTTTATACTGTTGGGTTCGAATCCAAGGGCGGGTTTGGGGACGACAAGGTCTAATAATATGTATCCATTTGACCGTCCCCAATCCGCCACGAAGGCGCGGCATTTTTCGTAGGGCGTGGTTGAGGACAAATCGGTCTGGATTTTCCGCTCATTTGACCGTCCTCAACCCGCCAAATGAAATTTCCAATAATGGCGAATTGGAAGCGGGGAAGGCGACCAAAGGACAGGGTATCATGCCCAAGCCTCACTTTTAAGTGCCCTAAAAATCACTTTTTCCTCAATGAATTGTTGCGGATGGATAAGGTATCTTCCAAGGCTTGGCAGCTCAACACCGCGCAAAAATACATTGTTGCGGCGGCATCGATCACAGATGGTCAGGCTTACTTTCTGTCCCCAAAAAAATGGTTTGACGCTTTGATTGCCGGGAGTGCGGGCAAGGCACATCGGTAGTGACCCGGAAGCCCTATGGTAAATGAATGCTGAAAGAAGTCAGAAAGTCAGAACAATCTTCCGTCACAGGCGCTTTGTAAATCAGGAAAACCGGTCTGTAAATCTTTCCAAACTCGTCGCCATGAGCAGCCAATATAGCGTCGAGGTCGCCTCAAGCGGAAGGTGATGGAAGACGGTCATCACTCTGCTTTCGATTCTATAATTAGTCCCGTTACTTATTTTCCGCTTTCTTTTTCGCAAGCGCGTTTGTGTTCTCGCTGCCCCTGAAGACAACAAGCTTCCACCAGAAGAATTCACCGACGAAGTTGAGAACCATGGTGCTGCCCTTAATGATGTACTCGTTGACACCGGCTCCGGCTGCCATTTGACCAAGCCAGGCTGTAATCGGAATAAAGAGCGCGTAGAAAAGCCCGACCTTCAGCATAGCAATGGGGACATTGTTGGCTGACTTGAACGTGTAGCGCCTGTTGAGGGTGAAATTCCAGAGGACGGAGAGGACGATGGACGTCACGTGTTTGACATCATACGGCAGGGATGTCAATGTATCCAAAACGATAAACGATAAAGCCTCGATCCCCGCAGCGGAAATAGAAAGCAGGGTAAATTTAACAGCTTGTTTCAATGCTTCACGGGACTTTAACGGCGTATCCTGAGAGCCTGGCGTCTCTTGTGCGGCGCTTGCCGGCTGCACATCGGAAGTATCTTGATCGTTTCTGAGCATGGCAAAACCCTTTCTGTCAATAAATTTGGTTGAGGTGACGGAAAATCTTTTTGTTGGCGGCATAGAGCCTGGTAAACGCCGCATAGTTTTTCTCATGCACTGCGCGGGATTCCGGATTGGGCAAATATTCGCGATCCGGTTTAATCAGCGCCTCGGCGTCCTTTAAGTCAGCAATGCGTCCCAAGCCAACCGCCACCGCTAAGGCTGCGCCTACTGCGCCGACGTTCTGCGGTTCGGGCACGGTCTCTACCGGAACGCCCAGGACATCCGCCAGAATTCCCGCCGTTACGGGGGATAGGGCTCCGCCGCCGACAAAACGGACGCGATCTCCCGTTTTGAGCCGCTTCTTGATGGTCTCTAAAAACCAACGCATATGGTAACAAACTCCTTCCACGACGGCTCGAATCAACTCGGTCTTCCCCGTTCCCAGACCGATATTAAAGAACATTCCGCGGGCATGCGCGTCTTCAAAGGGGCAGCGGTTGCCATGCAACCACGGGGTAAAAATGACACCGCCGGAACCCGCAGGCGTTTCGGAAATGACCTTGGACATATAATCGTACAAACTCTTATACTCGGAGCTCGGGTCATCCGCAACATGGTGTTTGTCGAGATAAATGTTGATTTCGTCCAAAGCGAGGTGGTCGCGGACCCACTCCAAGCATTTGCCCGCGGTCTCAAGCTCCGCAAAATAATTGTAAAGACCGGGTTGAACGCCCACGACCGAGGCAATCATAGCATCCGTGTCCACAATGTTTTGATCGGTGACCGTGGAGACCCAACCGGAGGTACCCATATAGACATGTGTCATTTCAGGGCGCACGCAACCAGCGCCAACGCCGATCAGTGCCGCATCACTGCCTCCGGAAAAGACGGGTATCCCCTGACAAAGTCCGAGATCGGCGGCAGGTTCTTCCAAAAGTGTGCCGACCTTTGCCGTTGACGCAACGATTTCAGGCATATGCTCCGGCAAAATCCCGAGCCGTTTCATCAGAGTCATGCTGAATTTGGGTGTTTTTGTATTTTTATCCATCAATAAGGTGGCAAAAGCGGAATCCTGACTCATGGTAAATTTTCCCGTCATCCGCGCCACCAAGGCGTCCTTCACGTCCAACCACTTATGCGTCTTAGCGTAGATTTCAGGTTCGTTTTCTTTGACCCAAAGGTACTTCCAGACCGGGTCCTTGTCGCTTCCGGCAACTACGCCCGTGTGATAAAGACTCTGCAAAAGAAAAGCCAAACCGACACCGGCAATTTTAGGTCCTCCTCCAGAGTGAGCCTGACGTACCCCGCCCGAACGTTGATCCATATAGCTCATTGACGGGCGCACCGCCCGAGCCGCTTCGTCGAGCAGAACCACACTCTGAGCCTGCGCGCAGAAACTGATGCCCGCAATCTGCGCACATGCCTCCGGTCTGCGGTCAGCAAGCTGCCTTGTCGTCTTGCACATCGCTTCCCACCACTCCCGCGGATTTTGCTCGACACCGCCGTTCGGGAGGACGCTCAACGCATAGCCTGCAAAACTTGCATCTTCCAAACTAACGGACGCGCCCCCAGGGCTGTCGGGCTCATTCAAGCGAAACAGACAGGTTTTAACTCCTGTTGTGCCGATGTCATACGTCAGAATCATCATTGTTGCTGCCTCTTTCGTTAATGTCCGGGCACCAATAGCGCCCCGCTCAAGAATTGAAATGTTTCCGAAATGACATGCTCGTCATATTCTTCCCTGTCTATGTAAGCGTCCTTATACAGTTGAAAACGAATCCTGTAATAATCGCAGGCATAAGCGAACTGGAGCGATAAAAAAATATTATCCATGGAAAAAGCGGCAAGTCCGGGATCCAAATCCGGTCTGACCTCACCTTTTTTCTGTCCTTCTTCCAGCATCTTCACGTAGCGTTCCGCCGTAAAACGCTCCATTCTCCGGGGCACTTTAAACATCAACTCCTGATTGCCCAGCGAGGACATCTCGTGATACAGGCGAACTAAAGTCGCCTCCTCCCGGGAAGTTTTTACTACCAATCGCAGGAGGCACTTTATTTTCTCAGCGACGCTCATAGTCTCGTCATCGACCACTTTCCCGGCATGCTCCTCGATCATCTCAGAACTGTATTGAACAATGTACAAGAAGAGATTCTCTTTCGTATTAAAATAGTGAAAAATCGACCCCACACTGATTTTAGCTCGTTTGGCAATGTGATTGGTGTTGGCTAATTCATAACCTCGTTCTGCAAATTCAGCAACGGCTGCCCTTATGATCCGTTCCTGTTTTTCCGAATCCAAGCGTTTAAAACTCTCATTGACAAAACTGTCCATTTTATCTCTCCTCCAATTATTCAAACCCGTTTGATGCTTCTCTGACTGCAGATAAAGTATTCAAAGAGCAGCGAAGAAAGTTTTCGCAAGGCAGGCTCCATCGATCAATAGCTTTGAAGGCGTTTCGTGTTGAGTGCTCACTCAACTACCTTGTGCCCTATACTACCACACCAAGCGAAAAAACAAAATGCTTTTCACCGCTATTCTTAACTAAATTATCGACTGTTTTTTCGGTGAGAAGCCAGCAGATAGTAACCACTCCAATCACCGAGCTGTACAGCGATATTATCCAGAAGGATAGGAGGTACGAACCTGATTTTAGCATCTAAATCAGGAGAAACAGTGACAAGATGCTCCCA
>Ga0209510_1005184_pt1 | contig 11017 bp, 12 predicted proteins | sample BiotimSIPDNA_FD_185749 | JGI IMG/M metagenome (GOLD analysis project Ga0209510, IMG submission 185749) | Anaerobic biogas reactor microbial communites from Washington, USA - Biogas_R1 time_0 SIP DNA (SPAdes) (version 2) | ecosystem: Engineered > Bioreactor > Anaerobic > Unclassified | place...
CTGTCGGAGAGACGGCACGGACGGTTGCGGTGGCGCTTGTCAGGGACATCAACCAGATGTTTTTTCAATTCTGGAGTGAAATATTTGCAGAATTCGTCGAGAATACAGAAAATTTCTATTAAATTTGTAGTCGTCATAGGAGTGAGTATTATTTGTATCTGTTTGATTTTCACCTATAAAGGTACAAAAAATATTTCACTCCTACAACTTTTCGGGCACTTTTCTTACGTCGAACTCACGTAAAGATAGAGTAGTGGCTTGCACTTCTCAATGGAAAGACACAAAAAAACCTGTGGGCAATAGCTCACAGGTCCAATTCTCTTTCGGGAGTAATCCCTAAAGTTGTCGCTCTAAATGATTAGTTTACAGAATCAAGTGCAACAGAGTCTGTAGCGATAGAATCAAAAGAAACAGTATCCTCTACAACTGTAGAATCGACAGAGATAGTGTCATCACCACCCTTAGGTGCGTTGTTGCAAGACACGAATGATACTGATGCTGTAAGAGCGATTGCAGCAACTGCTGCGAAAACCAACTTCTTCATTTTACTTTTTACTTTTTAATGTTTAACAATTAATTTGCTTTCAAAACCAGTGCAAAGTTACGGACTTTTGAGTTATGTTATTCTATAAAACCTCTTTTTTTTTTATTTTCTATGAAAAAAGTGCTTTAAAGAGCAAAAACCGGCACACTTCAAGCCACAAATGAGCAATATCTGTGCATCCTTATCATATTTTAATAGTTCGAAGAGTCGTTTTTAAAAAATATTGTTTATCTTTGCAAGAGATAAAAAGGGCTTTTGCTGATGATTTTCTGCTGTAAGATTGCCCAAGAGAACCTAAACAAATATACATTATGTCTTTCAAGAAATTAAAATTCATGCCGATGTTGGTCATTGCAGCAGTGATGGCATTGGCCTGTGAACAGAAATCGGAGAATAGTTTCACAATCAGTGGAACGGCTGATGGCACAGTGGATGGCGATACCGTGTATATCTGTGAGATACGTGGCAACTACTTCGATTTAGTGCCTACAGACACCGCAGTGGTGAAGGATGGAAGGTTTGAGTTTAGTGGAGAATGCGAGGGTGTGTCCATGAGATGGCTGATGCCTGTGCATGAGGGTGTGCCTACCACAGTGACTCCTTTCATTCTGGAGAAAGGGGAAATCAAGGCTGAACTGGGCAGAGGCGAGGAGAAGAGCAATATAGAGGGTGGACCTAACAGCAAGCTCTATGCGGAATTTGAAAAGGGAACATCTGAGATTGGTCAGCAGACACATGAGCATTGGAGAGTTTACAGTGACTCCACCAAAAGTGTGACTGAGCGTGAGACAGCACAAGCGAAGATTGACTCTCTGAATGGAGAGATGCTGAACTACAGCAAGAAGTTCATCTTAGATCATGCTCCATCCGACATCAGCAACATGATTTATAGTTTCTCCTCTCATTTTCTCTCGGAAGAGGACAAGCAGGAGATCGAGAAAGCACTGGAATTGAATCAACCCTTGAAATAGGGAACGAAGAGGGCTGAATAATAATAAGGGACGAGGAACAAAGCAAGCAAGCGAGTGAGTTGGTGGATCAGTCCGTCCACATGAGGTCGGACATTACCTCATTGGAAATAAAAAGACCTGAGCGAGTGAGTCGCATCACATCGCCAGATAGAGATAGCAGACCTGCCTTCAGATGCCGTTGAGCATTTTGGAGGCAGTATTCTTTTGCCTCTGAACCAAACTGATGCTCAAGCGTTGTGAGGCAGATGCCATCGGAAGTGCGAAGCCCGGTGAAGACAAACTCGTCATAACGCTCATGGTCGGTGAGGCTTTCCTTTTCCCATGGAGTGCCTGAGAGATAAGCCTCAAGAGAATCTGCATGGAAGTATCGGGCATGACCATCGTAGGAATGAGCACCAGCCCCTACCCCAAGGTATGGAATGCCGTGCCAATAACTGGAGTTGTGGCGTGAATGATAACCTGGCAGGGCAAAATTGCTGAGTTCATAATGTTCAAAGCCTGCCGCATGAGTCGCATCTATGAGATGCTCATACATGAGAAGGGAACAATCATCGTCCATCTCCCGAATCTTGCCAGCCTCAAGCATGCGATAGAGCGTCGTGCCTTCTTCATACATGAGCGAATAGGCAGAGAGATGCTGCACGCCGAGCGAGAGAGCCTGGCTGACATCAGTCTGCCACTCATCAAGCGTTTGGTCTGGAAATCCAAACATGAGGTCGATACTGATATTGCGAAAACCTGCTTCTTGAGCATTGCGCACTGCCTGAATGGCTTGGGCTGAGTTGTGACGCCGACAGAGGAAGCGGAGACGGTCATCGTTGAAGGTCTGCACCCCCATACTGATACGGTTGATGCCTATCTCGCAGAGCGAGTGGAGCACATCTGGCGTGAGATCATCGGGATTGCCTTCAAGCGTGATTTCAGCATTCTCACGTACATTATATATATTAAAGATGTGGCGGAGAAGATTCTGAAGAGCAGGAAGAGGTAGCAGAGAAGGAGTGCCACCACCAAAATAGATGGTGTCTATAGCATCACCTGACAGAAACTTGACACGATCCTGCAGTTCACGTTTGAGAGCATCCACATAGGCCTCACACTTCACCATCGAGGTCGTGGAGAAGAATCCGCAGTAGATGCAACGAGACTTGCAGAAGGGAATATGTAGGTAGATACCTGCCATGACGAGACAAAGGTAGCGCTTACTAAGAAGACGACAAACTTTTCCACCCGTTTTTGTCAATAGAAGGGTCTGTTTTTGTTCTTTTGGAGGCGGATTTGCTTAATATTAACGAAAAGTGCTGAAAAACATATTAATTATCCAAGCCATAAGAAGAAAAAGCAGTAATTTAGGGGCGTTTTTCTCACCAGAACAATTCTTGTGAGTAAACACAATCATTAAACAAACAATCGTACAATCTATAAACTAACCGACTCTATGAAAGTTTATCAAACCAACGAAATTAAAAACATTGCCTTGCTTGGCAATGACGGCGCCGGTAAGACCACTCTTACCGAGAGCCTATTGTATGAAGCTGGAGTGATCAGCCGTCGTGGACGCATCACCGCAAAGAATACAGTGAGCGACTACTTCCCAGTGGAACAGGAATACGGCTACAGCGTTTTCTCCACCGTTTTCCATGTAGAATGGAACAACAAAAAACTGAATATCATTGACTGTCCAGGTTCGGATGACTTCGTAGGTGCTGCCATGACTGCACTGAACGTGACCGACACCGCTCTGCTGCTCATCAACGGTCAGTATGGTCCAGAGGTAGGCACTCAGAATCACTTCCGCTACACAGAGAAACTGGGCAAGCCTGTCATCTTCCTGGTGAATCAGCTCGACTCTGAGAAGTGCGACTACCATCAGGTGTTGGACAGTCTCATCAATATCTATGGCACAAAGGTAGTGCCAATCCAGTATCCACTCAACGAAGGCCCAGACTTCAATTCCCTCATCGACGTGCTACTGATGAAGAAATATTCATGGAAACCAGAAGGAGGAGAACCTATCATTGAGGAAATTCCTGAAGAGGAAAAAGAAAGAGCCTTAGAGATGCACCGTTCGCTTGTGGAGGCCGCTGCCGAGAATGATGAGGAACTGATGGAGAAGTTCTTTGACACAGAGGCCCTCTCCGAGGATGAACTCCGCATGGGAATCCGCAAGGGTCTGGCAGCGAGAAGCATGTTCCCTGTGTTCTGCGTGTGTGCTACCAAAGACATGGGTGTGAGAAGGCTGATGGAATTCCTCGGCAACGTAGTGCCATTTGTTGACGAGATGCCACAAGTGCACAACACACGTGGCGAAGAAGTAAAGCCTGACTCTGCTGCGCCCACTTCACTCTATTTCTTCAAGACAGCCAATGAACCACACATCGGCGGCGTGCAGTACTTCAAGGTGATGTCAGGAAAGGTGCGTGAAGGCGACGACTTGACCAATACCGACCGTGGCTCAAAAGAGCGCATGGCTCAGATCTTCGTGTGTGCAGGCGCAAACCGTGTGAAGGTGGAAGAATTGTCTGCTGGCGATATTGGTTGCACTGTGAAACTGAAGGATGTGAGAACAGGCAACACCTTGGCTGGCAAGGACTGCGAGAACCGTTTCAACTTTGTGAAATACCCTGAACCTAAATATATCCGTTCGGTGAAAGCAGAGAACGAGGCTGACACAGAAAAGATGGTGGCTGCTATCCAAAAGATGGCTCAAGAAGACCCAACATGGGTTTTGGAACAGAGCAAAGAATTGAAGCAGACACTGATCAAGGGACAGGGCGAGTTCCATCTGCGCACACTGAAATGGCGCATGGAAAACAACGAGAAGATCAACATCCGCTTTGAAGAGCCTAAGATTCCATACCGTGAGACCATCACCAAAGCAGCCCGTGCCGACTATCGTCACAAGAAGCAGTCTGGCGGTGCAGGTCAGTTTGGCGAAGTACACTTGATCGTAGAGCCTTACTACGACGGCATGCCCGATCCTACAGTCTATAAATTTGGCAATCAAGAATTCAAGATAACCCCTAAGGGCAAAGAAGAAATTGACCTCGAATGGGGCGGCAAACTGGTATTCATCAACTCTGTGGTGGGTGGTGCCATCGATGCACGCTTCATGCCAGCCATCCTAAAGGGTATTATGAGCCGTATGGAGCAAGGACCTCTGACAGGATCTTACGCCCGCGATGTGAGAGTGGTCGTGTATGATGGCAAGATGCACCCAGTGGACTCCAACGAACTATCTTTCATGCTGGCTGGTCGTCACGCATTCTCTGAAGCCTTCAAGGCAGCAGGACCTAAACTGCTCGAACCTATCTATGATGTAGAAGTGTTTGTGCCAGGCGACAAGATGGGTGACGTGATGTCTGACCTCCAGGGCAGAAGAGGCATGATCATTGGCAGTGAAAGCGAAAGTGGTTATGAGAAACTCATTGCCAAGATGCCTTTGAAGAGCCTATCCAGCTACTCCACCACCCTCAGTTCCATCACGGGTGGACGTGCCAGCTTCATCATGAAGTTTGCTTCTTATGAACTCGTTCCAACCGACCTCCAGCAGAAACTGATGAAGGAATTTGAAGAGCAGGAGAAGGACGAAGAATAATATCGCACAAGTTGGACAAGCATCCGACTTATCATCAGGAAAGAGGAGACTTGCCGATGCAGGTCTCCTCTTTTACTTGCCAAAACAGCAATCAAACAAGACCTTTCCGTTTAACATTTATAAAAAAGACACCGTTTTTTCAAAATATTCGTTAATAGACCATTATTATTTTAAGAATTAAACTAATTTTGCGATATAAAAGATAAAAACATGAAGAAATCAACAATCATAGCACTCTCCATTGTGATGGGTATCGCTTTTGCCTGTCTGCTCATCATGCAGATGAGGTATATAGAAGAGGTAACCTCACTGCGCTATGAATATTTTGAGGAATCGGTGAACCGCAGTCTCTATGGCACGAGCCATCAACTGGAACTGTCGGAGACAAAGCGATATTTAGAGCAAGGCTCGGATGCACTGGCAGGCATTGCCACAGCCTACGACTCCGTATTTGTGAACACAGACTCTTCAGTGGTGCAGCGCACACACCAGGTGATGGCGAAAGACGGCAGCGTCTTCACCTCCAGAGAGACCACCGTGAGCACAAACCTGTCGGACAAATATTTCACCAAAAAGAACGCCAACAATAAGGAACGTCTACAGTCGCTCAAAGAAATCATGGACTTGCGCTACGCCAACGAAAAGAGCAAGATTGACGAAGTCATCTACAGCATTCTCTACACAGCCAGCGACCGTCCTCTCTCCGAGCGTATCGACTTCATTGAATTGGACCAGATTCTGAAAACCGAACTTACGCATAACGGTATCAACATTCCTTATCACTTCACTGTGACAACAAGCAATGGGCAGAAAGTGTATCAGTGCAGGGACTATGATGACACAGGCAGCGAGAAGTCATTCAGAGTTCCCCTCTTCAAGAACGACCCCGTGCAGTATGGTGGTCTGCTAACAGTACATTTTCCTCATTTGGGCAAGTACATCTGGCGATCCATGTGGTTCATGATTCCGTCACTCATCTTCACAGTGATTCTGCTCATCACATTCATCGTCACATTGATTCTGATTTTCCGTCAGAAGAAATTGACAGAACTGAAGAACGACTTCATCAACAATATGACACACGAGTTCAAGACTCCCATATCGTCTATCTCATTGGCTGCGCAGATGCTGGGCGACCAATCTGTGCCAAAGAATCCAATACTCATGGAGCGTCTCACATCGACCATCATCGACGAGACCAAGCGACTGCGATTCCAAGTGGAGAAGGTATTGCAACTCTCCATGTATGAGCATCAGAAGGCAAACCTCCACATGAAAGAGGTGGACATGAACGAACTGATAGCAGGAGTGACCCACACCTTTGCCCTGAAAGTGGAGAAGAACGGTGGCAAGATCATCACCAACCTCAATGCCTCCGAACCCATGGTGTGTGTGGACGGCATGCATTTCACCAATGTCATCTTCAATCTCATGGACAATGCAGTGAAATACCGACGCAGAGATGTAGGTCTGGAACTGTCCGTGGAGACTTGGAACGAAGAGCCCGACCTGCTCTGCATCTCCATCAAGGACAATGGTATCGGCATCAAGAAGGAGGATCAGAAACGCATCTTCGAGAAGTTCTACCGTGTACACACAGGCAATGTGCATGATGTGAAAGGATTCGGACTCGGCTTAGCCTATGTGTACAAAATCGTGAAAGACCACAAAGGCATCATCTATGCCGACAGCGAACTGGGCATTGGCACCCGCTTCACCATCAAACTGAAAATCAACGACTAAACATATCCCGAGCCCTAATCTCCACCAGTCTTTCCTGCATTGCATCAAAAGCCCAACGAGATAGACTCCTGACAAAACAAAGCATCAATATCAACAACTAAAAAACATACAACTATGGCAACAAACAATCAAAAAGAAGTGAACATTCTTCTCTGTGAAGATGACGAGAGCCTCGGCATGCTACTTCGTGAATACTTAGAGGCCAAAGGCTACAACACCACACTCTGCCAAGACGGCGAGGAAGGATTCGACACATTTGTACAAGGTTCATTCAATCTCTGCATCCTCGATGTGATGATGCCTCGCATGGACGGATTCACCTTGGCTGGCAAGATCAAGGAACTAAACCCCGACATGCCGTTTATGTTCCTCACAGCCAAAACCATGAAGGACGATGTGCGATCAGGCTTCGAACTCGGAGCCGACGACTACATCACCAAGCCCTTCTCTATGGAAGAGGTGGTGTTCCGCATCGAAGCCATCCTGCGTCGTGTGAGAGGCAAGATGAACAAGGATATAGCCGTGAGAGAAATCGGCAAGTTCACCTTCGACACCCAGAAGCAGATTCTCAGCATTGGCGACAAGCAAGAGAAACTCACCACCAAGGAGGCTGAACTGCTCACACTCCTCAGCAATCACCAAAACGAGTTGCTTCAGCGCGACTATGCCCTCAAGAGCATCTGGATTGACGACAACTACTTCAATGCCCGCTCCATGGATGTGTACATCACCAAACTGAGAAAGCACCTGAAGGACGACCCCGATGTGGAAATCATCAACGTGCACGGCAAGGGCTACAAACTTGTCATCTCCAACGGCGGACAAGAAGGATAAGAAACAGGATGACAGAGACTCCAGACACGCTGGAGCTTCTGGAACATTCACAGCATCCAAAGAGTCTGAAACCTTCAGACCAAACCACAAAAAAGGTGGACACTCCATATTGGAATGTCCACCTTTCATTTCTCTTCATCCAGACCCTAACCTATGCGTCAATCTTCTTGTTGAGGAAGATGTGGGTGAGCAAGCCAACAACGATGAGCGAGAGGCTACCCCAAGTGTACCAGTTCTGATCTGCCATGTCAGACATGAAAGGAACGAGCGCACACAGAATGAGGAGCAACGCACCCAACATGATGATAAAAATACCGATGTTCTTTTTCATTGTATGATGTTTTTTTATAATTTACGATTATTCCACCTTGCAGTCAAATCAACCACAAAATAACTACTTTTTCTTCAAACCACGAAACTTTTAAGCAAGAAAATCATGTTTAAGCCTCAAAAAACTTCTTTTCTTCACGATTTATTCAATATTTATTCGTACCTTTGCACCGCTTTTGCGAAAACAAGAGCACACATAATTAACATTATTCATTAACAAAACTTACATTATTGATCTTATGAATCAATACGAAACCGTTTTCATTTTAACTCCCGTTTTATCTGATGTTCAGATGAAGGAAGCGGCTGATAAGTTTGTCAATTACCTCAAAGAGAAAGGTGCTGAAATCATCAGCACTGAGAACTGGGGCTTGAAGACTCTCGCTTATCCCATTCAAAAGAAAACCTCTGGTTTCTACCAGATGATCGAGTTCAAAGCAGAACCCGAAGTGATTGCTAAAGTTGAGTTGCAGATGCGTCGCGACGAGCGTGTGCTTCGCTACCTCACAGTTAAGAACGAAAAGTACGCTGCGGCTTATGCTGAAAAGCGTCGTAACAAGAAGGAGGCTTAATCATGGCAGCACCATCAGAAATCAGATACTTAACTCCAACAACTGTTGATGTTAAGAAAAAGAAGTATTGCCGTTTCAAGAAGAGCGGTATCAAGTACATCGACTACAAAGATCCTGAGTTCTTGAAGAAGTTCCTCAACGAACAGGGAAAGATTCTTCCACGTCGTATCACAGGTACTTCATTGAAGTATCAGCGCCGTGTGGCACAGGCGGTCAAGCGTGCTCGTCACCTTGCAATCCTTCCATACGTGGCAGACTTGTTGAAATAATAAATAGGAGGTAAGACAGTATGAAAATCATTCTTAAGAAAGACGTTCATGGCTTAGGCTACAAGGACGAAGTCCTCACTGTGAAGGACGGTTACGGCCGCAACTATCTTCTTCCTCAAGGTTTTGCAGTACTCGCTACTGACAAGGCTGTAAAACAGCTCAACGAGGAATTGAAGCAGCGCGCTCACAAAATTGCAAAGATCAAGGCTGATGCAGAAGCACAGGCTAAGAAGTTCGAGGGTGCAACCCTTGAAATCAAGGCTCGCGTTTCTGAAGGCAGAAACATCTACGGTTCAGTAGGTCCAAAGGAAATCGCTGCGGCTCTCGCAGAGAAGGGACTCGAAATTGATAGCAAGCTCATCATCATCAAGGGTGTCAAGAAACTTGGCAACTATGAGGCTATCGCTCAGTTCCACCGCGAAGTGACAGTTACTATCCCATTCGAGGTAGTAAACGAGAATGGCTCAGCCACTCCAAAAGAGGAGGTTGCAGCACCTGCACCTGTAGCAGCTCCAGCAGAAGAAGCTGAAGCACCAGCAGCTGAATAATCAACACATTGATTTCAGATAAAAAGAAGGCTGACACTTTCGAGTGCCAGCCTTCTTTTATACTTGACAAGAGGTCTTTGAATTAGGAAGCGGGAACAGTAGGAGTCGATTCTCCGTGCATCCTCACCACGAGTTCCGAACAAGAACACACATAAGAGTTAGTCCTCGCAAATGAAACACAGAGTTCACGAAAACTCTCTTGCTGAGTATTGATGCACCCACATCTTTTCCTTTCCTCTCCCTTCCATCATTTTTTCATCCATATTCGTGGCGCATTTGTGTAGAAACAACATTCATCCAAAGAATGGTGATGTTCTCCTGAAAGCATTTGCTGTCGAGTGACTCTTCCAAGAAAGAATCTGTCCACAGGAAGATACTCAAAGAGTCCCATATCTTTCTGATAACAAGCGAAATGCAGTCTTTCAAAAGTCAATGCTTAGAGGGTCAAAAACGCACGCATGGTTCATGGACTATCGAACAATGGTTCATGAGCCCTTGAAGTATTGTTCGTTGGCCACTGAACAATGGTTCGCCAGAGCATGAAGAATGCTTCCATCACACCATGTGGCAAATGGCAGGGAAAAGCCAGCATCGTCTCATCTTTGCAAAGAGGATTCACCTCTCATCTTTTCCTCTTAAATTTGCCCAAATAATAGAATGCGGTGTCCGAGTATGTGTCATCTGGCAAAATCATACGCTCAGGATTATTCACTTGTAGAAGCTGAAAGTCTTGATACATCTGAATAAAATCCTCCTTCTTCACATACACGGCATTGTTCAGCAACGGAAGCTTTTGTTGCATCTTTTTTAGAGTCTTTTTATTCGGATACTTGTGCAATGCAAATGGAAGAAAAACAACCTCTTTGTCCAGTTCCTCATGATGCACCCTGTACAGACTATCCATTTCCTGCAGTTTCTCTCTCCAAGCCATATCTACAGGGAAAAGTATGACCTTCTTGTCCTTATGAGCCGACACAAGCCTCCTGACCACATGAGCAGAGCGCAACTGCCCTATTGGATAGAAAGACTCTCGAAAGCCATCCGTTTTGGATTTGGTCAAAGCCACCTTTGCCAGAGAACGTATGTGCGGAAGTCTTGACTGCACAGCAATTTGCCCAAGTTCGACATCATAGACATACGGGATGCGCCTTACGGTTGTTGCCTTTTCCATGATGCGGTGTGCCATCAGTGGCTCTCCAATCTCTAACCGTTCAGATGCAGCAATCGCATTGATGCTATCAAAGGAGGCAGCTTCTGGATTAGCATCGGAGTGATACCTGATACTACTAACAAGCCAAGCCAAGTTGCTCATCAAAGATTCATAGCGTGGTGTTGCAGAAATAACAGGATCAGACAAATCACATTTCTTCAGAAATGAAAAATCAAGATGAATGCCAGCATCTTCCAGTTCCTGTTCGGATTGTATCACAGGAGTGCTGCCTCCATGTTCTCTGTAATGTTCCCATTCCTTGACGAATTTAGGCGCACCCGACAAACCCTGTGGGGAGAATGTACGGATGCTAACCCAAAAACTGTCGCTAAACGATACACGATTGAAAAAAAGTTAGTACCTTTGCAGTATGAATCGTAACAGCAATATAAACATGT
>Ga0209510_1005186_pt1 | contig 11012 bp, 9 predicted proteins | sample BiotimSIPDNA_FD_185749 | JGI IMG/M metagenome (GOLD analysis project Ga0209510, IMG submission 185749) | Anaerobic biogas reactor microbial communites from Washington, USA - Biogas_R1 time_0 SIP DNA (SPAdes) (version 2) | ecosystem: Engineered > Bioreactor > Anaerobic > Unclassified | place...
ACCCTTACCTATATTCTTTCAAAGGGTTTTACCTCTTTCATGTATGCCCAATTCTAAATAAGCATGGCAATGAATAGACTTTCAAAGTTCTTCTTGGTATTGTTTTTCTTGGCAATTCTTTCGGTTCCAGTTTATTGGCTAACCAGAGGTCAAACCGATCCTCAGGTATCTCTCATCGAAGGGAGGATATTAGAACTTCCTGAAAAATCTTATCCAACTCTCAAAATAGCCCTGGAATTCATCAAACAAGGACATCCGGAAAAGGCAACCGCATTAGTTTGGGACCTGTTCACGGGTGGATCATTACAAAAGAAGTTTGACAGCGCGGCAACTGATCAATTTCCAATTCGTATGCCTTTGATTCAGTTTTCCAAATCCGTCGACCGGAAGATCATCAATTTTTCCTACAGCTTCTCAGAGGACACAATCATCCCAGCGGATATGACTTCTGATATATATTTTGATCGGGAACATCAAGCCCTGTTTTATCCTCCAGAGATATTGGACGAAACCAGCTATGAAAATATTGACTCAAGAGTGGCAAATTACTCAGAGATAAAGAGCCTATATCCAGATATCAATGTTTCGGTCCTTTTCCATGAAACTTTATCCTATTCCCGGGCACATCCATTGAACAACTATTTTCCTGCAAGTGACCAAGGGCAGTCCTACGCTTATTTCATAGAGCACCTGGGTGACCAGATATATATCGGCGAGATGCTTCTGCAATCTATGGACACCCACCTGGAAGACTATTATAGGACAGACCATCACTGGAAAACTGAGGGAATCCTAAAAGCCTATGATGTGGCTTACAACTTGTTGTCAAAAAACTTCACGGATATTTCAGAAAAACTTGTTGTATCGGAACCGATGATTTTGCCTGAGGTCGAATTTTTAGGCACTCTGGCTCGCAAATCCCTTTATCCTGTGCATGGCGATGAATTCGCGATATTTGATGCTGACCTCCCCAAGTGTAAAGTAATTGACAAGGGAGTGGAGGGCAACTATGATAGCCGCGATGAGTACCTTAAGGGCAACTATCCACTAGACCCCTATACAGACTATTATGGAGAATTTTTCGGTACGCAAAAGGGTTTGCTGGAATATTATTGTGAGAACGATACAGACCGGAATATTCTACTTATCGGGGATTCGTATGCGCGTCCATTGGTAGCATTGATCGCTAGTCATTATTTACACACATATTTTGTTGATCTCAGACAAAATCAGGATTTTTCTCTATCCGATTTTTTGTCCAACCATTCTATAACCGACCTTTTGATAATAGGTGATAATGAAGTGGCATTCTTGGATACTGATCAGTGGTATATAACTCCCTGATCAAATTAAGATATAGAAACAGATGATTTGCCATAGATATAAAAATAAGGTTTGATAGAAAGCTAAAAGTAGATATTGGATATTTGATTTGAAAAATAGAATCTCGTTTGTGTTGGCAATTTTCTTCATTTTTCTATTGGCAATTCCACTTTCATTGCCATTTGAGACAGATGCCGATGTGGAAACCGCAGTTTTAGAAAAAGGGGAAGTTGAACGCACGCCTGAACAATCCGCGCCAAATCTAACGTACGCATTAAAACTTCTTCAACAGGGAAAGATAGCTGATGGGTTGGACATTCTTTTTAACTTGTTTATCAGTAGCGAATTTGTTCAGAAATTTGAAAATTTAATAAACGAAAAGGTTCCGTTCAGAGTACCTGCAATCCATTTTTCTAAAGCTGTTGATCGTGCGATCATCAAACTTGCTTATGGGTTTACAGATGACAGAGTCATTCCTGCTGACATGACATTGGATTTTTATTACGATACTGAATATGAACAATTGCTGTTCAAACCCACTTTGTTTGACAGTGCCGCTAAACAGATCATTGATGAACGAATACAAAACTATCAAGAACTGATCCGGGCGCATCCAGATCAGAAATTCTATTTGTACTATCACCAAACCTTACACAACTCTGAATTTCATCCTCTTAACCCCGTATTCTCCAATGCTGACAACGGGCAATCTCTGGAATACTTTGAACAGAATTTACCTGACGGGTTGTCTTTTGAGAAATTTTTATTGAACAGTCACGAAGATCATTTAAATTATTACTACCGAGTTGATCATCATTGGAGAGTAAACGCGATTGTTCGTGCCTATCAGGAGATTCACGCACTACTTTCCGAAAATTACCCTGACATCACCCAGCCATTACAAATTACCAATACTATTCAGTTTCCAGAAATCAATTTTCTCGGTATGATGGCCCGAAGAACGCTCTTTCCTGTGCGAGGAGATGAATTTGTTGTTGAAGATGTAGCTTTTCCTGCCCATGACTTAATCGAGAGTGGGCGAAAAATTGAAAACGACAGACGTTCAATTTATTTTGAAGGAAAGTACTCCACAATACCTTACATAAATCACTATAATGCTTTTTATGGTGAGGTCGCTGACCTGATTGAGTATGACTTTGACAATTCCTCAGATCGAAATTTATTGATCATCGGTTCGTCCTTTCAAAACTCAGTGGACCCCCTTATTGCTTCTCATTATGACAAAACCTATTGTATTGATTTGAGATATTACACTGACTTTTCACTATCAACCTTTTTAAGTGACTATGACGTGGATGATATACTGATTATCGGAGATAATGAAGTGGCCTTTCAAGCCGTCCAATACTGGAAAATTAACCCCTAAAAGGAAAAAATGTTAGTAGAAAATATTGCCTATGCTTGCGTAACCAAATGGTGTGAAAAGGGAAATGGTAACAAAGATATTATCCATTGGATCAATTCTGATTTATCAGAAATTGATTATTCTTACTCCCATTTTGAAGACGAATCCAATAAAATTGCTAACGTCCTGCAATACCTGGGTACTCAAGCCGGTGATGTAGTCAGCATATTTCTACCTCGCAGCCCCCTACTCATCAGCAGCGTCTTTGGGATTCTTAAACTTCAGGCATTATCCTGTATCCTCTTTTCAACCTTGGGTGAAGAAGCTCTTTTGGACCGCTTGGGAAATAGTGAGGCAAAAATTGTTATTACCAAAAATAGTTTGGTAAGAAAAATCATAGCCATCAAGAATAAACTTCCCAATTTAAAGGATATACTCGTCATTGATGCAGATGAACACAAAGACGATTTTGTCTTGAGTTTGCCAAAATTAATGCAAGAAGCAGACAATACTTTCGATTATCCACATCAAGTTGACTCTGAAACCCCAGCCTTCTTACAATACACATCCGGTTCTACTGGTAAGCCAAAAGGGGCGCTTCATGTTCACGGTGCCATTCTGGACATTATCCGATCTTTCAATGAAATACTTCAGGTTGAACAGGAAGATATTTATTGGTGCACGGCTGATCCCGCCTGGATAACTGGCTTATCCTACGGCGTTTTTGCACCGATGGCCACCTTGAGCACTCAGATTCAGTATGGTGGAGCTTACAATGCTGACCATTGGCTTGAAATCCTTAAGGAAAAAGCAATTAGCGTTTGGTATACTGCCCCCACAGCTCTAAGGATGTTAATGCAAGAAGAGCCAGGAAAATTTGACATAATAAGAAGTAACAGCCTGAAAAGGATTTATAGCGTGGGAGAGCCCTTGAATCCTGAAATCTACCATTGGGGGAAAAAGGTCTTTGGAAAAGAAGTCTATGATAATTGGTTTCAATCGGAAACTGGAAGCATCATGATATCGAACCGTCCCGGTTTGGAAGTAAAGCCAGGATCAATGGGTAAACCTAGGACAGGGATAGAACCTTTGATCTTGAATGACGAAAAGCAACCCGTTGCAGTTGGTGAACAAGGACATTTGACTGTTCGTAAGGGTTGGGATTCCATGTTTAGAAATTATTACAAAAAGGATGAAGCCTATCAGGAAAAATTCTGGGGAGATTTTTACGTAACCGGCGATCTTGCCTATAAGGACGAAGATGGCAATTTTTGGTACGTGAGCCGTTCGGATGATGTGATCAATACTGCAGGTCATTTGGTTGGACCTTTCGAAGTTGAGAGTGCTTTATTGGAAATCGAAGAAATTGGCGACGCGGCTGTTATTGGCGTGGACGACGCAATCCTGCATAAAAAAATCATTGCCTTTGTTGTACCTAAAAATAATTTCACCTGGGACAAACACCTTGAGTTAAAAAGCCGGATTTACATTTCAAATAAGGTTTCTACGGTAGCAATTCCTGCCGAATTTATCCCTATAGAGAAAGTCCCAAAGAATCAAAGCGGCAAGATCCTGAGGCGAGTTTTACGAGCGCTATATGAGAAAAAAGACCCTGGCGATTTGTCGACAATGGAGTAGAAAATGGATATTACTGAAAAGTTAACGAGCGTTTTTAGAGAAGTATTTGATGATGAGACTATTGTTTTGTCAGATGAGTTGACAGCTGATGATATTGACGCCTGGGATTCACTGTCTCATGTGAATTTGATTATCGCTATTGAGATGGCCTTCGACATTGGATTCAAACAAAATGAGATATTAAACTTTGCTAATGTCGGAGAATTAAAAGAGAGCATCCTGCTAAAGTTGAAGAGTCAAGAAAACTAGGGTCTGAATCTGTCGATTGATCTGCTTAGTTGGTCTTGATCATACTTAATGTGAATTTCCAGCCATCGCAAGCTTTTGAATCTGGAATCTCTAAATCATCAAACTCAATAATCTTTCCGGGTTCCACATTGCGTTTGATAACCGCTTTGTCAATTAATCCAAAAGGCACATGCTTTGGAGCACTTTCAATAGTGACTGCTTCTCCGCGTATTTGAAAGTTACGGTCCATCCGATTAATGGTGTCTCCCCGTTTCAATTTCTTCTTTGCCACAGCTAACACGCTGGCAGATGGCTTGAGGCTGTTATTAAGTAATACGCCTTCTCCGCGTAAAACCTGTCGGATGGTTACTGGAATATCAAGGTAAATCAAATGATAGTGTTTTAGAAAAGTATAAACAGGTCCTTCGCCCAACTTCAGATACTTTAATGTCGGAATTTCGGTTTCATCGTATTCGGCTGCAATAAATACACCTGCGGGCAGCCTTGGTTGAGCTTTTGGGCTGCTCAACAAGTAATCGCTAATTGGATGCCCCAACAATTTTGCTTGTTCAGCCAACAATTTTGAACCTGCCTCAATGCTTGTACTTTCGAATCCTAGCAAACCCTGCTTAGGAATTATTGCTCCCAACCCATTTGCTACAAAGGCTTGTTCGATTTGTATTTTTGTGCCATCTGTAGCTCCTGTTACTTGCTCAATGGATATACCTTGAATTTTTGACCAATAAGCCATTTCTTCTGGGGTAGGATCAAGATTTAGAAAACCTTTTATATTACCAAACACAATCGGTTTGAATCCAACTTCAACTAAATTCTTATTTAGTGCTGCTAAAGCCCCAGGCTGATCGCCCTCAGCTTCGGTAATAAAACCCATATTAGCGAGGTAACTTCCAGAAGTTATATGTAATTCTGAATCCATGGTTACTACAGGAAGCCCGGCTTTCATAACTTTGAATAAAACTTCTGTCGCATAAACAGGATTTCCATTACACTCTACAACCAAGTCGGATTTATCAATAAGTTCTTGAACTGAATTGGTATACCTATTGTCATTGGGGAAATCGTTAAGGTCTCTTTGAGTTAGGACACAAGAAACGTTCATATCGGGCAAACGATCTATAGTTCGCTTAAGACCGCTTCCGATAAACCCAGTGCCAATAATCCCAATATTTGGTATGTCTTTTAAGGTCATGTACTATCCAATTTTGTAATTTTTCTTAACAAGTCTAGTCCAAAAGGCTAAACTGAATTGAAAAAGACCAAAGTATAATCATAGTAGATAGTAATTATAATAGCGTTTAGAAGCGAAAAATTCGCGAATCTTGAAGAAAACAAAGGGAAGTATAATAATCACCTACTATGAAAATCACAAATTGTCCCATTAGTGGATCTTCACGCAGTGTTGAGTATCTTAATCTTGGTAATGTCCCACTAGTTAACAACTTATGCGCGACAAAGGAGGAGTCCCTCAACGTAGAGAGATTTCCTCTCGCCATTCAATTATTCCCGGAGAGCAACCTTACATGTTTGACGGAGGTGGTTGACAAAGATAGTTTGTTCTTAAATTACCTGTATCGATCAAGCGTAAACAAGCCTTACCTGGAACACTGTTCCAATATGTATGATTATTTATCCAAATTGATCGACCTCAAGCCGAATGATTATGTGGTTGATGTTGGCGGCAATGACGGATCTCTGCTATTGGAGTTTCGCAAAAAGAATCCAACTCTCCATTATGTGAATGTGGATGCCAGCCATAGTTTTAAAGAGATGAATGAAGAGGCTGGGATAGAGTACGTAAACGACTATTTTGGAGAGACCACAAAATTATCTAAAAAGGCAAAACTTATTACTTCAACCAACGTCTTTCAACATACGGAACCTGTCAGATCTTTTGTTAAGGGTGTGTATCAAAATCTGACCGATGACGGTATGTGGTGTCTGGAATTTCCATATCTTCTGACCACCTTACTTAATGATAATTACGATCAGATTTATCACGAGCATGTCTACTACTTTTGTCTCCAAAACATCATGGATCTGGCAGATCAAGAAGGTTTGAAAGTAGTTAATGTCTCCTACCATGATATGCATGCGGGCACCCTTCGTGTGTTGACGATGAAAAAAACTGCAAGCACCAAGGTAGACATTACTGTACCGTCCTTCTTGAATTTAGAAAAAACCATCACAGAGGAATATTGTGTCCGCTGGGGTAAACGTACAAAAGAGAAAATAAACGAATTCAAGAGTTACATTCTGGATCTGGTAGCAAAGGACAAGAAGATAGCTGGTTTTGGGGCGGCAGCAAAAGGCTGTGTATTTCTCAATTCAGTAGGAATTGATGACTCCATGATTCAATTTATTGTGGATGACACTCCTTTCAAGCAAGGCAAGTTTGTTCCTGGAACTGGAATTCAGGTTGTATCGCGAGAGCGTTTATATAATTCAAAAATTGATTACATTGTGATTCTTGCTCACAATTTCAAGGATTACATTATTGAATCACTCAAAGGGAAATATGATGGTGAGTTCATTGTAATGTTCCCCGATATTAAAAAGTACTAAAAGCAGTGCTTTTCAATATTTTTAAAAGGAATTTTTATGGAAGAAAATAGAGATAACGGGTCTGAAGTCTTTGATGGCAATCGTTGGTATGAAGAAGATTCCCCTTGGAAAGCAAAAAATATTTTTAAGATTATAGAGAAAAATAATCTTTCCCCCAAATCGGTTTGTGAAATTGGTTGCGGGTCTGGAGAAGTATTGCGTGATCTGGCCAGCTATTTTGATAGCAGCACAAAATTTGTCGGCTATGAAACCTCTGCGGAAGCGTATACTGTTTGCAAAACGAAAGAAGAAGCAAATATTCAATACGAATTAGCAAACTTGTTAGCTCTTGACGTTTACTACGATCTTGTTATGGCTATTAATGTACTAGACCATGTGGCAGATTATCTTGGATTCCTGAGCCAGCTTCGTTCAAAAGGGGAGTACAAAGTTTTCCACATTCCACTGGAAACAACCATATACTCAGTTATTAGGAGTGCCCATTTTGAAAAAAGGATTACTGATGGAGTTTACAAACATTCCTTCTCAAAGGATACGGCGCTTGGCACTTTGAAGGGGACTGGTTACGAAATTGTGGACTATTTCTATACAAGCAGCGCTTTAGAGCTTCCTAATCTTGGAAGAAAAGATAAGATTTGGAAACTACCCAGAAAAATCCTGTTTTCTATTAATAAAGATTTCGGTGTTAAAGCTCTAGGGGGGTTTTCACTAATGGTGTTGGCGAAATAATCGCATTACCTGCAAAAACGTTAATGCATTTTTATTCAGCTAATTATCTATCAGGCTCCATTAAGGTATCCTATTGCTAAAACCCGATTCTAAACCTGGTGTTGAGAAGATTTGTTGTTTTATAGAGTTTGTTTTCAATGTTATACTAACCCAAAAATGATGTAAAAAAATGACAACCATTAAACAAAAAACCATCAATAACATGGTTTGGTCAGTATCAGAGCGTCTGAGTCTCCAAATTGTCCATACAATTATTTCTATAGTTCTTGCCAGGAAGCTTGATCCTTCAGAATTTGGGTTAATTGGCATGTTAGTTATTTTTACAAGCATTGCTCAATCTATCGTGAATAGCGGCTTTGGAAGTGCTTTAATTCAGAAGAAGGATGCTACTGAGATAGATTCCTCGTCAATTTTTTATTTTAATCTTGCAGTCGGTATACTGTTAGCGAGCCTTTTATATTTTTCCGCACCATTAATAGCAAAATTCTATGAAGAGCCCACGCTCACGGCTCTAACCCGTGTTCTTTCGCTCAACCTTGTTATAAATGCTTTTAGCTTGGTTCAGCTTTCGTTGTTGCAAAAGACGATGGAATTTAAAAAGCAATTTGCTGTGAGCATCACCGCTGTATTTATTTCAGGTTTTTGTGGGATCCTTGCTGCATACAAAGGTTTAGGAGTATGGAGTCTGGTAGTTCAAACGCTTTCAAATAGCCTTTCCCAAGCATTACTGTTGTGGATAATTAGTAAATGGCGGCCAACCCTTCAATTTTCAATGGTGTCATTAAAATCCATGTATTCATTTGGATCCAAACTTCTGATTGCAGGATTGATCGAAACCATCTTTAAGAATATTTATCAGACTTTTATTGGGAAGAACTACTCAGCAGAAGATCTGGGTTACTATTCGCGGGCATCGACTATGGAAACAGCAGCTTCTGTAGGTACCAGCATGGCTTTGGGACAAGTGATATTTTCATCTTTCTCTCCTTACCAAGACGATAATGAAAAGCTGCGCCGAGTGCACAGCACAACAATAAGAATGTCAATGTTTCTTATAGCACCATTGATGATTGGTTTGATTACAGTTGCCCAACCGCTTTTCCTTTTTTTGTTAACCGATAAATGGGCGAACAGCATTCCTTACTTCCAATTACTGTGCGTTGTTGGCCTCTTTTTTCCTATGGTAGTCCAGAACTACAATCTACTTCGCATCAAAGGCCGATCAGATTTGCATCTAAAACTTGAAATTGTTAAATATGTATTGACAGCAATTGCGATCGGGTTGACTTATAAATCGGGGATAGCTGCCTTGTTATATGGGCAAATTGGTGTTGCAATCCTTTCTCATATTTTGGTCAGCCATTTTGTTGGGAAGATAATCAAATACAGTCTGCTTGACCAATTAAGAGAACTTTTTGCTATAGTGACCACTGCATTGATTATGGGCTTGGCAATGTACTTTGTTGGAAAAATAAACATAGAAAGCAATTTTTTACTATTTATTATTCAATCGATTGCAGGCATTCTTTTTTATTTTGGGATAAACGCATTAATAAAATCGCCAGAATTGATAGAATATAAATCTATTGCAGGCAACTTCATGAAAATAATATTTACAAAGGAAAAAATCCCTCTATGGAAACGCCGTTAGTAAGTGTAAGTTTGGTTGCGTACAACGCAAGTGCCTATATCAAGGACGCAATTGAAAGTTGTTTGATGCAGCAAACTTCATTTCCATTTGAAATTATTGTTCACGACGATGCTTCGCAAGATCAGACACCTCATACAATTTCAGAGTATGCGAATAATTTTCCTGACAAAATCATACCGATCCTTCAGACTGTAAACCAATTTTCACAAGGGCATGAAATAAATGCCAAGATCATTATTCCAAAAGCCAGAGGTAAATACATCGCCTTTTTGGAGGCTGATGACTATTGGATTGACCCGTTGAAACTTGAAAAGCAAGTGGATTTTATGGAAAAGCATCCGGAAGTTGCTATGTGTTTTACGGCAACCAAGGAGATCGAATCCTCTAGTTCCAACTTAGTGGCGATTAAACGTTATAGAGACCATGATAGTGTTTGCTCTACCGAAGATGTGATATTGATGGGGGGGCGTTTAGTTGATATGGGATCTGCTGTAGTAAGAAAATCTATTTACGAGAACGTCCCTGACTGGTATCACTATTCTCAAATTTGGGACAACACAGTCCCGTTGCTGGCATTAACCCACGGAAAGATTCAATATCTAAATGAAGTTACTGCGGTTTACCGATACAATGTTCCTGGCTCCTGGACCCAGAAAAATGCAAGGGATTATACGAAGCGTAAGAATACCATTCGAGAGATTCTTGCATTACTGGACGGATTTAACGAAGCAACTGATTATCAATACAACAAGCTTATTGAGCGAAAGACAAGGCTAATCAGCATAGGTTTATTGTTGCTTTTGGATTCACGGGAAGAGTTATTTTTGAAATACTATGATAGATTGAATCTTGCCTTAAAATGTGAATACAAAATATTTAACTTTATTGGCTCATATCGGTTATGGGATAGATATCGGCAGGTTAAGCGAATATTCCGAAAGATGTAACAGATTTAAGCCACGTTTGAATTATGATAGACAATGATACCAAAGCAACTTGAAGTTATCTATTGCCATAGCACGAATCTAAATTGCTAAGGGTTGATAAGTAGTAAAATTTCCTAAATCAGACACTTTGAGTTATTTTACCTTGCCTGTGACTCAGGTCCAGCAATTTGATTCCGGCAATCTTTTGGAAACAAACTCATCACTGATTCCTCATACCTTAAATCAAATCCGAGTAGACAGATTCAAAAGAATTAATCATCTTCTCCATATCAAATTTTTTGGTTACCATTTCTTTTCCACGCATTCCCAATTGTTTCGCTAGTTCGGGATTCTTAAGTAGGAGAATGACTTTATCAGCAAGCGCTTGAGCGGATTGACTTTCTACCAAATAACCATTGATGCCATTAATGATGATCTCAGAATTCCCAGCATTGTCAGTAGCGACTACCGGTTTTGAGAAAAAACAATATTCGAGTATTGAATTTGATACGCCTTCTGTATATGTTGCCAAAACGCATACTCTACTATTGGATATGAGATTGTAAGG
>Ga0209510_1005195_pt1 | contig 10996 bp, 12 predicted proteins | sample BiotimSIPDNA_FD_185749 | JGI IMG/M metagenome (GOLD analysis project Ga0209510, IMG submission 185749) | Anaerobic biogas reactor microbial communites from Washington, USA - Biogas_R1 time_0 SIP DNA (SPAdes) (version 2) | ecosystem: Engineered > Bioreactor > Anaerobic > Unclassified | place...
CTGTTCTTAGCGTATTCACATGTCGCAGGCTCCAGCTCAACTCCATACGTATTCTGCAACGCAACAAGAGGGTCTTGCTTATTCTCGACAATTCGTCTGTATAAAATACCAATAATGATATTGCCTGAACCCATTGTTGGGTCTAGCGCAGTCTTTTTTTCGTCTTTCCAGATTTCGTTGTCAAGCTTATCCATCATCCTTTCGATGATCGAATACGGCGTCCACACCATGCCCAGCTTTTTTCTAGCATCTTTGTCACATTCGTAATGTGCAAAATCATTGTCGTAATCGTAAATTGTCATATTACATATACTCCTTCATTGTATTTAAAATAATTTCCCATTCACTTCCTGGCTCAGCTGTGTCGTCATCAATATATCCTGTGATATTGAAGTATGCACAGAATCTCTTGTCATCCCATGACTTGGTATAGTCTTGCATGTAAGGAATATACTTATACTTAATTTGCTGTTGTTGCACTGTTCTATTACATACCCACGTCATAAATTTAGTATTGTACGAATTATAATAATTTAGAGCTTCAGCTAAAGTGTCAAATACGATATTTGTGCATTCATATTTATTCTTCTGAAATCGCTTATGCTTAGGATTTGAATTCCATTCATTTAACCAATCTTTACCAGTGATAGCATCTTTACCATCAGCAACTATACCATTATACTTATAAATTGGAAGATTTCCTCGTCCACCAGCAATATATGCTGTCAACACACAATACTTTGTATTTAAGTTCTGACATGTCTTAACATCAGAAAGCATATGATCTTTGATAGTAATCTTGTTCAATATACTTAATTCTGATTTTGTATATGAATTCTGCCAGTAATTCTTATAATCGAAGTTATGCTCACTATTGTCACACACAAGAATACTTAGTGACATATACGAACATGTATCTGAGAATATGTTATGAGCTTCTTCAGACGAAATATATTCTTCTGAAATAATGTGCTTTCCTACAGAATTTCCAAATCTATTTACTTCTGACGAACCACGTCGACTCATCCACAGATTAGGGCTAATGTTGACTACTTTATTTGAGATAGGAATAACATTTTCCAAAATCTGTAAATGAAGAGTTCTATTATACGGTGGATTCATAATTGCAATATCAAATTTCGGCATATTCCTGCATTGTGTTCAAGATGATTTCCCATTCACTTCCTGGCTCAGCTGTGTCGTCATCAATATATCCTGTGATATCGAAGTATTCACAAAATCTTTTATCATCCCAAGGCTGTGTGTAGTCAGATAACCATGGTAACGCACCATAATAATTGAAATTATCTGCTTTGATTAAGCTATGCATAAATTTATGAAAGCGTGTGTGCCAAGCATCATAACAATTTTTTCTTTCAACTTCTGTATCAAAAGACAAATGCCAATTCCATCTTTGCTTAGCCTTAAGAGCGCGTTCATATTTACTACTTGTAATTTCTGCCCAACTTGATTTTCCTTGGTTGCCATGAACTTCTGGACAAGGTAAAATAAATTTTTTATTTGTATTTTTTACAATTTCATCATACAAATTAGGCAAAATTTTATCATTGCATTTTCTAATTGTCTTATCAAAGACAGAACGAAGATTATGTGGAATAACATTATAATCCATATAATTCAACGGATTTTCACAATTAACATCGTATGTCAAAATCATCAACGGACCAGCAAAAGCTGCATTAAAAATATTGCTTGCAATTTCAGGAGCAATCAATTCAATATTGACAATGTTATTTTTCAAAATTTTAGATTTTTGAATTAATGGATATTCTTTTAATAATCTTTTTGCTGCAAAAAATTGATTTGCTGGGCTAATATTGACGACCTTGTCTGCAATAGGAATAACCTTTTCTAAAATCTTTAAATGTAATTTTCCATCATAAGGCGGATTCATAATTGATATGTCAAATTTCGACATTACACATATTCCTTCATTGTGTTCAAAATAATTTCCCATTCACTTCCTGGCTCAGCATTGTCATCATCAATATATCCAGTAATTCCAAAATATTCGCAGAATCTCTTGTCATCCCAAAGTTGTGTGTAGTCAGACATATAAGGAATGAGCTTAGTCTGTCCACTCGCACCACTTAATGCTACCAATTTACAGATGAACCTAACACTTTTTGTTGTGACATATTTTTTAAAGTTATCAACTTCATTTTCGCTATTCAAGTTGATAAAATGATATCGGTCACCTGCAGCCTTTGTCCATCCAGACTTTGCGTATGTTCCATTATCTGTAAAAAGAATTGTATAACCATGTGCACAGTTAGACGCTAGCATTAGGCGAGCAATTGGACAAAAATAAATGCCTTTTTCACTGCTCATAACATCACGTAAAGAACACGACTTATTCAATTGTATTTTATCGATTATTTTAACGCCAGGATGTTCAATAATCTGATATGGATTTTTACAATTTTTATCTATTACATAAATTCCCAAGTCACACCAAGCGATATTAAATAAATTATTTGATTCAGACGCAGGTATGATAGTCAGCGATTCCAACGCAGAAAGAATATTTTTATACTTTTCTTGCAAGTTGTTCTTCTTCGGCTTATACTTAGCTACTTGGTCTTGCAACCAACGAACAGGACTAATGTTGATAACTTTATCAGCGACAGGAATAACTACGTCAATAATCTTCAAATGAAGAGATTTATTATATGGCGGATTCATAATTGCTATGTCAAATTTCGGCATTACACATATTCCTGCATTGTGTTCAAGATGATTTCCCATTCACTTCCTGGCTCAGCATTGTTGTCATCAATATAGCCTGTGATATCGAAATAATCGCAGAATCTCTTGTCATCCCAAGGCTTGGTATAGTCTTGCATCCATGGTAAAAATTTCAATGGCACATTCTGGCCCATTTTCCAACATTTAATTAAAAAATGATGAAATAACGTTCTAGTGCTATTGATGAAATTCTTTCCTTCTTCAACAGAATTTACTTTGACAAAAAATTCATTTTCTACATTCAGAGTTAATACATCTTTTTTCTTAAATTTCTTTTCGTTATAGCCATTACCATTGATATATGGTTCAGAATGGATGAGACTTACAATATCAAAATTTTTACCACTACCAAATCCACGAATGGTTGCAACTTTTACACAAATACCTGCAGTTCCTTTTTGCATATGATTGACAATTTTATCATTGCATTTTAATACTTTGTTACAAATCAAATATGCTTTTCCCAAATATGTATTTGCTGCTAAATCATAATCATAACCACCTTTGCCAATTGTGTAAATTCCTAATGCGCCGAAATTTGCAATTTGAAATAAATTATTGCTAAGTTCGACATCTAATACGTCAAGATTTTCAATTTTCTTGCTAATACTATTTTCGAATTTGTCGTAAGCGCTGTGCTTCTTATACTTAGCTAACGGGTCTTGCAGCCAACTAACTGGACTAATATTGACAACCTTGTCTGCAATTGGAATAATCTTTTCCAAAATCTTTAAATGTAATTTTCCAGCATACGGTGGATTCATAATTGCAACATCGAACTTAGGCATATTAACATATTTATATTATACAAAGTTGCAAATCTTTATTATAATTAGAATATGAACAGACTAGAATATCATAATATACGTAGAAAGAAATTCGCAGAATTGTGCAAGAAAAGAGTTGACACAGCATACGAATACTATTGCTCACTGTCAGACGAAGATAAGCAAATATCTAAGAACGCATTTACTCGTCAGCTTGCAAAGCATTTTGGTCTAAGTATGGGTATTGCACGTAATGTCACCAATAATCTCATCGCGGAATATAAAGTTGAATTCGTCAGGTATAAAATGAGCTCTCACTCACGCGGATTTACTGGGCATCGTCATTCTGCAGAGACAAGAGCAAAAATTGCAGCAGCAACGATAGCACGAAATAAAGCTCGAGTAATTATGTGTAAAGAGCAAGGCGTCAATTATAGGCATTACAAGCAAGATGCTGACAAGCAAATCGAAGTTGTCAATTTCAATAACACTCGCAGAAAGTCGATATCGTCAGACAAAATCATAGTCTAGAGTTGATTGGTTATGACAGACATACTTTATCGAAATAAAAAATGATAAATAAGTTAAAAAAGTATGTACAATAGCAGTAAATTTTATTATATTAATAACATAACGGCAATAACCAACCAATAACAAAGGAAAATAAAATGAAAAAATATAGGCTTCGTAAAAATGTAAATGGAACTTATGAGGTTACTTCATTACGTTATACAGTAAAGTTCACAGGAACTGAAGAAGAATGCAGAGAATGGATTCGCGAGAAAAAAGAAGCTTATGATAAGAAGCAGCAAGCTAAATTTGATGCTTTTGAAGGTGATATTGTTACACCTGAAAGTCTAAATGAAATTATGAAAGCTGCTAAGAGCTGGCAGTGGATGAAATATAACGGTGTGATTAAATGCAAATACACGCTCTAATAAATACAAAATAATTATTATCTTCGAGAATACAAATAAAAATGACCCAGTCGAAAGAGATTGGGTCATTTTGCTATATAGGAGACGTGAAGCAAGTGACTATTCACAGTACTTCACTAGGAGAATTGAATTGATATTATTATAGAGACGATATTCATTAGTATAATAATTTACTCTGACTTTGAAAGCATTTTATTATTACTGCAACTCAAATTTATCAGCGATCAGTGCAAAATTTACTTAAAAATTGAGCAAAAATAGCAGAAAATTGATCAAAAATGCTGCATTTTTAGCAGCTTTTGTATACATTTTTGCAATTTTTCAACGCTCTAATATAGATATATTTGAAATTATGCAAATTACTAAGCTTGCGTCCCAGGCTGTATATATTATCTTATTAGATCACACACACATATATATGTGTGGAAATTAATAATATTCATCTTCGTTAATACAAATAACAATGACTCAGTATAATAATATTGAGTCATTTGCTATATAGTAGATGTTAAGTAAGTGACAATATTTGTCAATCATACGTCAATAAATAAATAAAATTGGGAATTACGTATGAAGAGACATAAATTTGTTACAATTGACCTAGAGGGCGATATTAGTTCTGAAATGTGTCAAGAACATTTCACAGAAGATACCTTGTATAGAGACCCAAATACAATTATTTGGCTCTGTTCATTTTCGAATGGTAAGCGTCATTATGGAATGGGCATAAGATTGCCGCAAGTGCCTAGAAAATTTCTTAGTCCTAGAAAAGGTACTATCGAAAATACCATACACGGTTGGCATAATGCTAGCAACGAATTTAAATATGGAATAAAGGACTTCGGAACGTCAGAGAATAATGAAGACTATAGACAATTTTTAGAAGCTATTGCTAAAGTATTGAATTATTGTTATGAGAATAAAATAATAGTATTCTTTAAGGGATTTAAAAAGAATGGTAAAAATGACGCATATGACAGAGAACAAATAAAGACATTAATGAAAAAGTTCGATATAGTCTGTCATACGCAGTGTATGGTCGATATTAATGCGATTGTGCCTAATTTTTATATGGCACCTACTCGTCTGCAACGAGGTCAAAATACAGACAACCAGACCTACATGGATAACCGGTATACTTCATAATTTGGAAGATTCGAAGAATTTATGGCTAGAAATTGACAAAAAAATGAGTTAACAATAGTGAACATCTTCGCTAAGTGACAAAAATTGTCACTTATCATGCATAAATAATATAGTTGCAAATCAATAATTCTTTATTATATTTGTAACGATAGGGGAATTACATATAGTAGAAGCCTCACTACGAGAACCACGCCACAGGCGGTTACAAATGAGGACGTGAATCGATTCAACAATGCCATAATGGTACGGACGATTCCCAGGCTAAAGACAGAGAAATTCTTTAGAACAACCTGAGTAGGAATAACTTTGATGGCTGTTGCCTATACGGAAGATAACTACTAGAAGTGAGATTGTTGTAGCATACAATCACCCGAAAGCGTCAAGCATTCGCAATGAAAAGAGCCTTGGAGACCACTGACCTGCCAAGTAACCGTTCATCTTATTGAACAATGTAGTTGTTGAAAGTAAGTCTAGAGAAATAAATCGAAGAAAGAGATAAGCATTTGAATTTTATCGAGTGCTTATCTCTTTCTTTACGAATTCTCTGTCGTAGGCCCGTTAGTCTTCATTATTAGTACACTATACAATATCACAATACATTATAGAGACCGACGAACGTCGGTCGAACGAACGAACGTTCGTTCTTACATTAGATTTGAGAGATAATTACATGCTCGAATTTAATACAACAACAGCGAGCTGTTGTTAACTGACGCGAGCGTCAGTTGGATGAATTCGACTGAGAGAGAAGATTGAATCGAAGAATGAATTAGACTGAGGGAAAATGATATCGACAGAGAGAAAATATATACATTTCGAAAATAATTAATTATATTTACTATATACATAAATACTAAAAAAGGAAAATACTATGCTAGAAAAAATTAAAGACATTGGCGAAAAAATTTCAGGGATAATTGTAGCAATTGCCTTTCTTATATTTAATGTTGCACTTGTTGTACTTGCCGTGTCAGTAATTGGCGGATTTATAACACTTTGCTTAGGAGCTAACTAATAACAATAGTGTAAATCTTCGCATATAAGAAGAAATATTATACATTTCGAAAAAATTAATTATATATAATATATCAAATTCATTAAGAGGAAAATATGATTGATATACAACAAAATTTAGAGAATATTCTACCATATAGGCCTAACTGGTCAGAAGACGAAAAGACTGCTTATGTCGATAAGTTGAAGTATATCAACGAGAATTACGACAAATTGTTAGCTATACACCATGCTCTTATCTCGAATTCTTTGCGCACATTCGATTATTTAACAGATGCTACTGCTGAATTCATCGCATCATACTTGAGAGGAAAAATAAAGAATGAAAAATTTGAAGCAATCGGCGAAATTAAAGAAGATTTGAAAGAAATTAAAGAGATATTGCAGAAGCTGCAAGAAAATATAGAATTACTAGAAAATAATATTTAAATTTCAATTTTCCTCCTAAAGATCAAAAGATGCGCTTAGCAATAGGCGCATCTTTTTTATTTGTTCAGCTCATTCATTTTATCTAGTATTTCGATTATTCTTTTAATCGCATTTTTGTAATCTCGGTTGCCATTTTTATCTTTAATGTTGAATAAAAAATGGATAACGTCATGCGACTTGCTATTCAATCCAAGCATATTATCGAAATTATATTTGTCGTAATTCTCTTCATGCAAATCGCAATGATGTAAATGAAAAGACGTTGTCAGTCGAGATAACGTTATTGGGTCTTTCTTTTGAGTGGTTCTGATTAATTCTCTGAATTCACGCCATTCTTTGGTGCTTCTAACTTTCTTTTTATCCATTTTTATTGTTCATTTTAGCCATTTGTATGTGAATCTTATTTAATATTTCGACAACATTTTCTAATTTTTCTGTTAATTTTACAGTCTGGTTCTCTACTTGAGTCATCCTGTATTTAAGTAATTTATATTCTTCGTCACGCTCCGCTTTGGTTGAATTTCTTTTGACTGATATAATTAAGTATACAGCTAAAGCACCTAAAAGACCTATCGTCGAATCTGGTAAATCGCTGATTAATAATTGTAATACTTCCATTATTTAATCTCCATTACATCAATACCTGTTATTCTGTTATGGAACGCCAATAATGCAGGATTGTTACTATTAAATCCCCAACCTATGTTACCAGAATTCATAATAAGTAAAGTGTCCATAGTTAAGTCGACTTCAGGCGCAATTATTGAAGGATAGCTATTAAATGCTCCTATATATGTTCCACCAACAGGAGGATATTCAAGTGATAGTCTGCTATAGTTGGCTATTTCAGCAGATGCCATCGTTACTGCAGTCTTACCATTGGACAATTGCTTAGTTGAATCAGACAACCACATATGAAGAGAATATGCATTATCTATCGTGTGAGCAACTGTCTTAGTCTGTTCAACACTACCTTCTATTCCTTCTGGAATAATCATATAACGCTTATTAGCATTCAATGTAATTGGCGTGCTTAATGTAACTGTAGCAAGAATAGTATTTGATAAAATTTCATCTGTAAGTCGACGCAAAGTATTCCATGCTGCTCCCCATGATGCACCATAATGAGTTACTGTTGGCAATCCTAGAATTTCAGTGTTGAAGGTCTTAGACTTTGTTGTGCGATTGATTGTCAATGAACTCAATCCACTAGAAGTATATGATTCAAATCTGTAGTCTGATACGCTTACTACAGCTAATTTATAGTATATTGCTGTGTTAGGCAAGCTTACTTTCATTAGCACTTCTTCATTATCATTAACAGCCGATTCCAGTTCAGCAAATGCAGCATCACTTAATGTAGGATTTGAGTAGTCAGTGGTAATAATATGAACATTAGCTGTGCCTGCGCCTATATTATTCCTTGCTATAGCTTTTTCACCTGTCGAAAAAGACTGTGGATATACCATTACTTCTTTTTTATCTGCCATTTTAATGCCTCTTTATTAAATTACGTAGCTGTTATTATTGCTATCAGTCAACTTGTTATACTTACCAACGTTGTATTCGTATCTAGACAAGTTCTGAATGTCAACATACCAACCATTGTTACCACAATGAACAATGTTCAAAGGTGTAGACCTACCAAATATGTAAGAGCTAGAACTCTCAAAGCATTCGCAAAGGAATCTATAAGTAGCATTAGCAGTTAATGTAAGTGGTGTATTGAAAGTAATTCTATGCGCATACATCGTCTGTCCATTAACTGTTCCAACAGAACCTAAGTCACTTGTTGTGTTATTATTATTAGAAAGGTTGGTAGCAAATCCACTGTCATATACACAGTTACCAGCTGCCCATTGAGCTGCAGTCTGCATGCTATCAATCCATTCGAATGATGTAATGGTTACATTCGTCAATGGCGTAACATCTCTGAACGAACTGTTAGCATTGCTAGGAGTAAATCCTGGAAGAGTACTTACTTGGTCAGCAGCTGTTGGCAATACATTACCTAAATCAACGAAAGGTGCAGTTGGAATAACTTGTTCATTAAATTCACCATTTCTAATCTGCATATAGAATCTAGGTGCAGTCCATCTTTCGTTATAACCACTGTTCCAAGGACCAATGTAGTAGTTATAGTAAGTCACACCATCTTGTGTATAAGACTGATAATGGTTCAATGTAGCATTTGGGTCACTCATGTCAAGTTCTTGGCTATTCCAAGTAATGTTCTCAACTGCACATGTTAGACGAGGTTCAGAAGGAACTGATTGATTACCATAATTAGGTGCACCAGCCAACATTAAGCCATTTACTCTTGCAGCATTTGGCAAATAAAGAGTAGCATAGTATACCTTGTCAGAACGAAGTTCTGTAATCGAGGGATTTCTGTTCTTCAATGGATAATCATTAACGCCAAGCAATACATCAACAGGACCAGTATCGCCAACATATGTAGAACTACCATGTTCTTCACCAGCCTTAGCATAAGTGTATTCGTAGAGAGCTAACATAATCTTATGACCAAATGCTTGCTGTGCATAAATTCCTAGCAAAGTAGGTTCAACAGCATCTTCGCTAACAGTTCTAATTTTATTATTGATGGGAATCGTGAAAGCCTGACAAAGCATACAAGCGCCATTAGCCAATGTCGACACAGATGGGTCAGCAAAGTCATATACCTGAGAAATGTTAGGCATATCGAAGTTAGTGATAATCTGAGTGTCAAGGTCTCTCTGCAATTTATTAACACTTGCAACAACGTCTGAGACGTCACTGTCAACAGTGATAACTTTATTCTCTGCATCATATGCTAGACCATCACCTACTTTTACTTCTAGCTTCTTATCAACGTCAAATCCTAGACCTTTACCAGCATTTACTGAAATTTCTGACGCAGAAATAGCTATACCATCACCAGCAGTTGGCAATACGAATGCTGTTGTATCTAATTTAGCATTTAACTCAGGTGTCCAATCTCTGCCTGATATAACATTGTCAGATATTGCAATATTCAACCCAGCATAATACGTTGTTCCTTCACCACCACCGCCAGCTATACTCTTAACTGTCTCATCGTTAATATCGATGGTGGCAGCTATATCGCCATTTTTAGGCACTTTCACCAAGAACTGCAAATTGCTAGGGTCTAATATCTTTTTATTGAATTTGCAGATATGCTTAGCTATAGACGTATCGATGTTAAAAGTCGCTTGGTCTAACAGTTGCCCATCGCTGTATATGTAAAGAATTAAATCTTCATACGTCACGCCATTTGCTGTGTCTATTTCGTATTCAATGTTATAGTTGAGGTCTACCAATTTAATTTGTTCATCGAATTCAAGTCTCTGGTCTATAGTGTTCCAATGTATACCATTGGTCTGAACATCTGTATATTCCAAAGCAATTTGCGAAGTATTAACTGGCATTTCACTCGTTAAAAATGCGTAATTCTTTGCACCATTTTCACCAGCTATGTCTTTAACAGATAAGTCATATGTAACATTATTACCAGCAGAAGTAGCTGATATAGATATCGAGTCATCGGTTGAAATTAAATTCGTAACATTTCTTAAATTATTAATTTTATTTTCGAAGTATGCACTGGTAGACGAAATATCAGTGTGAATACCCGATAATTCGCTGATAATAGCATCATCTAGACCAACTTTATAAGTGATATCGGTTGAACCCGATGATTCTACTGTAATCTGACCTTCTGTTCCTTCAACTACAATATATGAATGACCAGATGTAGGTGTAGAAGATGCCATAGGTGTAACCCTGTGTCTAGACATGACCAAGGTGCCAAATGAATTATAGATGAACACATCGTAGATAAGTTCAGTACTAGCTAGAATAATATTACTGCCAAGAGCATCTAGCGGAATTCGGAATGGATGCAATGACCCACCAAAATCCGAATAACAG
>Ga0209510_1005196_pt1 | contig 10995 bp, 5 predicted proteins | sample BiotimSIPDNA_FD_185749 | JGI IMG/M metagenome (GOLD analysis project Ga0209510, IMG submission 185749) | Anaerobic biogas reactor microbial communites from Washington, USA - Biogas_R1 time_0 SIP DNA (SPAdes) (version 2) | ecosystem: Engineered > Bioreactor > Anaerobic > Unclassified | place...
CATATTATATAATGAGTACGAAACGTTCCGATAACAATCGGAATAATATTCGTGCATTAGTGGCCATTCTATCAAAAAAGCTGTTGAATTTTCCCTTCCTTCGAGTTGAGGCTAAGTAAAGATTATTAAGTGTCAACCCCAATTATGAAGTGATCCAAGACTATAAATCTTATTTCTTGTGAAAAACCATAAAAAAGGTTGCCCCTGTATATGAAGCAACCTAATCCTAAATAAATTAACCTAATATCCTATCTACTTTGCTCTTAATTTCAAACGAAGAAAGAAAATTTCTTCATTTTGTCAAATTTCGATGTTGTAAAATAACATGTTTCCTTTATGATACATTGTAAGGAATTAAGCGAATTTTATTAAAAATGATGCTTATTCGGCATTCTTTTCATAGAATTTGTTCATTTTATCTAGTTGGTCTTATATAAATACAAATCCAGTTAGCTTCAACTACATTTTTCAAATGAAGATATTATAATAGAAATAAGTGTTTTTACTCTTGGGCAATACACCTTCCATTGTCGCTTGAAGTCATGAGTAGAACCGTCGATAACCAGAACAGAGGAGCTTTAACACTTTCGTGAACTCATGATTTTTATAATTTGCGCAACCTATTAAATTGATTTCCTTCGAAAACAATAAAAAATAAAAAATTAATAATTAGTCAATTACATAGTTATTCATGAGTTCTTTCCGGTCGGATGTTAACACATAAACATTGCTATCGATAGGCTTGAGAAGCAAATTGTCGATAGAAATGTTTTTGCCTACAGCTATAAGACGGTAGCGCATTCCTGGTTTAACGTCAATTTTTTGACGAACCCTTACCCATTGTTTGTAAACATTATGCTCAGAACTAACATTTAGCTTTGTAACATTAATTGGGAAGTCGTATTTATCTATTTCTTCTAATGAAATCTCTGGCATTCCAGGCGATTTCATATTGATATACGCCCAAAAAGAAAGTTCATATTCCCCGTATATTCCCCGGCTGGCAAAATCTTCATTAAAAATTTCAGCAGTGCCTTTGTTTTTGTATAATGCCCCAAGCCCAGCAAAAACATGATTCGATAGTTCATTGTCGAAGTTTTTATAAAACAGCACGTTAGTCAATGTGTCGCTCTTAATTTCGGCATTTCCCACCAAGCTGGTTTTTGTTTCAAGAGCCCAATTTTTCCAATTCTCATACTGCTGATTGAAAACCCCGGGAGAAACCTCACTTAGGGTAAGCCATTGATCATTCCATAACGTTTTGGAATTTTGCAAAAGATTCTTTTCATTATCAGAAAGACCTGAATTCATGGTCATTAGCAGCAATGGTTTGCTGTTCATATCATTCAGCCGTGTTTTTCGTATACAAGAATCGGAAAAAATCTGGATACTACTAAAGGCCTGAGAAGCCGACATTCGAGGAGAAAAGCACTCGATGATAGGCAGTTGAGAATGGTAAGAAAGTTTCATCGCCTCGATAAAAGCATCGGCACCGCGGCCAAATTCCATTTTATCTGCCGAAGCACCAGCAAAAGGTGCAAATAAAATAGCCTGAAAATCATTGGGTTTTCGTCCCATTGTATCGAACCTTTTCATAAATTCTGAGCCATCTGACTCAAGCCTGTCGTTATTGTTCCAAGTATTAGAAAGGTGTTCAACACTATTAAAAACAGCGTCGGTAGTCCATAAAGCCAAACAAACCACCATGAGCCAAATCGATTTTTTCACATTCCCTTCTTCCTTCAATTTTTGATAATAAAGGAAAATATTAATTGCAGCGTATACCGTGAAAACATAGAAAAATACCCAGGCAAAACGGCCAATGAATCCCAAGATTTTAAGTGGAGGTATTATTTTCACTAAAAAACCAAGCCCCCAGCTAAACGGAAAACCCATCGAGAAAATCAGGATTAAAAATGACGAAATAAGGAAAGGATTAAATTCCTTATTTGGGAAAAGGGCTGCAATATTCTTACGGGTATAAAACCGATAAAGGATTAAACTCAGTAAAACTGCAGCAAAACCGATGGAGGGCAAGCCAATATTTGCTTTTGTATCGATGGAGATATTAAGTTGCGAATAAGTGTAGGCCGAAACCATCTGTACAAACCAGTCGAAAGGCAAGAATATGCTGAAGATATTGGCAGTGTTATCGAAAAAACCATCCATATTCTGAGGCCTGTCTCCGACCCAATCGGTAGCAAAAAGAATTCCCCGAACAATCAAAATCGGGACAACAGCATAACAGAAAAACAAAACTTCACGCTTAAGAATTGGCTTCAGATTTTTCCTATCAATCCAGCAATCGCCAAGGATAAGTCCGAAAATAAACAGTACATATATTGCTAGTAACCAAAAACTTGTTAATCCTCCAATCACTCCGGTAATTATGAGGAGAAGCGACCAAATCCAACGCTTTTCTCCATCGCGGACTTTCAACAGAAAGTACCACCACATTGGGATAAAAAACAAATATGCTAATTCAAAACTCCCACTCAGCCGGGCTAATTGCGGAGAAAGGAAAAGTACTATCAACGAAATAATTACAGAATACCACGCTGGCATTTCATATCGCCGTAACAGCAAAAAAAGGAAAAAAGCTGCCACAAAGAAAGACAAGATCACCGAAAGGTTTATCAAACCAACACCATACTTCGAAACAGGCAAAATATTGTCAACTGCACTAAGAATGAAAAGATGGAAAGGATGAGAACTATCCATTTGAATATGTTCACCATACGGATAATTTATGCCATCGTGCTTCATATCGTTGAAACCATATTTCAACGTATATGAAAAATTGTAATAGCTTTTAATAGCCTCAGGTGATTTTGAAAACAGAAAACTATTGGGATTCAGCAAGAAAGGCCTAAAAACAAAGAAAACAATGATTGCTGTAACTGCCATCAATAAGGCAACTCCTGTAATATTCTTTTTCATTCGTATTAATTTTCAATTTAAATATCAGAAATCATCGCAACTAGCTCTCTGCCTTTTGTTTGTTCCTTTCAATCAGAACTTAACATGCAAAATTTGCGCTACAATTTGTCATTTCCACTCGCTACATCGAATTGTTGTAATAACAAGCTCTTCTGCACGATGAGATTCTATTCCTATTTGAAGGTAAAATAAACAAAAATATCGCGAATTATCTATTGCTCTTCTTTTCTGAACAAAAAATCATTTCTTAAATCAGGTATCCTATTTCAGTTTTTCGAAAACATTTGAGAGCAATTATTTAGAACAAAACTAAAACCTTTTTCAAAAATTCAAGATATAGTTTTTTGTTCATTATCGAGCTAATTGACCGGGCAAAGAATGCTGCTCATCGCACCAAAAGTTCCATAACCTCCATCAACAGTGGTGTATGGTTCCCTAAAAGCATTAGGTTTGAAGAAAGTGTTCGATGTGGTGTAATAGGTTTCAAGATTTTTATCACACGCAAAAATAAATAGCACCGAAGGGGTATTAGACATATCCCAACCCGCAAGTAACGTAGTTTCAGTAACGTAACCCCGCTGAGGAATTAGTTTAGACGTAACAACATCGTTATTACCTACAAGATAAAAGTAGTATAAATACGAAGAAGTATCGGCAGCAAGTACAACATTAAGATTTCTGTTATTGGCGATTTTCAGCGAAGTTACCACCGGCACATTGGGTATGACGCACTGAGAAACAACCGAAAAAGTATCGTATGTGCAGCGGAACGACCATTCATCACTTGGAGCGGTAACAATTTCTGGATTGGAATATACCCCAGCATCAATAGTATCGAGGGTATATTCAAAAACTTCACTTTGCAGAGTTTTTCGTATCAACTGAATTTTGGCGTCAGAAATTTCCGACGAATCAATGTTTTCGCGAACAAACATCATCCGCTGAACTTCAAAATGATGATTTACAGAATCGAGAGAAGGGCCATAGCTTAACACCCCAAAAACATTCAGCCCTGGCAAAAAATCATCATACGAAATATTGGGTTGCTTGTTGAATCCAAAGTAATATTCGGTCATCTTTTCACAACCAGAAAAAAGACCAACACTAAGAAACAATAGGATCAGTTTTCTCATCACAATCAGAATTTTATGGTATAACCCGCCGCAACAACCGGCAAATAATTATCAGAAATTGGGAAGAACAAATCGTATCCCATGGGATAATAATACAGAATATTTCGCCTGAAAAACAAAACATTATACACATTCACCGTAAGATACGATTCGTTGGCTCCAAAGAATTCAGCAATTTCGCGACCAAAGCCACCAACAAGCTTTTTCTGAAGGCCCAAATCGAGATAAAAGAGCCATGGCATTCTCACATTATTCTTCAACCCATTAACATACTGCATACTATGAAGCATATTTCCGGTAAGCGGATCATACACATAATGAGTTTGATAGGTTGTTTCCATAGAACGAGGAACCCCGCTTTGAGCAATAAACGACGCACTGTAGGCTATTCGTGGTGTTGCCTGAAAGTTAATGGCCGCTTTAATCGAATGCCTGCGCTCGTAGTCATAGTCATATTCCTGTCCGTTCAAAATATGAGGAAACGAACGAGTCGATCGCGAGTAAGTATAGCCCAACCAACCCGAGAGCAGCTTATAACTGCCTTTCCACAAGAGCTCAACCCCATACGAACGCCCTCTGCCTTCGATAATCTTTTCGGATAATGCAAAAGTCTCGTACTGACTTTGCAGCATATCAAATGTGTATGTTCTTGCTATATCCTTATAATACAAATCGATGGAAAGTGTCTGATCTCTTAATATTTTTTTCTCGGCACCTACAATGTAATGATAGGAAAGTCCCGGCTCGCGATTTATAAGTGGATAATAATAATCGAGCAATTGGTTAAACTCAAATTCCTGTGTATTCATGCTCACAATATATTGGGCATATTTTCCCCATGCAGCTTGAACCTTAAGATTTTTAGGAAGGTTAATTGTAAGGTTCAAGCGCGGCTCAATTGAAAGATCCTGATTATTATAATATGTAACCCGCACCCCGGGACGAAATTGCATTGCCCCAAGCTTAATTTTGTCTTCGGCATAAGCTACAGCAAGATAAGGACTTCTGTCAGACGAACCAGCATCAACTTTATTAACCGCAGAACCGTTGTAGAAATAGTACTTACTAAACTCTGCCCCAAAATTCAACTCATTCCAATACAATGGTTTGTAGTCGAACGAAAGTTTGGCGCTCCAATCGCGCACTTTACTTTTAAATTGAGTTGAGCTATTGAATCCCATCCCTTCGATGTTGAAATCCAGTGCCGAGAAATTATCGGCATTATGCAGCGAGCCGTATACCTGAGCCCTCATGAAAAAATCGGGTGCCAATACCGACTTCCAAATCCCTGTTACAATGTAATTATTCCATCGATTGCGCCATTCAATATTCATGTCGTTAAATACGTCAGACATACCAACTGAATTTCCAAGGTAACGATACAGAGTATTGAAGCTCAGTTTTGTACGATCGCCAGACCCGAAATATTTCAAAGAAAACGTATTTCGTGGGTTTGATCGATAGGTATACGATAAATTCATGTCATAGAAATAGCTACGGCTATCGAGCATCATATTGCCCATAATGTCGTAGTTGAGGCGGCCTGCAACCATCATTGTCGATTTCTTTCCTATCGGAAATTCCATAAAAATTTTTGATTCTGAAGTTGTCGGCTGAATTTCGCCATGTAAAGCACTATTATCACCATCCTTGGTCGAAATATTCATCACCGATGAATTTCTACCCCCGTATTCTGCACCAAAACCACCAATCAAAAGTTCAACATTTTTAATGGTTTGCATATTGAAAATTCCGGAAGAAGATATAAAGTGATATGGATTATAAATTGTTACGCCATCGAGCATGATAAGGTTTTCGCCAGGATCACTTCCCCGTACCGAAACCAAAGGCGACATTGGCTCAGTTGACTCTACTCCTGGAAGATAGCGAATTGCCTTGAAGACATCGTTCCTGGCGGTAGGAATGCTTTGTATTACTTTAGGAGAGAGTGAATGCCTGCTGATTTCAATTTCCCGATCGCCCAATTTGTCACCCCCTTCTTCTACAACATTTATTTCGCTTAACAATACCTTCGAGGGGTGAAGCTTTATTTCGATGAAAACTTTATTTCCATCAACAAAATCGATCGATCTTAGCTGTGATTCGTATCCGACAAATGAAACTGCAATTTCAACGTTGGAAGTCAAAATCCCGGCCAATGTAAAAAAACCATTTTCATTTGAAGTTGTTCCTTTCAGCTGACTATCTTTCAGCAAAACAGAAGCCCCAACTAGTGTTTCACCTGTTTGAGCATCGGAAATAATGCCCGAAACAGAATACCGCTGCCCAAAAACGGAAAGTGATATACACATGGATAGTATTACTATTACAACTCTCGACATACTAAAATTTATATGCGCAATTAAACGAAAGTCCAACATTGAAGTTTATTTTGCGATGAATAACATAATGCAAATCTTCAACTAGACCAACTCCAAAAACAAATCCGGTTTTATCAAGCTTATTATAATTGATTTGCTGCGACATAGAAGCATCAAACAAAAAAATCTCCTCGAACTTATGAGCTACCTGTTTGTGGTCTTTCCACCGGTTTAAGCCAAGTAACAACATTACTTTATTGGTAAAAAGCCAGTTATTGGAAAAACGATAATTCCAGCGTCCCACCTGTCGACCTAATGCAACTGATTGTGAATTAACATAGTTAACAAACCTAAAAGCGCCTGAGTTTCGTTGAAAAATCTGGGATGCTTCGGGTTCCGAAAACCACAGCTCAGCATCAAGACCATAAAAATTGAAACCATAAAACATCTCTACTGAAGCGTACAAGTTTTTATTAACCGATCTTTCCCCTCTTCTGAAATGATAAAAATTATCAGGGTTTAGAGCAGTCAACCCGGCATCGACAGAAACAATATCACTCACAAACCTTCTTGCCCAGTCATCAATAATTTGCACATATCCGAGAGATAACATCTCCTTCTTCTTTTGCTTAAGTATTTGCTCGTAATAAAAAGTACCGAAAAAAACAGAGTCACCCGTGTTTGAAACATTGTATACCTCGAGAGTAGCAAGCAATGAAAGATTACGATTCCTATTTGTATCTTTTTTATTTATAACAAAACGAGCAACATTTACCCCATATAACGGCACAGAATCACTGCCAGCAATAAACTTCTGCGAGAATTCCCCTGCCAATGGGCTGGGAACAACTACAACCTGATCAACAGGAAAATAAAGCCATTTTTTATGCTCAAATATTGAAAGGAAATCGGGCGAACCAGACCTGCTGTCGAAGACTTTTCCTATAGAGAAAGTACAATTAGGAATAGCAGACTTTCCAAAACTGACAACCAAAGTATCGGCCACCCATTTTTGACCGAAAACCAGCGATGGCAAAAAGATAGCACATAAAATAATGTAAATTTTTATGGGAGTTACGTTTTTCATTTTCAATAGTTAGCCAGGAATTTAAAATGCCACCACGCGCTCAACAATTTTCAAGATCACATCAACGGCTTTTTCCATAGATTGCACTGAAATAAACTCAAAACGTCCATGAAAATTTTGTCCTCCTGAAAAAATATTTGGACAGGGCAAGCCCATATACGACAACCTGGCTCCATCGGTGCCTCCACGGATGGCTTTTATTTTTGGTTCAATACCACAATCGCGCATAGCGCTAGCAGCAATGTCTACAATAAATTTCACCGGCTCAATTTTCTCGAGCATGTTATAATACTGATCATTAATCTCGACGTCTACAGCAGACTGACCATTTTCGAGATTTAGCTGTTGCATAATAGTCCACATCAATTCTTTACGCTTCTCGAAAAGTTGGCGGTTATGATCGCGGATAATGAACTCCATCACCGTTTTTTCAACACTTCCTGAAATTGAAGTAAGATGAAAAAAACCTTCAAAACCTTCAGTTTTTTCGGGTATTTCGGTTTCGGGCAACATCGTTAGAAATTTATGGGCAACCAACATCGAATTCCTCATTTTATTTTTGGCATACCCCGGGTGAACACTTCGTCCCTTAACCGTAACCACAGCCGAAGCTGCGTTAAAGTTTTCATATTCCAGCACACCAAGTTCGTCTCCATCAAGGGTGTACGCGAAATCGGCTCCAAATTTCTCTACATCGAAGAAATCAGCACCTTCGCCAATCTCCTCATCGGGTGTGAAGGCTACTTTTATTTCGCCATGTTCGATTTCGGGATGCAACGTAAGAATCTCCATCGCAGTAATTATCTCAGCGATACCTGCTTTATCGTCAGCACCAAGCAATGTTGTGCCATCGGTTGTAATGAGGGTCTGCCCCACATAATTTTTCAGTTCAGAAAATTCTGACACAGGCATAACTATGTCCTGAGCCTTGTTCAGCACTATATCATCTCCATTGTAATTAACAATAATCTGTGGATTAATGTCTTTTGCAGTGAAGTCAGGACTTGTATCCATGTGAGCAATGAATCCAACTACCGGAATTTTCTTATTTACATTTGAAGGTAATGTTGCCATCACATACGCTTCTTTGCTCACAGTAACATCAATCAATCCAATTTCTTGCAACTCATTGGCTAATAAATTTGCCAAAATAAACTGACTAGATGTACTGGGGTGTTTACCACTTTTAGGATCAGACTGAGTATCGATTTTTATGTATTGCAAAAACCTCTCGGCAACTTGTTTCATAAGACATTCCTTTAATAAATACCAAAGTAACACTTTCGCCCCGAAAAAAACAGGAACACAAAAAGATATTTGCCTATGTTAAGCGGAATTGAAAAAACAGACCAATGCAATTGCAGCGTATTGAAGAAACAGTTTTTTACGTTAAATTTTTGTTAGTTTAATTTTTCGGCCCTAAATCCAAGTATAAAAAATGTAACTTTAAACCCTATAAAAAAAAGCATCTAAGGTTAATATTCTATAAAACACAATACTTATGAAAAAAATTTCTGGAAAGGCTCTCTGGGCCAGACTAAGTTTTATTGTATTAGGGCTAGTATCAACTGCTTGGTTTCTCATTAGGGTTATCCCTAAACCATCGAGAGCCACTTACCCATGTATGAAAGCTGCAGCACCTTTTATGTCGGGTTTTGTAGTTTATATCCTTTCTATTGCAGGCTCAGCTTTTGCAATTCGCTTGTTTCACAAAAAGTTACAGGCATCGAAATATGTAACTGCAACTGCTCTATTGGCGGCAACTTTTGTAATGATTATAGCTGCCAATGTATCCACAGGCCAAGAATCAAAGGCTGCAACCTTAGTTGAAGCCAGTTATTTTGAAGCAAACAATCCTATTGGAACTGCCGACGGACTGAAACCAGGCCGAGTAGTTTGGGTTTGGAACAAAAATGCGACAAATGAGAATTTCACACCGTCTAACAATAAAACAAATTGGTGGGCCTATCAAACCAACCGAGCAGAAGTATCTAAAATGTTCGATAAAGCGATCCTGAGTTACACAGACGCATCAACATTACCAGAAGCTTGGGATGCCATGTTCAAACACTTCAACGAGCAACAAGGCAAAGGTTCTGTTGGATATACCCCAGGTGAAAAAATTTATATCAAAGTGAATATTACAAATTCAGCCAACGGAATGACCAAAACACAAAACTTCGACCGCATGGACCTTACGCCAGAAATGGCTTTGATATTATTAAGGCATCTTATTGAAGAGGTTGGTGTTGCCCAATCAGATATATATCTCGGTGATCCGTTCCGCAATTTCCACAACCTGTATTGGGATATGTGCCATTCAGTTTATCCCGATGTCAATTATTGCGACGGGCGAGGTCTTTCTGGGCGGCATCAAACGGTTCCCACAACTGAACACGCTATGAAATTCAGTGACAAAAAACTTGATTTCAGAATTCCTCAAGAATATGTTGATGCAGCTTATATCATCAACATGCCCTGTCTGAAAACACACAACGAAGGCGGCATTACAATTGGAGCTAAGAATCACCAAGGCTCGGTTTTACAAGACAATTCGAGTCCTGCCGATCAATACATTATTGACATGCATTATTCATTACCCAAAAACAACCCGGGTTATGGAAAATATCGCCATTTGGTTGATTACCTAGGTCACAAAGACGTAGGAGGGAAAACCCTCGTAACCATTGTTGATGGCATTTGGGCAGGTCGCAGTTGGGAAGGTTTTGTCGAAAAATGGACAATGGCTCCATTCAATAACGATTATCCAAATTCAATTTTTATTTCACAAGACAAAGTTGCCATTGATGCTGTTTGTTATGATTTCTTGCTTGAAGAATACAAGAACAAACCAAGCAGCCAAAAATATCCATATTTCGAAGGTTGCGACGACTACCTTTTACAAGCAGCCGACCCAGCAAACTGGGCAGAAGGAATAACCTATGACCCTGAAGGAGACGGCACTCCTTTGGCAAGTCTTGGCGTTTACGAACACTGGAACAATCCAAGCGAAATGAAATATTCACGCAACTTGGGTACCGGAAACGGAATTGAACTGGTAAAAGTAAACTTGGCAAACGACCACCTTACCCCCGATAACAGTGGATTAGCTAGTGCCAAAGTAAATACAATTTTCATCGACTCGTTCAACGTAAAATGGTTTGGCACCGATAATGGCATCTCTCGCTACAACGACATAGCTTGGGATCAGATCAATACTTCTAATCATTTAAGGAACAACACAATTAACGATATAAAATATGAAAAAACCCGCTATGGTGACGAAGTTTGGGTGGCAACTAATGGCGGATTATCAGTAATGAGTTACAATATCGATGGGGTAACCTCGGCAACAACCTATTATGTAGGAGGCCCGGAATCAGGCACTATTAACGACACTATTACAGCAGTTGGATTAGATAAAAACCACTTCCGCTGGATTGCGACTCCTGTTGGAATCAACACATTCGGGAGTAATGGTTGGGACACAATAAAAACCTTTATCAATTATGAC
>Ga0209510_1005205_pt1 | contig 10978 bp, 11 predicted proteins | sample BiotimSIPDNA_FD_185749 | JGI IMG/M metagenome (GOLD analysis project Ga0209510, IMG submission 185749) | Anaerobic biogas reactor microbial communites from Washington, USA - Biogas_R1 time_0 SIP DNA (SPAdes) (version 2) | ecosystem: Engineered > Bioreactor > Anaerobic > Unclassified | place...
CATCCTTTGGTTCCTACGCGCGCTCTTCTGGCAGCCGCACAAAGGTCATGCCTGGCTGATATGGGCTCTGACGGCGCTGATTTTAACCGCTGCCAGCGTCCTAACGCTCACCTGGCTGCCGCTTGCAGACACGCAAAATTTCAACGGTTCCTGGCAGGATTTAGTTTGGGTCGGTTCTACCCTCCTGACCATCGTCCTCGCTGCGATCGTCTGCCTGCTGCAAAATCGCTCCGACCGTGTTGAAGGGGTCATTATCCTCTTCCTCGCTGCGATAGGGTACGTTTTATACCTCGCTCTGCCCAACGGAGGCAATCTGCCTGCCTCAGTCATGATAAGCCAATTAATTTACTACCCGCTGCTTATTAGTCTGGCTTGGCAGCGTAAGCAAACCGCGGCGGCTCCTATTCCATCAGACGCTGAAGAAAACCGGCGTGAGCTCTCCGGAGAGGTCGCCGCACGTCTTTTGGACGTCAGCCTGCAGCAGACGAATGACCAGATCCAACGCAGCCTCACGCACAGTCTCGGGCTATTTCTGCTGGCAGACCTTTGCGGCTTCCTCATCGCGGAACCGGACTCCGAAAACCTGACCCTGGTACACACGTATGACCTTATCCGCGAGGATTTCCTCAGCGCGAGGCAGCTTTCCAAAAAAACCTTCCCGTCTTTGACCGCCCATTTCGAAGACCGTCAGGTTCTAAGCTCCAATTCGGAGGCTGAACTGACCAGCGAAAAGGCGGTATTGATGGATTTGATTGGCTACAACCGCCTGGGGAACCTGCTTTTTTACCCGCTGAACGCGATCGACGCGCCAACTTTGCGTGGACTGCTCTGCATGAGCCCCTACACGGGCAGGGTCTGGAACCCTAAGGACTTTGAGCAGCTCCATGTGATCGCGCCGAAAGTCAACGAGATTTTGGATGAAGCCGCGGACTTTGAGCAAAAAGCTACAACAGCGCAGCGTTTGCAGCTCCTGCTCAACCAGGTCCAACGCGACCATGCGAACACAGTAGAGCAATTCCTCCAATCGCAAAACCTTGTGCACCAATTGGAAGAGGAAGCGCATATCGACAGCCAGAACCATGAATCGGAAGTAGCATTGTGGCTTGCCCGGCAGGAGGCGCTTGAGGACCAGCTCGAAGAACTGCAGGCGACCCTCCGCCAAAATGAGGCGACTATTGCCCAGGCGGAAGCCCTGCGGCTTGAAAAGGAACGCCTGGAACAATCAATGGCGCAAAACGCCGCTCAGGTTGCCGGGCTGCGCGAGGCGTTGGACCAGGCGCGCGGCATGCTCGAACAAATGGATTCCGGGCAATTGCCGCCTGATACCAGCCAACCAACAGCCAGCTTCAGTGATGACCTCACAGCCTTGTTGGATGAATTTAAATCCGGGTTTACTGAAAAGCAAATCCGCGTCCGCGCAGAAAACAAGCTCAGCACGGAGCAGGATCCCCGTAGCAAGGCGCAACTGCTCCACCTCTGCCGTTCGCTGCTGCGAAACGCGTTAAGCGTCAGCAAAGTTGGCTCCGAAGTGCTGCTGGAGGCGCTGGCTTCCCAGGAATATCCCGGGTTCGTGGAATTGCGCGCCAGTGATGCTGGGCCCGGCTTGAAGCCGGAAGAACAGGTCGGTTTTCTCGCTTCGCTTGAGGCGGCTCCCGAATCCGGCAGGCAGCCCTGGGGAGAAACCGGCGCTCTCAAAGAGGCTGTCGACCTGACGCAGCGTCTCGGCGGTCACTGGTGGATCCACTCTGTGCCCGACACCTTTACCATCCATCGCCTGGCAATCCCCGCTTTCAGCGGGGCGGAAAGCGCTGGCAATAATCTTGCTACATCCTTGCCGGAGAATTGCTGATCACTATGCGTCTTAAAAAACACCAATCCATCACTCTTGCGGTTTTATTTGTCATGACCATCTCCTTCGTGGGGGTCATTTTTGCGGGCGTAATCGTCGCGGCGATGGCAAGTTCGGATTCATCCCCTTATCTGGTCAGTTTTCGTAATTTTCAGATAACTCCCACCCCCTACCAGCCAAACGCTTTCGCGAACATCCTTGAGGACGGTACTATCGAGCTCATTCCCCAGCCCGTGCTGACGCCGACCCCTGTGCCTGTCATCCCGGCAGGCGAGCTGCCGGAAAACCAGCTCAACATCCTTATGCTCGGCGTTGACGACTTCGGTGAAAACAACTTCCGCACGGATGTAATTATTCTGGCTTCGATCAACCCGAAGCACAAAAGCGTCAGCCTGATCTCCTTCCCGCGGGACCTCTACGTTACCATCCCCGGCTACTGGTCCAACCGCATCAATACTGCATGGGCTTTGGGGGGCTTTGACCTCCTCGCTCAGACTCTCGAGGTCAACTTCGGCATCCGCCCGGATAATTACATGATGGTCAACTACAATGGGTTCAAAGACGTCGTCAACAGCCTCGGTGGGATCGACGTGAATGTGACCGAAGAACTGCAGGACGCCTGCGAAATGGACCCCTCCGGATGGTGTGTGTTTGAGCCCGGTGAGACGCATATGAACGGCGGGGAGGCGCTTTGGTACGCGCGTTCACGCAAAACCACCAGCGATTTTGACCGCAACCGGCGTGCTCAGGATGTTGTCATGGCAATTTTTAGCAAGGCAGTCAGCCTGAACATGCTCATCAAAGTTCCGGAGCTTTACAGTCTTTACCGGGAATATGTGGATACGGATGTGCAATTGTTGGATGTTTTGCCCTTGCTGCCGATGGCGTCTTCGCTGATGAATTCAGACAATTTCCACCGCTACGCGGTCACGCCGGATATGGTTTACAACTGGATCACAGCGGAGGGCGCGATGGTGCTGATGCCCGACTACTATGCCATTTCGGGCATGCTCAACGAAGCGCTCTACCGCAACGAATAACTGTATCCAAAAGAAATAAAAAAGCCCGGGATTGAAACCGGGCTTTTTTATTAGTGCTGTCAGGTCTGGATCAGGGTTGGTTTTCTGCCATGATCACGTTCTGGATCGCCTCACTGATCCGGTAGGCGGTATCGACACTGTTCATCGTGTAGAGATGAATGCCGCGGATGTCGTTATCGATCAGGTCCATGATCTGTTCGGTGGCATAGAAGAGTCCCGCGTCGCGCAGGGCTTCGGGCTTGTTGGCATATTTACTGAAGAGGCGTGAGAGCTTTGCAGGGACGCTCGCCCCAGAAAGCGCCACCGTGCGCTCAATCTGCCGGAGGCTCGTGATGGGCATGATTCCCGCCACAATCGGTACGTTGATGCCTTTGGCGGTTGCCAGGTCGCGGAAGCGGTAGAAAGCCTCGTTATCGAAGAACAATTGGGTCACGAGGTGGGTGACGCCGTTGGCGATCTTGTAATGCAGATTCTCGACATCCTCTTCCAGTGAGGCTGCCTGGTAGTGCCCTTCCGGGTAGCAGGCGCCCATCAGATTAAACTCCGGCTCGCGCTTTTTGATGAAATCCGCCAGATCGCTGGCATAGCGGAAGTCGTCCTGAGGCGGAACATCCGGGCTGATATCTCCGCGCAAGACCATCAGGTTCATGACCTGGTTCTCTTTGAGTTTTTCGAGCGTACCGATCACGTCCCGCTCAGTGGAATTGACACAGGTGATATGCGCGACAGGCTCGATGTGGTAAGTGGTGCGGATGAGCGAGGCGATCTCAACGGTCTTCTCACGCTGAGCCAGGCTGCCGCCGGCGCCGTAGGTCACGCTGATGTAATCAGCGGGCAGCCCCCGCAGCCTGAGCAGCGTGTTGTAAATGACGTTATAGGAACTGTCTTTCTTCGGCGGAAAAATTTCCAGTGAAAAGCTGACTTTTTTGTGTTTGAAAATCTCAGAAATGTTCATGTTAAGCCTGTTTGCCCTTTTTTAGTGCCGCTGAACTCACAGCAGCGCCATTCCCGGGAAGAATAGTTTTTCTATTATACATGCAATACCCCGAAGGGCTCGTCTTTGTGCAAGATTATTGGATTCAATGTCAACAGTCCTTCGCAGAGACTCACGGGTAGGCGGGTATAATAAGATATCGCTATTAAAGGAGAAGCTATGTCCCCAAAAATTGTTGAATGCATCCCGAATTTTTCCGAAGCCCGCCGTCCTGAAGTGATGGATACGATCATTGCTGCTGTCGCGAGCGTGAGCGGAGTGCGCGTTTTGGACCGGCATTCCGACGTGGACCACAACCGCACGGTCCTGACCTTTGTCGGGACGCCCGAAGCGGTGGAAGAAGCCGCATACCTTGGCATCACCAAGGCGGCGGAGTTGATTGACCTCAACCAACACGAGGGCGAACATCCGCGCATGGGCGCCACCGATGTCGTCCCATTTGTGCCGATCGCGGGCGTCACCATGCAGGAATGTGTCGAGATGGCGCGGCGGCTCGGCAAACGCGTGGCAGAGACTCTGGACATTCCGGTCTACTTCTACGAAGATGCCGCCATCCGCCAGGACCGCAAAAACCTGGAGGATATCCGGCGCGGGGAGTTTGAGGGCATCAAGGAAACAATTGCCACGGATCCGTACCGCGAGCCTGATCTGGGTCCAAAGCGGATGGGTCCCGCGGGGGCAACCGTGATCGGCGCCCGCCAGCCTTTGATCGCCTACAACATATTCCTCAACACGCCCGATGTCAGCATCGCCCAAAAGATTGCCCGAAGGGTGCGCAACTCCTCAGGCGGCTTCCATTTCGTCAAGGGAATGGGCGTTCTGGTGGAAGGGTTGGCGCAGGTCTCGATGAACCTCACCAACTTCCACCGCTCGCCAATGGCGCAGGTGACTGAGTTTGTCCGCCGGGAGGCGCAGCGCTATGGCGTGGGCATTCACCACTCCGAGATTATCGGGCTGGTGCCTTCGCAGGCGATGGTAAACGCTGCCCGCTACTACATGCAGATGGATGGGTTTGAGAACGACCAACTGCTCGAAAACCGTTTGTTCGGAGCTGACGAAGAAGAAAAAACTGGCTCCGGCAGCCAGATCGACTTCCTCGACCAGGTGGCGGATGGAACGCCTGCCCCTGGCGGCGGTTCCGCCGCCGCCCACACCGCGGCTCTGGGTGTTGCCCTGGCGCTGATGGTAGCGCGGTTGACCGTTGGCAAATCCAAATATGCGTCCGCAGAAGCTGAATGCTGGCAATTGATTGAGGAAGGCGAAGCCTTGCGCAAGCGCCTGACCGAAGCAATCCAGCACGATGCTGAAGCCTTCGACGGCATCCTTGTCGCCCGGCGGATGCCCAAGGCGGATGACGCCCAAATTGCCGCGCGCGCAGCCGCCATTCGCAAAGCCAGCCTGTTCGCTGCCATGGTCCCGCTCGCAACCGCGCGGGACTGCGTGAAAGTACTGAAAATGACTGTCCGCATGGCAGAAATCGGCAACATCAACTGCATCTCCGATGCCGCGGCAGGCGCGCATCATGCCAAAGCAGGCTTTGAATCTGCCCGTTTGAACGTCAAAATCAATCTGCTGGGCTACGAAGAAGACCCCGAAGCCCAACTTCTGCTGACTGAAGTGGAAGCCCTTCGCGATGAGGTCGCGGGCTTGATGCAGAGCCTTGGGCTCATCCTAAAAGAACGCGCGGGACTGTGAACGAACTAAGGATCATCCTCGGCTCGCAGAATCCCGCCAAACTGGAGGCGGTGAGCCTTGCTTTTGCCGCCTTTTTTCCGGAAGCGAGCTTTGAGCTGCAGCCGCTGACGGTGCCTTCAGGCGTCAGCGCTCAACCGCTCAGCGATGCCGAGACCCTGAAAGGCGCAACCAACCGCGCCAGGGCTGCGCGCGCGCTCGAACCCGAGGCTGATTATTGGGTGGGAATCGAAGGCGGGCTGCAGCCGATCCCGCAGGAACTGGAAACGTTCCTGTCTTTTTGCTGGGTGGCGGTTTTGGGCAGGGGGCGGAGCGGAAGAGCCCGCTCAGCCAGCTACGAACTGCCCAAGGCAATTTGCGACCTTATCCGCCAGGGGATGGAACTTGGCGACGCTGATGACCTCATATTCGGCGTTTCCGGTTCCAAGCGTCAGAACGGTGGGGTAGGCTTGCTGACCGCGGGCAGAGTCACCCGCAGCCAGTTTTACGCGGAGGCGGTCAAATTAGCCCTGATCCCATTCGTTCAGTCCGATCTCTTTCCTGATTTGGAGCGATAGATGGAGAAGGATTTCTGGCTCCATAAAAAATTGGAAGAAATGACCCGCGAAGAGTGGGAATCCCTTTGCGACGGCTGTTCCAAATGCTGCCTGTATAAATTGCGCGAGCCTGATGTTCCGGGCGTGCGCTTTACCAACGTGGTCTGCCGGTACATGGACATGCAGACCTGCCTCTGCACGGATTACGAGCACCGCCACGAAAACGTGCCCGAGTGCATCCTGCTCACGCCCGAGCTCGTCTACCACATCGACTGGCTGCCCAAAAGCTGCGCCTACTACTTGGTTTCGGAAGGAAAAGACCTCCCGTGGTGGCATCCGCTGAAAACCGGCAGCCGGGATTCCACCCGCAAAACCGGCGCTTCGGTCTTCGGAAAGGTGGTGAGCGAAGCGGAAGTGGACCTGGACGACCTTGAAGATATGGTTGTTAATTGGTTTGAATGAAGCGGATATTTAGGTTAAAATATAGTTGATTAAAATGGAGCATTCGCATGTCTGAGGAAACTCAAACCGATCCAAGGATGCTGTTGGCGATAGTGACAGGTCCTGACAGCGACAGCGTGGAAAGCGTGTTGTTGAAGAGTGACTATCCTTTTGCCAAACTGCCGAGTGTGGGCGGACTGCTGCGCGAGCGCAGCGTCACATTCCTGATTGGATGTCCGCAAAAGGAAACAGACCGGCTTCGCGAGATGCTGCAGGAAGTCGCCGGAAGGCGCATCGGCTACGTCTCACCCGTGCTCGACAACCTGCCGGTGGGCTCGCTCATCCCAACGGAAGTACAGATCGGCGGCGTGACGATTTTGGACCTTAAAATTGAACACTACGAGGAAATCGGATGAAAAAATTGATTATCGCAATCATCAGAGATGATGATAACGAAAACGTATCTGCCCGGCTGACGGCTGAAGATTTCCGTGTGACTCAAATCGCGTCCACCGGCGGCTTTTTGCGCAGCGGACGCAGCACTTTGCTGATTGGAGTCGAGGACGACCGCGTGCCGCGCGCGCTCGAAATACTGCGCGAGACCTGTACTGCAGCCCGCAGCCCTCAGGAAAAGAAAGCCACCGTCTTCGTGCTGAACGTGGACGAGTTCACGCAGCTTTAACAATTTACAAGCTTAGTAGTAACGGTTCTGGAGTACGGATTTTCGGACCAAGACCGCAAATTAACAGAATCAAATCAAGATACGAATTGATTAATAATGAAAGGAATTAGAATGAATTTTAAAAAAGCATTTACCTATATTTTTGAAGATCAACGCTGGTTTGAGAAACTGATCGTTCCCCTATTGGTAACTCTGATCCCAGTGGTCGGAGGGATGGCAACAGTCGGCTATATCATGCGAGTCACGCGCAACGTAGCAGCAAACCAGGCGGCACCCCTGCCGCAATTTGAGTTTGGAACAGACCTTCGCTTGGGTTTCAAGATGTTTGTCGCAGGCTTCGTGTACATGCTGCCGGTCATGCTGATCTATCTGATTATCATGTTGCCGTTGTCGTTGATTGGCGACAGCGATGCGATGACCGGAATCGTAGCGCTCGTTGGCATTTTTGGCATTTTGCTGATTCTGGCTTATGGGCTGCTCCTGGCAGTAATGATGCCTGTTATAACCGCGAAAGTTGCCGTGCAGCAAGAGATAAAAGCCGCGTTTCAGTTCAAGGATATCTTTCGCCGGCTGAAGAATAATTTCACCGCCTGGTTGATTGCCATCGGCGGCGCCATGCTTTGCGGCGCGGTCATTGCCCCGCTGGGTGGAATCGTCTTCGTTATTGGCGCATTCATTACCGGCTTCTATTCTCAGCTCATCATCGCCCACCTTAACGGGCAAGCCTACGCCCACTCCCAAAATCCTGGCGGACAGGGCGCCCCGGTTTACTAATCCTTCGCTCAGCTTTTCAGTCAAAACGACCCTTTTGGGTCGTTTTGATTTTAGGGCAGGCTTAGGTGCACCATCTAAACCTTTTTTATCGTCGGAACACGGATACTTTTTTTAATACCGCGCTTCTTCAAACTCTTCTACCTGATAGATCTCCACGCTCAGAACCTTCCTGCGCCATAGGTCCGAACGTGCACCCATCTTTTGGCAGAGGTGGCTGAGAAATTCAGCAGGGTCGGGGAGCTGCTCCCAGACCTGGGGTAAGAAGGTCGCCCCGTTCCTCCCATCTGATAGCACGACTCCGTCCACGTGCGGTCGCAGCAGCCTGGGCAGCTCTTCCGGCTCGCTGTAGGGCAGGGGTGTTGGTATGGTGAGGCGGGAAATCTCGATGTGGATATGCTCCACATCTCCCGGACGTACCCGCGGGAAGCGATAATCCTGCGTGGCAGCCTGGGCAGCCCGCTGGCGCACGTCCTGAGCAAGCGGCTGATAAGCTTCGAGGGTGCCGATACACCCACGCAACTGCCCGTGCATCGTCAGTGTAACAAAACTAGCACCTTTTTCGAGCAGCGCGGGAGGAAGATCCGCGGGCAGCGGGGCAGCAGGGCGGTCATGAGCGGCATCAATCAGGGATTGGCGGGCTATTTTGAGCAGGGTGGAACGTTCGTCTGGACTGAGTTGCGTTGGCATAGGATTTGCACCATTCCTTTCGAGCCAGCAGAGGCTTAACAGTCATTATACGAAGTTAATTAATTTTCCGCATTATTTACGCGGAGAGAACAGGTTGAGTGAGTATGTCCAGAGAAATGCACCAGATAGATGATGATCCAAAGCCGCGCATGTCGCGTTTTTCCTTGGGAAAGCCTTCCTCCGACCCCGAACCGGTACGCCGGGAAGCGAGCATGGAGCCGGATGAAGAATTTCAAGAGAATGCAGGCTTTTCTGAACTGCGTCCCGAATCCGGATTCCCTGAGCAAGCGGCTCAAAGCCGCTCCTCCAGGCGGGAGGCGGTCATTGAAGAAGCTTCGCGCAGCCGCTCTGGCTTCAGGATGGACAAGCTCTTCGTGCAAGTGCTCACTTCGGTCATAGGCGTTGGGGTCATCACCGCCACCTTATTTTCGCTCTGGATGCCCGGCAGCCTGATGCCAGGCAATTTGCAAAATAAAGTCGCGCAGGCAGCCAACCCAAGCCAGGCGGAGGCGCTGGGCACCAGCTCCGAACCCGCGGAACTCCCGCGCGGCTTCCCTGCCCGGAAAATTGGAATCGTGGTCGGGCATAGAGGCAGCGACTCCGGCGCGGTCTGCAGTAATGGATTGACGGAGTTGGAAGTGAACAGCAACATCGCTACTTTTGTGCAGATGAAATTGATCGATATGGGCTACGACGTGGAACTCCTGGATGAGTTCGATTCCCGCCTGAGGGATTATCAGGCAGGTTTGTTGCTTTCTATCCACACAGACTCCTGTGACTACATTAACGATTCAGCCACGGGATTCAAAGTGGCTGCGGCTCTCTCCGAAACAAAATCCGCAAACTCCAATCGACTTGTGCAATGTGTGGCTGACCGCTATGCCAATATCACAGGTTTAAGGTATCATTACCAGTCAGTCACAAACGACATGACCCGCTACCATGCCTTTGTGGAAATTGATCCCAATACCACTGCCGGGATCATAGAGGTTGGGTTCCTGAATCTGGATCAGGACATCCTGACCTCCAAACCGGAGCTCCTGGCAGACGGGATTGTCGCGGGTATAAAATGCTACATGGAGAATGAAGGAGTAAGCGATCCAGGAATCAGACCCTAATCCTGGATATCGGAGCCGATGGAAGGACAAGGCGCGAATGTACATGAGCTGATAGCACAAGCCAAACAGGCGGTTCTGGATGGCGATATTGCTCTAGTCCGTCAATTGACCGGGCAGGCGCTCGAAATTGATCCGGAGAGTATCCCGGCGATGCTGCTCATAGCAGGGCTTTCTGAACCGCATCAGAGTGTATCCTGGCTGAGAAAAGTCCTTGATAAAGACCCCCAAAACCCAACCGCGCTTGAAGGAATGCACTGGGCAAGCGCCGCCTTGCGGCAAGGTTCAGCGGTGGGCTGGCAAAAAGAAGCGCTGACTCCCGAACCTGAGCTCGCGGACGCGGATTCACAGGCTGTTGATGGAGCAAAACCCAAACGGCGCTTTGGCTGGGTTTGGGCTTTCGGCGCTCTGCTCTGCGCGGTGGTATTACTCGGGCTCTACTTGATCGGAGTCATCCGCATCCGACCTGCTGCCGGAGCTCAATTCTTGTTGGTGGAGACGGAATCCGTCCCGTTCAAACCGAGCCTGACACCAACCAATACAGCTACTCCCACGCCGACGCTGACTCCCACCAACACGCCTACCCCCACGCAGACTCCCACGGCGACAGCAACCCCAACCGAAACGTCCGTGCCGACTGTGGAGGTGACCCCTTACGTCTACGCAGCGGATGATGAGTACCCCTACTTCGGCCCTGGCGCGGTGGAACCGCTCGGCGACAAATGGATCGATATCAACCTCAGTCAGCAAATGCTTTACGCCTTTGAGGGCGACACGCTGATCGCGTCATTCCTCGTTTCCACCGGCCTGCCCGACACGCCAACGGTTACAGGCACCTACTATGTCTGGGTCAAATTGTATTACGATGATATGAGCGGTCCGGGGTATTACCTGCCCGATGTGCCTTATGTGATGTACTTCTATCGCGGTTACGGCATCCACGGCACCTATTGGCACAACAACTTTGGCTATCCGATGAGCCATGGCTGCGTAAATATGGAAACCAGTCAGGCTGGCTGGCTTTTTGATTGGGCTTTCGTAGGGATACCCGTTCATATACACTACTAACACATGAAAAATATCGAATTATCACGTAGAAGTTTCTTGAAAACGATGGGTTTGGGCGCCTTAAGCATGCTTCTGCCTGCTCCCGTCGCGGATAAGTCCT
>Ga0209510_1005210_pt1 | contig 10970 bp, 14 predicted proteins | sample BiotimSIPDNA_FD_185749 | JGI IMG/M metagenome (GOLD analysis project Ga0209510, IMG submission 185749) | Anaerobic biogas reactor microbial communites from Washington, USA - Biogas_R1 time_0 SIP DNA (SPAdes) (version 2) | ecosystem: Engineered > Bioreactor > Anaerobic > Unclassified | place...
ACCAGCCCATAATAATCCCGGTATAAATTCAGCATAAAGCTTTTATCGTCATCGCTTTCCAGAGCAGTAATTATTACCATGAGCATTCGAAACCACATCCTTGGCTATGTTTATACAGGTATCGGTGAAAACTGGTTACATTATAGTAATTCATCCCCATAAACGCAAAAGATGTGGCCGGATGAAAAAATTGCAAAATTAGTGTTGCATAAATGTTATCAAGTTGTCTTTACCAATAGAGGGATTCCAAAGGTTGATTTTATTGAAAGGAGGTGATGGCTTTGATTCTTTATAAGCGCATCAGGTATTGAATAAGTCTTAGACACCCTAAAAGCTTGTTATTCGAGCCAAATCTATTTTTCATATGCTCTACTTAATTTAAAGGAGGAATAAACATGAAATTTAAAAAATGTAGTAAAAAGTTAATTGTTTCTTTAATAATATTTACATTTTCTGTAATTCAATTAGTTGTTCCATCTTCTACACTAGCGGCTTTAAATTTAGAAAATAATAGTGAAGAAAGTTTTATAGCTTATCAGATCGACGATGATCGCTTATATGAAATGGCTCTGCATTCCGTTAATCAACAAGTACTGGCAAATGGCCAAGGCTATACTGCTGATGGTCAGCCAACATTTATTCGTGAAAGTAATAGTTTTACTTTACACAAAGTTCTCCAACTTCGGGGACAAATTATTCCAGGTCATCCGGGTTTACTAAATATCTAACAAAAAACAATGGCAGTGGAGCAGGCACTATAGTTGCTTTAACCTATAAGCGCATTGATACATCCCAAACTTATACCTTTACGTTTCCAGTTGATCTTTAGAAATAAGATTTATTAATATATCTTATAAGAAGGGAGGGAGCAGGATGATAAAAGGGAAAACATTCAGTTGGAAAAAAACAATCTTTATAGCCGCTTTTATTTTGTTGTATTTTTTATCCCAAAGGGTGATCGACCAAAATTATACCGCCTATTTTAACTTTACCCCCAGAATATATGCGATGTATTTATGGACCTTTTTGCTCGGGGCTTATTTTGCCGCTGAACATATAAAATCCCTGTTTAAAAAAGGGGAAGTTTTTATAGACTATGGTTATCTGCTCATATCCATACTATGTATTTTCATAATTTTCGCCGCTTTTCCCTTATTTGGCTTGGTGGTGGGGAACTTCGCGCCCATATTGTATATCATATTCTGGCAAAGTTTATTTAAAACTTTTAATAGAAATTAGATGAGTATATCTCTCCCATAGGTGAACATACGATCTTCCATTGCTGGCTCTAAAATACAGTCTATGCCGCTATATTATTCGGGAAGGAATCTAATAAGCCAAAGCCGGATAGATGGTAATTGGACAATACGATGGTCGATGTTTTGGAAGGCTTTTCTTCTGGAATTAATCGTGGTCGGAACTTTCGGATATACCAAACCGGTGAAGAATATCAGGAAGCAGTAAAAGCATTCTGTGAAGCAGCAGGCATGACTGAAGACGAATATCATGATTCCTATGAAAAATACAATGCTTTCAGGTTATTGCAGTACAAAAACGCTTACGATTATGCCCTGGAAGAAGGCCGGGAAAACGGGAAACTAACTTTAGATTCCAATGATGAAATCACCCTTCGGCAAGATAAAGAAATTCAATATTGGCATAATCTTCAGATAGAGCTTAAGGGAAATATAGACATCAAAGTAAATGACAAATACCAAGATCTTATGCTCCTGGTGGATAAAACGGAACTTTATCTTCTTTCCGCTTATTAAAGAAAGGAGATGCTAGGGTGAAGAAGATTTTAGCAGAGGGTGGGAGATAATTATGGATATTTTCACAGATGGTTTTTCTGGTTTTATTTCTATTTTCTTATTAATAGGAACTGCTTATCTGTTTTTCATTGCAGGTTCCACTCGACAAAGCAGCAGAATCCGTGATTTGTTTGTGGTTGGTTTAATCTTATGGTTAACTCCAACACTCCTGAACTATTCCGATAATAATATCTCCAGCATTACAATTGCCGGGCGTTTGCTTTGTTTTTACGGCTGGCTTTTACTATGTAAGGAAAAATTTTGTGAGGGATACCAGCAAAAAAAGTGAACTCAAAGAATGGTCAAGGTCGGATGTGTCCCGAACTGATTGTGTTGGCGAAAGCGGGTTATTAAACCAAATGCAGGTTTGCCTATTGTTTTCTCGAAATTATTAATATTATTGTTGCAAAATCGTTATTCAGTTCTTTATTAATTAAGAAGATTTTTTACGAGAGGTGGGAGTAGTCACGGATATTTTCATAAGAGTGCTCTGGACATTATTTAATATTTCTTTAGTTGTTATAATTGCCTATATTGTCATTAATGCTTATAGGACATACGTAAAAAAGGCCGCACTTCAAGCCCGGCATAATGAACTGCTTATTAAAAAGCTGGATGAGTTAATCGCATTAAACAAAACAATTGTTGATCACCTTTCAGCCAAATAGCAACTGCCCCAAAAACAAGAACGCTTGGGAAGTATTTATTGCGAAATAGTTTTCATTGTACTAATTGCCTATAGATGCTTGTCACAGCGGATTAGTAAGCAAATACCGGAATACCAACGAGACCCTTCAACGAAAGGCCCCGTTGGTTGACTTTCTACAGGGTGAGATCGATATGGTGAATAGTTCCCACTGCTCCGTTCTCACGGAGAAATACTGAAGTGCTGCGCATCTTACCGTGTTCTTCTTCTTGATCCTTGAAAGTAAACGGTGAATCAATGGCATTTAAATATATTGCTCCTATGCCGAGTTCTCCTAATTTGAAAAGTGTTTTCTCCCCGTCTTCAGACATGGTCAGCACGGAGAGCTTGGAAAATACGTCATCATTTTCGTCAATCCAGCCATTATTGTCCAAATCATACATGGCGAGCTCCATAAATCCGTCGCCGGTCCCGGGGCCAAATAGCTCGGAACCATTATTGATCTCACCGTCTCCGTTTTTGTCCAGAGCCAAGAACCCGCTGCCGTCAATGGCGAAGGAAATGTTTTCTGTTATGCCGTCATTGTTCAGATCAAAAGCGTACTTGTTTTGACTTAGTTTCGGAGCTTGGCCGTCCAATGACAGAACCAGCGGATCTACAGCGGTCCCTACGCGCACCTGAAAGCTTTTTTCCTGATAGAAAACACGGTTCATGTTCATTTGTACCGCAAATGAAAATTGTCTCCCATCCGCCGTAGTAACGAAACCTTTAGCCTCATAGTTTACGCTTTCACTTTCAAATGTAATCTCATGATAGTCATAGCTGAACCCAAATCCCGCCGTGGCCGTGGCTAGACTTGGCTGTGAGCCTTTGTCCAGATCAATGTCGGGCCTCCGCAGCTGAATCCGCTTGCCGGTAAGCAAATAAATCATAGCCTCAATCATCCGCAGCTTGATATCGCCGATACGCTTTTCGTTATCACAGGAATCATCTGCTGCCTTATTGGTTGCAGATGATAAATCCGCTGCCATCTGCTGCAGCGAATCAGGACTTAACTGCAATACTGCCGCCGGCTCTTCGGAGTTTCGGCCTGGGGTAAATGCTCCCCCCCTGCCATTAATCCTAAGGGTTTCTTCAGTAATTTTCACCTGCTGCATCTGGTATGTGCTCTTCTGCTGAATATAATGATTTGCAATCTTCATGCTGAACCTCCTTGTCCTGTGTATTTGCACCGCCTCCATGCGGTGCAATATTAGCTGGTGTGAAAACACCAGGCCAGATATAAGTGTTCACTTTATATATCGGCAGTTTTTCGCAAGGCTATAGCAGCTTTTTTCGATTTCTGTATTAAAATACAGAGAGAGGCACTACCTCAGTGATAACGCCTCTCTTTTGTTATTATCTATATAATTAAGTACAATGCTTTATTACCCTTCATCATATCATTGAGCTGAAATAATCAAAATAAGGTTTGAATTCCAGGCCACCAATCTGTTTCCCGGCATATTTTTTGTAAATACCTTCTTTGCCTCGCAGGAGGTCGGGCGCCTTGATTCCATACAGGATTGACATGGAGGCCTCGATATAGGCAGCCAGCTGATCACACAGCTTGACTAATTCTCCATCCAGGGGATTATACTGGTTTTCATTATAAAATTGATTGATCTCATCTGAGGTGCAAAACTCCGGCTGACCGTCCCGCATTATCTTGCTCTGGAATTCATCCTCCAGGAAATACCGAATTTCCCGGTGCCATTGTTTCGGCAGCAGCGGAAGCAGCTTCGCATCAAACTGAGAGCTTTCAATGTCTTTTATAATATCCTCCAGACCCTCCACCGATCTTTTTACGGGAGAAACTATATCCCTGGTCAAAACCTCCGGCAGATCATGGAACAATCCGGCCATAAAATTATTGTAGATTCTTTTCTCCGCCGCCTCCATCTCCACAGAAAACAAATACGTGAGAATCGCTACAATCAACATATGACCAAGAACCGAAGTTTCCGGTACCCGAGGCGACTGTGCCCATCTCTGCTGAAACCGCAGCTGACCCACCATGTCCATAAAATTGCGAGTCTTCTTGCCCAGGACATATTTTTGCACTCCGGCCAGGTCATAGAATTCTTCTACCTCATTGGTAATATTCTGTTTAGTCTGCTCCAGTCCGAAGAAACCCTTGTTCAGATTATGTATGATCTCAAACTCCCAGCTGGTGGCCAAATAATGGGCCGCTTTCAAGATGCGTTTCTCAAAGGCCGAATAATCGGGGTCATAAAAGTAGTCAGCCAGTTTTCTCTGGAATTCTCCCTGGCCTTCTGCACAGGGCTTTATCTGTTCAATTACCCATTCGTTTAATTCCCTGCTTTTCTGATCCATTAATCTATGAAAAACATCGGGCTTAAGATCGGTAAGGATACTCCGCTGCAAAAACTCAAATATCCCCCCCTCAATCAGCGCCTGCCAATTAACCCGTGTGCCCCGGTCATCCTCCTCAGTTTTCGCCAGTATGTAGGCAAAAATTATCTTGTGGGCTTGCTTATCCAGCTCTCTGAAGCCGGTATGAGGACGGATATGATCATTCCATCTCTGAATGCTGGCCGAGCGAAAGAGAAGCTCCAGCATGTCCTTGCTAATCATTCAAACTCCCCCCATCATTATTAAGATGTTCCCTCATAGCGATAATGCCCTACTATCTCCCATCTTAAGAGAGCATCTTCCTCACGAGCCAAGCCGGCGTTGTGAATCACCAGCGGCCGACCATCCTTGGTAGTGCGGTCACTGATAATCCCGCAATGATCACGTCCATCCGGGAAACGCCAGTAGACAACATCTCCCCATTTCCACTCCTCCAGATGCCCCTCCACTTCAAGGGTCAGAGATTTCCCATAGGTATTAAAATATTGAATCTGGTTAGGAACCCGGCGGTGATCAATATTGGAATCAGGCGCATTCAACCCCCATTTGGATGGATAACTGGCAAAGTCTGCCTTCATATCCTCATGAATCAGCTGCTGCAGGTCTATTCCCGCATTCCGGAAAGCCCTGATCACCACATCCGTACATGCTCCCCGGTCAGGAGCCACATCTCCGCCCGGATAATCAATACTTGCATAAGATGCATCATAGCGAGTCCTCTGTTTAGCCTCCTGGCGAGCTCCCAGGAGAATAAGATCCCCCGTTTTCAGTTCATCCTCCGGTATTGCCTCCACCGGCGATGGCCCTATATACTCTTGTGGCAGCAGCTGACTGAGGCCCGACTCTCTGTCACTAAAAAACCATCCGGCCAGCAATCCCAAGGCAATGACCGCCAAAAACAGCAGGCCGGTGACTAGTATTGAATTTCGGCCAGGATTATTTCTCATTATTGGTTCCTTCACTAAATTCACCTGCACTTTGCTGTATCTTCTGAAGCTATGGCATCGATCATTGCCGTAAAAAAGAAACTAAAAGCAAAGCGGGAGCTGTTGGAAATACAATTATCTCCGAATGCACATAATCAGGTTTCCGAAATAGTATTTTGAACCCACGAGCTTGTGAGGAAAATATATTTCAGAATGCACCGCATTCTAGCGCGGAGCCCCTCACGTTGAACCACCTACAGGGGGAATTAAGGGATAACTAAACTGATATTGATAATAGAAAAAGAATACCACCCCGGCCGCCAGAACCAGTATCAGAACATAAGCCAGCCAGCGCGGCATCTTTCTTCCCCCGGCCAGCACACTTAATCCCAAAAAGATCAGCAGTACCGGCCAATAATCCAAAACCGGCCGTATCATCCACCAGTAGCCGTACCCCAGATTTATCATAAACAGAGCTACTCCGCTTAGAATCAGTAAGGTGGCAAACAGAAAAGACACTATTCCCATTATTATTGTCCTCCCTTATCACGAGTGAATATAAAAACCCCCAACGCAATCAATAATAATGGCCAAATAAACCGAGATAACTGATACGGGAAAAATTGATTAAGCAATAAGATAACCCCGAATCCGATCAACAGGAACCCCAGCACCGATGCAGTACGGTCACGGGTCTTTACTTCATCTCCGGATTCATTAATAAGGGCAGGGTCTTCGGCTCTCTCTGATATTTCCATGGGATCATCGTTAATTGTTCTATAATTTGCCACCACGATAGGTGATTCGGGTATTATAATCCAGGCTAAAATATACGCCAGAACTCCGCTTCCTCCAAACAAGGCCAGACAAACAAACAGGATGCGCACTATAACCGGATCAATTTCAAAATACTCAGCAAGTCCTCCGGAAACCCCCGCGATCATTTTATTTTTCTGGGAACGATACAGACGCTTCACTATACTCCCCCTCTCTACACAAATTAACGGCTCCAGGCCTGATGTAATTGAACAAACAGCTGCTCAGTCTTCTCCCGGTCATCAAAATTAATAATTACGTATTTCCCCTCATTCAGAATATAGATGTAGGGCCCATGATTGGAATGCAGATACAATCTGGCCCTCCCAATATCCTGGAGCAGAAAGTAGCCTTTCCTGGTAAATCCCGTAGAATAACCATTGGTCTTGCTCTTGATTAAAGGAATGGTGTCCTCCAAACGAATGTCGGCAACCTGGTTAAGATCGATTTTAGTTGAATACATACCCCCGATTCTTATCTGATTATTTAATACTTCTATAGTAGAGTCCCGTTCTCCTATGATGAACAATCCCGCCACCAGCAAAAACACTACACCCGTAATAATCAGACCGCCCTTGCCTGCACGCCCGCTTGCTTTTTCGGGCGCAAAACGCCGGGCACCGATAATGATGTACATTACCACCAGCAAGAATATCCCCCATGAGACCGGCTGAGCAACTACATAACCCAGCTGTGCCCCCAGGTTGCCCAAAGCGATTACTCCCGCCAGAACAAACAACATATTCCCCATAAAATTACCGATACCCTTTTCAGACATCTCTTTGCGCGCCTGGGCAGGTGATGTGTTATAACCGGCTATGAGCCAGTGCATCTTCAAATACTTCACCATCACTCCCAGGATGATCAATAGAATTACAGGCAGCCATTCAAACAGCTTTTCCATATATCTTCCAGCCTCATCAAAAATATTATTTTCAGGGAATTCCTTATTAGTATACGTTATTTCCCCTAATCTTCTTACATCCGAAATCAATGATGGGATTCGGTAATCAGGACTGAAACTTTTGCGCTTTACGCACAACATATTCACAAAAAAACCTCAGGCTAGTCTAAAGACTTGCCCAAGGCATTCATCAAAAGCTCATAGAGAATAACTGGGCGGCTATTTGATAATTAACCCCACCGGAAGCTTACTCCAAAGGTTCCCCGGGGATATGCCCATTTTATAATACCTTTATTTTTGCACATCACCCGGCAGGTTCCGCATTCCAAGCAACCGGCATAATCAAAAGACATTTCGCCGTTTTTATCCAACTTGTATAAAACCGCCGGACATACATATAGACACGGTTTCTCCGCACACCTCCGGCAGATTTCTTTATCAATAATGATATGTGGCTCTTCTTCATCTACATTGAAACGGTTAAGGCCCAGTAATTCCGGGGCCGACATTCTATCTATACTCATAAAGCTCTCATCCCCTTGAAACCCAACTTGATAAACTGCCATGCCGAAAGATCATTACTTCTGATTAGTCTCATAACATCTTTTTTGACGCTCCCCGGGACCTCCCCGGTGACTGTGAACAGGTTCTCAAACACATCTGCAGCCAGGTCAGGCACTTTATCATATAACCAGGCAGTCTCCAAAATATCGGAAAATCCATCCTGGGCCTGCATAGTCGGCAGGAGCTTTATCTTCTTAAGCTCCTCCATATACAAAGGCCCGGCTGCTGCCGTACCTTCAGCCCCTATTACAGCTCGGGCGGCGGCTATTCCGCTGACTATGGCCAAGTCAATTCCCCGAATGGAATACCCGGTATTGATTACAAATCCGGCTGCATCGCCAACCATCAGGAACCCCTCCCGGAATAGCTTTTTCGGTATGCCCCGGAAGCCTGCCTCAGAAACCAGATGGGCTCCGTATTCGATAGTCTCTCCCCCTTCAATTAAAGGGTAAATTGACGGATGCATTTTAACATCCTGGAATATCTCATGGACTGATTTCTTTTTTTGACCGGCTTCTTCCGGCATAAATACACATCCCAGCGAAATGCTGTCCTTATTAGTATAAAGAAAACCCCCGCCATGAATTCCTTCGGTACAGCCTAAAATTAACCGGGCGGCCCCCTGGCCTTCCCGGAGATTAAAACGCTCTTCTATAGTTTTAGCAGGCAATTCAATTACTTCTTTGATGCCGACGGCGACTGTCTCAGCTTTAATATCTTCTATCAAGCCTGCTCTCTGGGCCATAAAAGAATTTACCCCATCAGCCGCTATTACCACATCAGCATACATCTCATCTTCCCCGGCAACAACTCCCACGATTCTGCCGTCTCTTTCAATAAGCTCATCAACTCTTATTCCACAGGCCACCATTGCTCCCATTTCTTCAGCCTTCCCGGCCAGCCATTCATCAAAAACCCCTCGCAGGATGGTGTAGGACATAGGGGGGCGGCCCTCTTCGTTAAAGGAAGGGTCATGATAATCGATAGTGATGGCCCGGTCTCCGCTCAGCATCATAATCTGCTCACGGATCACTTTTCTTTCAAGAGCTGCCTCCTCATGTAGTCCCTGGTCCAGCAGCTCCAGAGCATAGGTATAGAGCCTTCCGCCAGTTACGTTTTTGGCCCCGGGAGTATCTCCCCGCTCAATTACCAGTACAGACTTGCCTTCCCGGGCCAGAATGTAAGCACAAGCACTCCCGGCAGGTCCGGCACCAACTATTATTACATCAAATTTTTCCTCTTCAGTCAGGAATAACCCCACCCTTCTGCGTGTCATTCAGGTCGGTCTATAGTCTGTTTTTTCAATGCATCTGTTAGAAGAGGCACTATTTCGTACAGATCTCCTACTATTCCATAGTCAGCCGCCTTGAATATGGGTGCTCTTTCATTGGTATCAATGCCAACGATTAACTGGGAATCACGTATGCCAAAGATATGCTGTATTTGCCCGGATACCCCCAGGGATACATATAGCTTGGGCTTTATCACCGCTCCGGAAATCCCAATATATAGTTCCGCCGGCAGCCAGTGTCTCTCCTCGGCGATGCCCCGGGTACAAGCAATTTCGGCCCCGATGGCCTCAGCCAGAGCTCGGGCCGTCTCCAGGTCTTCCTCCTTATCCAGCCCCATGCCCACACATACCACCTTGTCAGCTTGGGAGAGATCGGCTCCCTGCCTTACAATGGGCGCCGTCTCCACCAGACTGACCCGACGGTCGGCCTGGACAGCCATGCTTATAACTTCCGCATTGCCCGTTACCGGATCAAATTTGCCCCCCGGAACCGTCACTACCCCTAACCCATCCAAGGATTCCCTTTGCTGCACTAATCCCCCGTACATCATTCTTTCGGCCAAGAACCAACCGTCGGCATAGCTCAGGGCAGAAACATCACTTACCAGAGCACAGTCCAGATAGCCCGCGGCCCGCGCCGCCAGTTCTCTTCCCCGGGCAGTGGAGCCTACTGCAAATAACTCCGCTTCTTCCTTCTGGAGCAGCTCAGCCACAGCCTTGGCATAGCTTTCCACCAGCTCACTTTCGCCATTTAGCAGATAGATCTTATCGGCTCCGGAATTACCCATCACTTCCGCCGTTTTTTCGTCAAAAGCCAGAAGAACCGCCTCTTTGCCCACCCTTTTAGCAAAACCAATTATTTCAGCGGCAATTTCATTATTATCGCTATAAATATAAATGCCCGCCATTAGAGAACACCTTCTTTCCTTAAGGCCGCCGCCAGTTCTCTGACTTTATCGGCAGCTTCACCTTCCTTGAAAATGACGTTCTTACGGGCCATAACATAGCCTTTGAATTCCACGGCTTTTGTTTTGGGTGTAAAATTAATTCCCAGATCCCCGCCCTTAAATTCATGGACCGGTTTCTTAGCCGCCGCCATAACAGCTTTCAGCCCGGGAATGGGTGGAGTGTTAATTTCCGGGAGCACGGCAATCACCGCCGGAAGTTGAACTTTAACGGTTTGCATACAGTCATCAAGTCTTCTCACTGTCATCAGACCATTTCCGGCTATCTCAATTTTCATTACTGATGTAACCACCGGCCAGTCCAAGACAGCCCCTATTCGCGAAGGCACCTGACGGGCAAAGGTATCACTGGCACCTTCAGCACATACTACCAGACCAACATCATCTATTCTTTGGATTACAGCAGCCAGAGCCTTGGCAACAGCTGCACCATCGGCATCAGCCGCTTCATCGGCATTTATCCAATAACCCTCCTCTAATCCCCGGGAAAGAGCATCTTTAACAGACTGTTTAGCCTTGGCAGTCCCGAAAGTCAAGCCAACTGCTTTCTCTCCCCAGGCAGTGGCTATATTAACCGCTTCTGCAATAGCATTTTTGTCATAATCACTGATTTTGCCTTTGACTCTGCTAAA
>Ga0209510_1005212_pt1 | contig 10969 bp, 10 predicted proteins | sample BiotimSIPDNA_FD_185749 | JGI IMG/M metagenome (GOLD analysis project Ga0209510, IMG submission 185749) | Anaerobic biogas reactor microbial communites from Washington, USA - Biogas_R1 time_0 SIP DNA (SPAdes) (version 2) | ecosystem: Engineered > Bioreactor > Anaerobic > Unclassified | place...
AAGTTATTATGAACAAGCTCGTCCTATATTCCAAAAGAATATTGATCTAGCTCGTGACCAAGGTTTCTACAATGCAGATGTGATTTCAGCTGAAGAAGGTTACATTGAAATGTATTATCAAGAATGTGCAGTATTTGTAGAAGTTGCTGATGCTTTTGCAAACTCTCCTTTACCTGATAGTGCTGCTATCGTCAAAGAATATATCGAGTATGAAGGCATGGTCAAAGACGATGCTATAGTTGCTGCTCATGAAGACCTTGAAGCTTACCGTGAGGAATTAGCTGGACGTTCTTCTGCTGCTAAAGAAGCTGGTGCTCCACGTTGTGCTACGGGTATTAAAGCTTCTGCTCATTATGGTATTGATAATGCTTGGACAGCTAAGCTTTTTGAAACGCTTAAGGGTCTTGACTCTGCGAGTGAAGCTCTATCTGTAACTATTCAAAAATTCGATCCTTCTAAGTTGTTCCAAGATCCTGCATACTTCCGTATGAAAGCTCGTCTCGAGCAAATTGCAAAATCTGAAGTGATGACTCCTGAAGAACAAATTACTACTTATCGCGATATCATCAAGGAAGCCAAAGAAGAGAACAAGAAGTTAAAAGAAGAATTAGATCTTCTAAAACAACGTTTAGCACCGCCGCCAACAGCTGCCCCTCCTGCGGGTGCAACAACGGCTCCTTAATGCAGTAAAAACAATTTTACAAGGAATCTCGAAAGAGATTCCTTGTTAGTTAAGGGATTATAGGCGTTTTTGAGCAGTAAACAAAGTTTTACACTAAAAATCGCCCCTAATCGGCTAAAAAAAAATAAATATGAACGCAGGAATCTACTTTAAACCTAAAAACAACTCGATATAAGGAGTACTCTAATGTCTAAAATGCTTCAATCTTTCAATCCAGAATCTGATGGTTGGCAGTTCATGTGGCTTATCTTGGCCGTATTTATGATCGGCTTAGGTTTTTCTATTGAACGTTTTATCTATATCATTCTCAAAAGTGGTAAGGGTCGTGCAAAATTTCTTGCTGACTTTGGTAAATTAGTTAGTGCAAAACAATATGATCAAGCTTTGAGCATTGCTAATGCAACAAATCTCCCTATTGCAAAAGTGATGGCTTCAATCGTTGCTGCTCGTGACGGTGGTCGTGAGGGAATGACGGCTTCTTCTGATGCAGTGTTTCTCACCGAAGCTCCACGTTTAACACGTTATGTTAGCATGATTTCCGTGATGGCCTCTATTTCGACTCTTCTAGGTCTTATGGGAACTATTTACGGTCTAATCTTTACTTTCGATGCTGTAGCTAACAAACCTGCTGCTGAACGTCCTAAAGCTCTTGCTGATGGTATTGCTATCGCTATGGGTACTACACTTCTTGGTCTTCTATCAGCTGTTCCTCTTCTTGTTATTGTTGGTATACTAAACATGAATAGCGAACGTTTGATTCAAGAAATGGAAGAAAAAGGTCTTAAAATTATTAACTCCTTGTCCTAATTTTAATTGATCACAATTAACAAGATTGGAGAAATTAAATGGCAAAAGAAATTAAGAAGCCAGCAAGTCCAGAAGAACCGGATCTATTGCCGGCGATGGGCTTGTTTACGATTCTTATTCCGATGTTGCTATCCATGACGGCTTTTCAGAAACTCGCTATTGTTGAAGTCAATCTGCCCGAACGCAGTATGATGAACATGAGTGATGAACCGCCTCCAGAACCGGATCAGCAGAGTCTGAATTTATCGTTGGCTATAACCTCGGATTATTTAGTCATTGGTGCACGTGGTGGTTTTCAACCTAATGTCTTTTTCAAAGAAATGTGGACTTTCCGTTGTAAGTCTGATGCGCAATTGATTACATATTCTACTGAAGATGTAAAAGCATCTGTTGATGCTGGCAAAGGTCCTAAATGTAAAGATGGCAAGGAAATGGATGTCGAGAAATACATGTACGAAATCGAATCCATTGAGCTTTGGGCACTAGAAAAAACTTCTGAAGAAGATCCTGGTCGTGTAATATGGGCAGTATATTCTTCTCAAGGTGAAAATGTACCTGATAGCGTCTTTGTCGACGGAAATAACTCGTTCCTTGCTGTTACTGGTGAAGGAATGATGGGTTTAACTCCTCCACCTTCCTTAAAAAAGCCAGGTGCTGGTGTCGCTGTAGCGACTCTTGCCGAAAACTCTGCACGTAAGTTAAAACCAGAAAATGCGGCAAAAAATATTATTTATCCTTTGTCTGCTTACGATTTAATTGCTAAGGATTTAATTGCTATCCATACACAATTTATCGATTTAGATGATGCTGATAATATTATTGTCGTAGCTAATGATGATACTCAATTTGATAAAATCATCAGCCTTATGGACCGTGCGAAAGCAGCTGGTTTTACTAAGGTTAACCTTGCAAAACTGGGAGGTTAGTCATGGCTAGGAAACCTCGTAAATATGGCGAAGACGTCCCATTTTCTTTAACATCTATGATGGACATGATGACTATTATTCTCGTGTTCATGATTAAAAACATTGATGCTGAAGGTCAATTGGTGACTCAAGCCGAAAACTTGATTCTTCCTGTTTCAACATCTAGAGTACAACCAAAAGAAGTATCCTTAACTGTGATTGTCGATAACAATTATGTTCTCGTAGATAATGGTAAAGTGATTACTACTGAGGAAGTTCTTAAACAAGAAGATCTTTTAGTTGCGTCTATGGATTCTGTTCTTAAAGAACGTCGTCAAACGGAACAGGAACATGCTTTGAAAATGGGTTTACCAGCCGATGAACCTGGTAATATCATTGTTCAAATCGATAAAAACATTCCTTATGATGCAATGTATAAAGTGATGGCTACATGTGGCTTCGCTGGTTATACCAATATTGCCTTTGCTGTTAGTATGAAAAACGGTGGGGAGGAATAATTATGGCTAAGAAAAAGACTCCTATTGATCCTTTAGTAGCTTCTCTTATGCCTGAGTCGGATAAGAAACTATTCAGTATTACAGGTATAGCTGTTGCTTGCGCTTTAGCGTTTTCTTTTTGGGCTTCGATGTATGAAGCTGTTGTTGACGAAGTTATCTTCGAAGAAGCAGCAGCAGCAGATCTTTCTGCTTCAATGAAAATTGAAGAGAAGAAAGAAGAAAAGAAGGAAGAAAAGAAAAAAGAACAGAAAAAGCCTCGTAAAAAAGCTGGTGGTGGCGGTAAACCACGCGGTAAAGGGCAGCCTAATGCGCCTCAAACTCGCGGTGTGCTAAAGCTATTAACCGCTCAGACTAATAAGTCTAATTATGGTGCTTATGATTTGATGAAAAACCAAAAGTTCACTAAAGATATCGATAAAGTGTTAAAAGATGTCGCTGGTCTTCAAACTTCAGGAAAAACCGTTTTGGGCGGTCGTCGCGGTAAAGCAGACGGCGGCTTCAATGAAGGTTATGCTGAAGGTGGTTCTGGTGGTATCGGTGATGGTTTAGCAGGTCTTCTCGGCGGTGGTGGCGGTGGTATCGCTACTAAGGCGAGAGGCTCTATTAAGACCCCATCAGAACGCGATATTGATATGGGTGCTGGCGGTGGTTCTCGTAGCGCTGCAGATATCATGAAAGTGGTTCGTCAGCGTACTCCGGGTCTTCGTCATATCTATAACAAGAGCTTGAAGAAAAAGCCAGGTTTTGCTGGTAAGGTAACTCTACGCTTCACCATTGCTCCGGGTGGACAAGTGATTAGTATTTCTATTGCATCTTCGACTACTGGTTTCAGTGAGTTCGATAATGATGTGAAGAATGCAGTTAGTCGCTGGACTTTCAGTAAAGTGAAGTCTGGTAACACTACGGTGACAATTCCATTTACATTCTCAGAATAATTGAGTTGTTTTAGAAGAACGAGGCTGAAGCATTGTTTTCAGCCTCGTTTTTTTTATTTTTCTATTGCTAATCTTCATTTATAAAATTAAGTTTAAATAAGATTTTTTCAGGAGTTTCAAATGAATTTCAGATCTGCAGTTGTCGCTGGTGTGGTTTTTGGTGTGATCGGAGTAGGATCAGCCTTTGCCACTTTTGCACGAGTTGAATCCATGGGCAAAAATACGACATATATTATGGATGATGTTAGTATTTTTGATAACCCGGCAAATATTAATTTCTACCCTAATTACTTGATAGGTGAATTTGGAAACTATACTGATGATGTCCCTGCTGGTACAAATCAAGATCCAAAAACACCGACATTTGGTGGAATATTTGCTGTTCCTTTAAGGTCAAGTAGTTCTCCAGACGCTCGTATTTCTATTGGTGGTTTGTTTGGAAGACTTGATACTGAATTAACAAAGTATCTTCCTACACGCTTTGTTGGAGATAATGTTCGTGATACGACCGATCTTCCAAATACTGTCACAAATTTTGATGGCTTCTTGGGAGGAACGTTCTCTAATGGAAATGCCATTGGTCTTCATATATACATCGCTCATCAAGATGGTGGATACGAGACTCCAAGTGGTGTTTACCAGGTTGATAAAGATGCTTATGCCTCTGTCGTTCGTGCTGATGGAGGTATCAACTGGCAGTTCCGTAATTCAATCGACTTAGAAGCTTCTTTTGGCTTAGCTCGCATTCAATATGGCCCTGAACATAAAGGCTTTTTTGAAGATGGCGATTTTTCTTATATAGGAAAAGCACGTGCATTTTTTACTCTTGAAGCCATTGATGGTGAATTAGTGCCTGCTGCTTCTGGTAGTTTTATTCAAGCTCCAGGAATCGAAAATGTTCATGCTCAAGCTGGCCTAGGCATTAATGTTGCTTTGGATAGGGGTTTTTTCTGGCTGGGTGCTGATTTTATTTGGAATCAGTTAAAGGCTCATGATTGGGAATTTAACTATACCACAAATGAATCTACTTATAATTCTCAAAACTCTGATGAATTAATGTGGGATAAAAGAAAAGAAATTGGTGGTCAAATTAGTTTTGGTATCGAAAGAAACATCTGGTTCGATTGGTTTGTTATTCGCGTAGGCGGTAAGAAATCTATTCTTTATACCTCTTGTGATCAAGATCCTCGCAATGTGGGCAAGTCTGGTGTATGTCTTGAAAATGGAAACTTCTTTAGTACAAATCCATTAGCAGACGGTTCTTCTGATGATCATGTTGGTTTTGGTTTTGGTATTAACATCGAGGAAAAACTCAAAATTGATGTTACAGTTGCTGAAGACTTATTATACCGTAACCCATTCCAGGGAGAAGGACGTTTATTCTCTCGTATTTCTGCTTCATATTCTTTCTAAGTTGCAAAGAAAATCTATTTATAAAAAGGCCTCCTTTTGGGAGACCTTTTTTTTATATTCTTAATTGAGAATACGAGATCCAATCTTTCTTGAGTCTATTTATGCGAAAAGTCATTGCTTTATTATTTCTTGTGCTTCTATTTGGTTGTTCTGAACCACCTCAACGTATTGAATCTAAATTACATCCTTATCTTCAGGAAGATTTGAAGTTTATGGTTGCCGAGATTTTAAAATACAACGGGACTAAAGAAGACGTTCTTGATTCTCCATATTATGTTGTTAAAGATTTTCGTCAGTTTGAAGGGGCTAGTGCAGAAATCTATTCGGCTTATGCTGAAGTGGATTTTTTTGTCTATAAAAAAATAAAACTCTATCAAAAGCGAAAGTATCGCTACGATACGCATTATAGAAAATGGGATCGATATTATAAAAAATACTTTTTTTGGTCTGATTTTTCTAAGTAAGGGTAGATTGGTTTATTTTTAAGCTATATTTTTATTTCAAATTCTTTTCGAGGGTTTCACTTTGTTCGGATTATTTTCTTGTGATATTGGTATTGATTTAGGCACCGCTAATACGTTGGTGCATGTGGCTGGTCAAGGCATTGTTATTAATGAGCCTACTGTTATTGCTGTTGACAGCAAAAATAATCGTGTTTCTGCGATTGGTTTTGAGGCAAAAAAGATGCTTGGTCGTACTCCAGGAGAAAGTCGAGCAGTTAGGCCGATGAGAGATGGAGTAATCGCTGAATTTGAACTTGTTGAGGTTCTTTTGCAAACGTTTATTAAACGAGTTCAAAAGTACCCTCTATTTTTAGTTAAACCACGAGTTGTTATTGGTGTTCCATCTGGTATAACTGAAGTGGAAAAAAGAGCAGTAATTGATGCCGCTAAGATGGCTGGGGCTAAAGAAGTTCATTTGCTACATGAACCAATGGCTGCTGCTATAGGTATGGGTATTCCAGTTGAAGATCCTATAGGAAATATGATTATCGATATTGGTGGTGGTACATCTGATATTGCGGTGATTGCTCTTAATGGAACGGTTTGTAATGCTTCTGTTCGTGTGGGTGGCGACGAAATGGATGAAGCAGTGATTCGTTATCTTAAAAGCATGTATAATTTGTGTGTTGGTGAAAGCACCGCGGAGTTGATTAAAATTCAAATTGGTTCTGCTTTCCCACTTGAAAAAGAATTGACAATGGAAGTGAAAGGTCATGATTTTATTGCGGGCGTTCCTCGTACTATGGTGATTTCTAGCGAAGAAATTAGAGATGCATTACATGAACCTGTGACTGCTATTATTGAGGCTGTTAAACAAGCATTAAGTATTACTCCTCCTGAATTATCCGCAGATATTTTAGATAAGGGTATTATCATGACTGGTGGAGGTTCTCAACTACGTGGTTTAGATGCTCGTATTCGCCAAGAAACAGGTCTAGCAGTGAATATCATTGATGAAGCATTAACTTGTGTTTGTAAAGGGGCCGCACGAGTTCTTGAGGATCTTGATAAGTATCGTCCTGTTTTAATCGCGTCTTCAAATTAATTTTTTGGAATACGGGTCATAAATGTTTAGGATTACCCGTCTATTAAAAACAATAGCATCCATCGGTCATGGATTAGCTGTTTTTGTCTTTTTATTACTTCTTGCTGTTTTTATTCGTCAAGCGGATTTAATGATTAAAAATAGTATTGTGACATCAGCTCTAAGTACAATATTTTTTCCTGCACAATATATCATAGCTTCTATTGATGACTATTATGGAAAGTCTAGTGAAAATGAAAAATTGAAAAGAGAAAATGCGGAACTTCGCGTAGAGTTGTATCGTGCAAAAGAAGGATTGAAAGAACTCTCTCGTCTGCATGAATTAGTCCGCTTTGAGGATACATGGGATTATCCTATTGTGACCGCTCGAGTGGTAGGCCGAAATCCAGGTCGTTTTCTGACAACCTTTGTGATAAACAGAGGTAAACATCATGGTCTAAAAGAAGAAATGCCTGTTTTTTCAATGCGAGGACTTGTAGGAAAAATTTCCAAGGTGGAATGGAAACATGCAACGGTTCAATTGCTCGTGGATCCAAACTTGAAACTTTCTGTGATGGAAAAAAGAACAAGGGCCGTTGGAATTTTAGAATTTGTTAATGGGCGTAATCTTTCAGCAATGATTCCTACGAATGCAGGAGTGAAAATGGGGGATACTCTCATTACTTCTGGTTTAGGAGGCATTTATCCAAAAGGAATTGAGGTTGGTGTAGTTAATGATATTCATAAGTCTGATTTAGAAGTCATGCGTAATATGGAAGTTTTACCGTTTCAAGAATTTTCTCTTTTAGAAGAAGTTTTTGTGATGCAAAAAGAACCCGATTGGATTGTTCGGGAGATGTTAAAATGATTTGGCAATGGATTCGTTTCCCTCTTTTATTTTTAGTCGCTGTAGTGATGCAGACGACGGTTTCTAAATGGATCCGAATTTTTGATATTGGTCCAGATTTTATAATTATTTTTATTGTGTTGATTGCTTTGCGTCGAGGCCCTGTTGTAGGTGCCTTGTGGGGTTTCTTTGCTGGTTTTGCTTTAGATGTTTATGCTCCTGTAGAATGGCTGGGGGCACATACGATTTCTATGGTTGTACTTGGTTTTTTTGTTGGTCAATTAGAAGAACGTTTTTTAACCTTGAATTTAGGCATGAAAATAGGTGTCTTGGGTTTAGGTTTTTTCGTTTGTGATATTGTTTATTATATTGCTGTAGGATTTGATAGAGGTGTTGTTTTTAATTTGCTTTTGACTCAAACACTTCCAGAGAGTTTATATACAATGATTTGTGGTGGCGTTGCCTTTAAATTTCTTTTTGCTGGGAATTTGAAAAATAAACATGTATAATGCAAGTTTTGGAAATGAAGAACTACAGAATAGAAATTTAAAAGTCCTTGTGCTTTTAGCTTTGATTGTCTTCTTTTTCTCAATTATTGTTTTTAGACTCTTTTACCTTCAATATTTGCATTATGATGAAAATTTAGAACGATCAGAAAATAATCGCTTAAGGCGAGTGGTTCTCACTGCAGAACGAGGCTTTATTTATGATCGTGAAGGACGAATTTTAGTACGTAATAGACCCTCTTATCAGATTGCATTGCAGGCACTTTCTTTGCCAAGAAATAAAAGTGAAAAAGATTCTATTTTCCGTCGCTTATTAGATATTCGTGATATAAATGGAGTGCAGTTATTTGATTCTGCTTCTCTAGATACGGCTTTTCAGAGAACGGTATGGATAAAAAATCGTCCTATTCGGATTTTAGAAGACGCCACTCCTGAAGAAGTGGCTTTGATTGAAGAACATTCTAGCGATTTACCTGGCGTGATTACTTTGATTGAATCAAGGCGAGAATATCCTTATGGTACTTTAGCTGCTCATTTTCTTGGTTATACGGGAGAAATTTCTGAAGAACAGCTTAAGCTTGAGGATTTTAAGGATTATTCTTTGGGTGATCGAATAGGGCAGAAAGGTCTTGAGCTGCAATATGATCGAGAATTTAGAGGAGTGAATGGCGTAAAAATTATTGAGGTCAATGCTTCTGGGCGTGAAGTTGGTGTTGTCGAAGGTATGGGTAGTCAAGAACCTATCCCTGGAATGCATTTAGTGACAACCATTGATCTTGATTTGCAAAAAATTGCTGAAGAGGCTTTCCCTGATTCCGTTCGAGGCGCTGTTGTTGCTATTGATCCTCGTACAGGAGAGATTTTGGCGATGGTAAGTTCTCCTCGTTTAGATCCAAATATCTTTTCTCTCAAAAGGAGAGAGCGAAATAAAGGTTGGGCTGAGGTGGCTTTAGATTCGACTCGCCCATTGACGAATAGAGCTATTGCTGGTGCTTATCCACCTGCTTCTGTCTTTAAATTAGTGACAGCTGGTGCTGGTCTTGAACATGGTCTGATTGGACGGAATACTCATTTTCAAAAGGCATGCACAGGTGGTTTTCAATTTGGAAATCGTTATCAAAAGTGTTGGTCTTCTCATGGTAATTTGAATTTAATCCATGCTCTGAGGCTTTCGTGTGATGTTTATTTTTATCAAGCGGGTTTATTAATTGATATGTCTCGAATTAATGAATTTGGAGAACGTTTTGGTTTAGGGTCTGATTTATTGGGGATTGATATTCCAGGTGAACGTTCTGGATGGTTGCCTGATTCAGCGAGTTTTAACAAGAGAAATAAAAGAAATGGGTGGCGATGGGCTCGAGGTCTGATTTTGAATTTAGCGATTGGTCAAGGTCAACTAGTGACTCCTTTGCAGCAGGCTGTTTTTATTGGTTCTATTGCGACGAATGAGGGTGTTTACAGACCTCATTTTATGAAGGAGATACGCTCTATTGATGGATCATTAGTAAGACGCCAAGAACCTGTAAAAATTAGAGAAGGGAAAATGAAGCCAGAGACGCATCAAGTGCTTTTAGACGCTATGGATTCTGTGGTGAATCATATTGGTGGGACAGGAAAGCGAGGTGCTGTAAAGAATATTCGCGTGGGTGGAAAAACAGGTTCTGGAGAATGGAAAAAAGGCGAGAAAACGCATGCTTGGTTTGCCTCAGTGGCTCCTTTAGATGACCCTAAAATTGCGGTTGCTGTGATTATGGAGGCTGCTGGTGGTGGTGGTGCGAAGGCGGCTCCTGTAGCACAAAAAATTATGGAAGAGTTCTTTTATGGCGATTCTCTAAAAAGGGAGGAGCAATGAATACGGCAAGACGTTTTTTAGATAAAACCATGAAAGTGGATTGGTTTTTTATAATACTGGTTTTAGCCTTAATGTGTTGTGGCGTAACTCTTGTTTACTCGGCGACTTATAATCCAGAAGAAGTTTTTTACCAGTCTTATTGGTTCCGTCAGATTATTTATTTTATTGTGGGTTTTTTTATTGCGGCTGCTCTTTCTTTTATTCGAATAGATTATCTAAAACGATTAGCCATGCCTTTATATTTTTTATCTCTTCTTGGATTAATAGTCGTTTTATTTGGTGGTGGAGATGTAATTAAAGGGGCTGGCCGTTGGATTGATTTAGGACTTTTTAAGATTCAACCATCTGAATTTGCGAAATTAGCATACTTATTGGCCTTTTCTTATTGGCTTTCTAGACACCCAGTGAGCTTTTTCCGTTTGAAGTCTTTTTTTGTTCCTGCGGTCTTATTTATTATTCCCTTTATTTTGGTATTGCAACAACCAGATTTGAGTACAGCACTTGTTTTTACAGCCATTACTTTAGTTGGCTTTTATTGGGCTGGTTTAACGCTTGTAGACATGTTTTTATTGTTAAGCCCTTTATTCTCAGTGCTTTTATCTCATTCTCAATTTGTTTTTTCTCAAATTTTTTGGGGTGGATTAATCTGTTTAGTTGCTTTAGCTTTGTTTTATAGAAAACTACCAAAGGCATTAACTTCTTTTTTCTTCTTAATCAATATTTTTGCTGGTTATGCAAGTTCTATGGCTTGGAATATGTTAAAGCCTCACCAGCAAAAACGTGTAGAAACATTTTTAGACCCGATGAATGATCCACTGGGAGATGGTTATCAAGTCTTACAATCTATGACCGCTATTGGTTCTGGAGGGCTTACGGGAAAAGGCTTTGGTGAGGGCTCTCAAACGAATCTTTCTTTTTTACCCGAAGAACATACCGATTTTATTTTTAGCGTTTTAGGAGAACAATTTGGCTTTTTA
>Ga0209510_1005214_pt1 | contig 10966 bp, 3 predicted proteins | sample BiotimSIPDNA_FD_185749 | JGI IMG/M metagenome (GOLD analysis project Ga0209510, IMG submission 185749) | Anaerobic biogas reactor microbial communites from Washington, USA - Biogas_R1 time_0 SIP DNA (SPAdes) (version 2) | ecosystem: Engineered > Bioreactor > Anaerobic > Unclassified | place...
CCAATCGGATGGAGAAAACATCGGCATTTCCACTGTATGGTAGTTCCAGGCGCACGTCTCCGCTGGAGCTTTTGTCGAGACGAAGCAACCCGTTCTCCTGAAAGAGTTCGAGATATTTGTCCACATCTTCTTTCGTAAGCTGACCGCTAAAACAGAGATACAGGCATTTTTGGGTAGGTGAAACCCTGCTGTTGTTCAACCTGCTGTAAAGATGCGTTGTCCTGGTGGTGGACATGACTGCTATCAAGAGCATAATCGCTTTAAAAACATGTTGGCCTGTCTCATTTCCCGCATAATCTCTCTTCTCTATATAGTGCTGATAACACTTTCGGGTATCCGAACTGAGGTCTTTCACGTCACTATCCCGTGTAAAGAAATAGTCCCAGAGGAAATCGGGAGTCAACCATCTCCAATCATCCGGGCCATATTTATTGATAAAGTGGATGAACCCCACGTTTTCGTCCGCCTCGCTGAGATCTTTCATGAATCGAAAAAGTGTTCTCTGTGAAGCCCCGAAATTCTGCGCCACTATAGCAAGCATTGAAAGCGTCATTGGATGCAACGGGCATAACTGGGAAAGCCGGTCTTGTTTCCTTTCCATCTCCAAATTATCGAATTCATGCAGATCTTTTTTTAAGCTTTGCATCAGTTTTGCCTTGATTTCTTTCCACTGTTCCTCCATTCCGGGACGAATCCAGATGGAATTGCCTATAAGATCGTAAGCTGCACTTTCACTGATATGAAACTCAAGTTCGTGATAACGGTGCATTATACGCTGATACGTTTGCTCTCCCATATTCTCTACCCAGCCCGGATCACGGTGCACTATCAGACACATATAAAACGGCTGTTGTTTGCAGTACTCGGATAAACGCTGCAAGACGTTGTCATCTCCGCAGTCTCGAAGAAAACCTGTAAACTCGTCCCAAATGAAAACAATTCCGGTATCCGTTAGTTTGTTCCCGGCGATTATGTCCTTTAGCCATTCCTGGAACTGATCCACGCTGTTGAAGAGCCCCCAGCCCTTCTCCTTGATGATCATAGCCACTCTGTCGGTTGCTTTTAAATCGTTCCCCATGATCTCTGATTTAAGCTCTTCAAGAGAGCCGAATTCCTCAAAGAGACCGAATTCCTGGTCATGGAAAACATGCTCCCAGTTGATAGACCGGTCATTCAACTTGTCCTTCACTGAACGGACCAGGGAACTGCTTCCGTAATAAGCCTTCTCGCCATACTTCTGGCGCAGTTTTTCACAAATAGCGGCCTCCATCTCCATCATAAGATGAACGCCGTTTTTTATGCCCGTGCATCCACTCTTCCAGACAACAAGAAACTCTCCTCTTTCTCGTATGGAGACAAACTTGTTACGGTAAGGCAAAAGAATTTCTTTTGAAAGAAAGGGCTTAATATCTTCTATAGGGTCTTCAAAGAGGTGTTTGAGCACTATAGCCGCATAGCTTTTTCCGGTACCGTAGGCACCGTGAATCCAGAACGATCGCCGGGCATCCTTCGTCTCTTCTTTAATCGACTGGCAAATCTTGTCCAAAGCGATCTTCATATCCTCATGGACAATATATTCCTGCCAAAGATTTGGATTGCGTTCCTCGGCATCCAGATCGACAACTGATTCATAGTAAGGACTCAGTTCAATGTACGAACTGTACTTCGGCATCTCCATACACCTCTATTCGATAGCGAGATCTATGATATCCAGCGATGATACCTCCGTGGACAGCCTTACGTTGTCAAGGTCTGCCACAAATGAAACCCGGATAAACTTCTCGAAATGAAGAGCCAATTCCTGCAAGATTTCTTTGAAAGCAGCGGGGTTTATAGCGAATATGGAAACGGGATCCATTCCTGCGCTTTCATCGCTTGACCTGGCCTGCTCCAGCTGGGCCAGCGAAAAAGCATGCCGTCCAGTCTTTTCGGCCCAAAGATACAGGGCGTACAGAACAGCAAGAGCATCCGGCGTTTCCCACCCCTGCTTAATGAACTTGTAACTGTTTCCGATAGCAATGGGAATACCCTGCTTGAGAACGCTGCCTACCGGGCTGTGGCGCAGGGTTTCCAGCAGAGAGGTGACTGCGTTGTCCCGCGTCGAATGTGAATAGTCGTCCCCGAGCATAGATACCAAGTCACCTTTTTCATAGGTCTCTCCTGCAGGGACCTTGAGCATGTACCACCGAATAATCGTGGAAGCATAGGCCAGATTCGACCAAATCACGGCCCACGTCAGCGGGTTGTAAGCTCCTAAAGTTTTGAGTCTCTCGAAAAGAGGCGTAGGGTTTCCGGATTTCTCTCCCTTATTTGCTGGAGTAATCAATCCGCTTTCTTTTAGCCAGACTTTTAGTGCGTCGTATTGTCGATTCCCAAGGTGTCCCGTCGAAAAACAGTCGCTTCCAAGTTCGAAGTAGTGCTCCAGCCAGATTCTTCGAAACCCAAATGTCTGATATCGGTTCATTCCTTTCAAATTCATCCCGTTGCCCCCCAATGTCGTCGAAAGGGATTTCGCCACAAGACACCCTTTCCCTCCGGTGAATACAATGCAATTCCCGCAGTGTACGCACCGATCCTCCCGAACGAAGATACGGCCGCTATCTAAAATGGTGAATGCCCCTGTAGGGCACTGCACGACGCAAGCCTTGCAGCCGATGCAGTATGCAACCTTGTTCGCAACACCTCTTAAATAGCTTAGAATGTAACGATCCATTTGCTTGTACGGAGCATATTTCACGGTAAACGCATCGGAATTATCTACCGTGAAAGAAAATTCCCTTCGCTGAATTAACTGAACACCTCTGTTACCAGAGACCTCAATTATTGGACCTAAAAGAGGAGCAACATCAAACCAATTTTGTTTTGGAGAGGTAGTGAATTGAAATATCAAATTGTCATTTATAATATTTTCTAATACCCTATTGCCCCCATTGGGTAAATTACGTCCACCCATACGAGTTCGCCAACCATTAGATTCAATATATAATTGCCTTCTATTGGCATTAACACCTTGATTCTCAGCATATCGCTCTACTTTCCCCAATAGCGTTTTAACTTCATTGTGAAATAAGGAATTACTAAGGCTATCACGCCATTTTGAGGACAATGGGCAAACAGTACACCCTACTCGATTAAATCCCAAATAATAAAGATGATTTAATAAGATATTGTTTTTCAATAAATATACAAAGGCTTCGGCCGAATTCCACTTTAAAATTGGACTGCAATTCACTTGGCTAATATTCTTCGCCCCAACGCTGACATCACCGTATTGTGACCGCGCCGCACTTTCTTCCGCACGCACACCGTCAAAGACAACGGCCTTCACATTGTAGTCTCCTGTTATCTCACGAAGTTTCAGAAGCGTGGGCACCGACTTATGAACTGCACAACACCAACGCATGCGCCTTCCAGGAGGCCCGAACTCGTCCCATGTCCTTTCGGGCGTCATATGTGATGCCGCCTCGTAAAACCTTAGATTGCTCCAATGTTTCTTTGCCCTCTCAATTGCATCTATGGTACCTTGTAGTTCCATTCCGGTATTACTGAAAATAACCTGAAAACAGTCGGGAGGGAGAGCCTTGTCCACCAAATCCAGAACTAAAAGTGAATCCTTCCCCCCGCTGAAAGCCACCACAAAGGAATATCCTTGACCGCTGAACTCTTCATATTGTCTGCGTATAAAAAAAACGGCTTTTTGTTCCAGGCCCTTAATGAGCCCCTCGTTTACACTCCATAGAAGGTCCAAATCTATCGCCTTCAAGCAAAGATCCTTTTTAAAAACTTCAATTCGCGGCTTGGTGTAGAACCCCCCGCCTTTTGCCTCAGCGACACATTCTCCATTCAGGATATATCGCCTGATTCCTTCCGCCCACAAAAGAGGGGCGGTTGTATCAGGATAGTTCCAGTATTCTTGCATACCGAAGAAATCAAGCTCTTCTTTGAAAACTGGCCGAATTTCTTTCTCAAGTTTACTCGTTACAGATAATTTAAAAATTCCATACTGACTGGTCCATTCATAGCCGTACATAAAACAACCCCTATCCAAGCGTTTTAAGAATCTGTTCGCACTGAGAGCGGGAACGCCACGGACGATACTGATGCAACACCTGATGGCAGTTCGGACAAACCGTTATAAAATCTTTTCCCGAGAAACGCATTTCAGGTCTCATGTCTTGCGGTAGGACGAGAAGATGAGGATCAAGGAACCGAGCAGTTTCCCTGAGGTGAAAAGCTGTTTGTGGATTCAAACCACATATCGAACAGCTATTGCAAGTTTTGGAAAAGCGAAAACCATGACGATTCTCTAAGAAGCTATGTAAATTGAATAGAATAACCCCCTCAGGAAACTCAACGGTCGAGGGGAAATAAGAAAAACCTATAGATTTAACGAAATCAGAATTTCTTTTAATAGATTGAGCAATTTCTGAGATTAATATTTTATTCTTGCCAATCTCATTATATACCGTATAGAATATTTCGCCTACATGAATTGGTTTCTTCTTTTTCTGCAACCCCCATTCAAAAGTAAGAAGTTGTCTCCGTACACCTGAAGGATTCCTAAAGGTCTCATCCCGCTCAGAAAGCGGAATGAGAGGAAGACTATTCAGTAGTTTGCTCAACTCGATAATCGCTTCATTCTCCACGGAAAAGTTCTTTGTATCCATGGAAAAAAGGACGTCCAATCCCAAAATGACTTCGTCTCGCGTCCAAGGAGGGTTCATTGTTTATACTCCTGCGTTCAGGAGGACTGTTCTCATGTCCTTGGACCAGGCAAATCGGAAATCGTCCAGTGCCTTGTGCATGCTGCCGACAAGTTCGTTTCCCTCCAACACCCCGTTTTGCTTCAAGAATTGGCGCAAATCTTCAGCACTGACACGTTTGCGGGGCTCCCGTCGTTCTTGAAGCAAAGCTGAAACAACATCGGCAAAGGTCGCTATTTCGGATTGCAAAGGAACGAGTGCGGCGTGCAGAGTATCTGTTCTCTGTCCAGAAAGGGCGGGTATAGAACGATATCCGATATCCTGATGGAATCGGAGAACCTCTTGGAGCAAAAGCGCAGTCCATTCAAGGCGAAATGGCAGTTCAGGAAGGCTCGAGTACCATTCCTTCCTAATGTCGCGAAGAATGATAAACTTGTTGTCATCGAAAATCCTTGAAAGGCACCCGGAAATATGCTTTATCCACTGTTCATTTATTTGTAGGAACTCGTCAAGCAAGTAATGATTTCTATCATACTGTAAAAAAGTGCCTTCTCTCCCGATACCCATTACAGTTTGCTTAAAATTCGGTACATTGAAGCCAAGGCGCTTTAAAAACTCGTCGCACTCTTCACCGGAAACGATATTTTTCGTCATGCGAGCGAAATGGATTGCAAGGCCTTTCATTGTCTTCGGATAACTCGGTTCTTTATACCAGATATGGGTCCCATTGGAAAAGACAAAAGAATGGCCACGATATTGCTCTTTTGAAAAAAAATGCTTTGCCAGCAAGTATACAGATACTATGTCATCAAAGCCGTTATCGTTCAAGGGAATCATTAACTCCACTCGAACTGCATTGTATAAGAGACGCGCTGAAACATATCCGTCGAAACGCTCGAAAAGCCGCTCAAGAATTCGGTGCAACCCGTCTGCAATCTTGTCCGCGTCTACAATTGCAGAACGATGGACATACTTCTCTCTTCCAATCTCTACGATTAGAATTTCAGAAGCGATTAATTCCGATGCGACCGCCCGTGTGCATTGCAGATTAGAACAAATTTCTTGCAGAGAAGCCCCCTGAACACCATAGCCCTTAATAAAATCCAAAATATGTTCCGAAAGGTGATATGATGCAGTTGTATCGTTCAAGATATCATCCCGATTCCTTGAAAGAGAAACCTCCGAATTGGATGAACATGTACGCATCCCCAACGAAAACTTTGGGCGCACGTAGATTTGCACTTCCTGGATGGGAATGCCTGTATGAAGACAAATGCTCTGCGCGCTGCGGACAACATTACGGACATCGGGATCAGCGTTCACGAAGAAACCATCAGCAAATTCCTTTGAAAAACGGAAAGCGTTTTTGTTTCGGGAAATTAAGGGGCACTCTCCTCGAACAATAGGAGTGTCAGCAAGTTTTCCGATACGTTCCGGGCTTTTTTGGATTGCTGCACTGCATACACAAAGCAGGACATCAGACCAAGATTCGACCGGGAAAGACCTGTTGCTTACCACAGAGCGGACAGGGGCAACCTCACTCAAAATCTCTTCGGAGGCGAGATCCATCACCACAAGACCAGCATTTTTCTGTACGAACGCATCTTTTGGGGCCAAGATAAACTGCACTTCTTTTGAAGAAGGTTCGTTTGGGAAACGCTTTTTAATGCTGTTTAAAATTTCTAGGCGCTCTTTCAAAGGGTAGATATTTTTTCTATTCATGTATTGCAAGATGGAAATATTCCTTATTTGTTCCAGAGTCGTAATTCCATCTATTTTAAAAGCATCGAGAAGGGGACGGTATTTATCTTCCTGCAGCAGAGTCTCTAGAGACTGAGACACCATTTTCTCCCTGCATTCCGCTGTTGAAAGAGAATCTGCTGAAAGAGTTCCCCTTTTAGCACTATCATACCTCGATTCAAGTTCGCTTCCTTCCTCCGAGCAAAACTTTTCATACAGCCGTAAAGCATCAATAATCGCAAACTGCTCTAAAGTGGGCATTGACCTGAATTCGGGGGATGAGATCACTTCTCTAACTTTATTTTTCATCAAAGAAGGCGACAGATGGATAAAATCAAATTCAATCTTCATAAAACGAGGAATTGAATAGAGATGCTTCATCACTTGGTTAGGATCGGACAGTTTTTTACTGAAAAGCCATTTTTTAAAGCGTGATTCATTAGTATTTGCTGAAACGCCAAGTGACATAAGATCCACCTCATTATTCAGAGAAATACAAATTAGATCAAAGACGTGAACATACCACCATCACATAAAAGATGTTTCAAATTAGTACACTCGGACCCTTTGAATAAGAAAAAGAAGAATCGAGAGCATCTCTTTTATAGTATTGAAAACTCGACCTGCATATTTTTAATAAACCTAAAAATCTCCATTTATCAGCCTGCATAGATAGATTCCATAAATATTTTCATCTTTCTATACTGCTCTAACCCTATTTGTTGAAGATAATTTACTGCTGTTTTTCAGTAGAAGCAACCTATCCTTATTTTTTACAGTTTTTCTCTGGGATTACTAGCTCTGTTTTATAAAAAACGAGCGGTTTCCGTTTTTTCGACCCATACTCCAATATCCTATGATTTCCAGATCAGCAGCATACACTTCTGATTTTTGAGAGAAGAAAAATGGTGTTTCACCTTGCCCCTTCCTTGATCGATCTCCTTGAGTCCGCACATTTCCATGGAGCATAAGCCAGCCAAGCAACATGACTACAAAAAACAGGATTATGAGAGTGACACGTTTCAGAATTTTCACATTCGCTTTCTTTCTTGTTTCATCGTCCCGAGCAGTTTCGTCTCCGTTTCCTTCAGAGAAAACATGGTCTGGAGGCGTGGAAACCAACTGGACCCTTTCATCAGAATCTTCTCCACCAGGTCTGAATGCCAGGCGATCATGCTGGGCATGCTCTTGAAAGCTGTTGCTGTCATCCTTATTTTCATCCATTTTCTCTTGCAATCCAGTCTCTGGTGCCGGCCTTTTCGATTCTGCGGCATAATAAAAATGAGCTTCTTCATCGGCAATATTATGCTTTTCTCCTAAAGTCACTTCTATTTCCTTATGTTGACTGCCATAAGGCATGGGAACTATCTCATCGTATTTCTCCTCATCAGAAAAATGTTGATAAGGGTTAACATCGCTTCCAGAAACTGGATAGCCTGCTTTTTTGTTTTCAAAACTTGCTTTGGGCATATCTTGATAATATTCCTCGGTAAAAGAAATTGGGGAGTTCTCTGGATTTTTTTTCTCTTCAGGTCTTCTTAGTATTGGAGTCATCTGAATCATCTTGATGTTTTGGAAAAACTCCACTCCCGCTCCGGCGGCTTTTTCGGCCAGCGCCCTGGCGTGGGCGAGCCTGATGGCCCTGAATTTCTCGACTCCCGTTCCGGCGGGGATGAGGTGACCGATGATCACGTTCTCCTTCAGGCCCTCGAGGGGATCGATTTCCCCCTTGACCGCCGCCCCGGCCAGGACCTGGGCCGTCTGCTGGAAGGACGCCGCGCTGAGGAAGCTGTCCGTGGCGAGGGCCGCCTTGGTGATGCCGTGAACGAAGGGCTTCACCTTCGGGCCTTCCCGGAGCTTCCGGACAAAGGTCACCCGCTGGATGATCTTCTTTTCGTCCTTCCGGGGGCCGCCCATGGGACGGACTACCACTTCCTGCAGGTCAGGGCACCCGGCGAGGGCATCTATAACGGACTGGTTGACTTCGGCGCCGGCTTCCGCAAGGATATGTCCCTTCCTGTCCGTCACGGGCTCGAGCAGAACCTTGCCGTAGATCTTCGCCGACAGGAGATCCCGGAGGAAACGGTCCCTGGAGAAGATGGTGCCGTCTATTTCAATGGCTGAGACCGATCCGTCGAGGATTCCCTTGATAATGGAGGCATCCACGAGCTGCGGGATGTCCGCAATGGCATCGCCGTCCCTGTCGATGGCCTGGGTCAGGGGCTTGCCCCATTTGTCCTTGAGGCTCTCCTCGAGCTTGTCGGGCACGTTCACCCGCTCCACCGTATGCCACAGCGTAATGGACGGGACGTTGAGCTCCCTGCACCGGGCGGCGTCCTTCGCCGTGAAGACCCTGTCGGCCTTCGCGATGAGTTCGTCGTCCACGATGATGTTTTCAGCGAGATAAACGCCGTCGGCGAGCTTTTCAAGAATCTCGCCGTCACGGACGAGCAGGGGCGTCGGGTCGTCGGCGGTGATGATGCCGAGCTGCCCGAGGGTCAGGTGGGTCCCGGCGGAAATTTCCTTGCCGTCGGAGGAGGTGAAGGGAGTGATGAGGTCCATGCCCTCCATCTGCTTCCTGAAAGCGGCCTCGCCCACGATAAGGGTGACGGGAACGCCTTCCTCGTCGTCCACCACCACGGAGGAGATCATCATGCCGGGCCTGAGTATCGTCCGGATGGCTTCCTCGTCCAGGGGGACACCGATATACCTGGTCACCGCTTCGTTGAGCTTCTGGGAAGCCACGTCCCGGAGGATCCGGCCGGAGAAGATGCGCACCGCTTCTGTGATGTTGTCCTCGTTTTCCTTTATTATCTGGGCCATCTCGGCGTCAATGTCGTCGGTCCACACAAGGTCGCCCGCCACGAAGGAGGTGTCCCCCTCCTCGGTGATCTTGACCCGGTTCACCGGTGCCACTTTCCGCAGGATGACCTCGATGTGCTTGTTGTTGATGGACACGCCCTGGGAGCGGTAGACTTCCTGGATTTCATCCACAAGCGCCCGCTGAACAGCTTCGATCCCCTCCACCTCAAGGAGCTGCTGGGGGTCCACGTTGCCCTCGGTGAGCTTGTCGCTCTTCCTGACTTCATCCCCCTCTTTGATGAGAAGGTTCTGGCTGATGGGGATGTTATAGGTTGTCTTTTCTTCGGTCTCGCCGATCTCGGAGGAAATTATGACCTTCCGCTTGCCCTCCATGACACGGATTTCCGTGACCTTGCCGTCCACACCCGCGAGATAGGCCACCTTTTTGGGACGACGGACTTCGAAGAGCTGCTCGATCCGGGGAAGACCCTGGGTTATGTCCTCGCCGGTAAGACGCACGCCGCCCGTGTGGAAGGTCCGCATGGTGAGCTGGGTTCCCGGCTCTCCGATGGACTGGGCTGCCACCACCCCCACGGCCTCGCCCATGGGGACTTCCTTCCTGGTGGCCAGGTCCATGCCGTAGCACACCTGGCACACGCCGTGCCGGAGGCCGCAGGTCAGGGGACTCCGCACCCACACCGATTCGATCCCGGTACGTTCAATCCGTTCGGCGGCCTCAACGGAAATGCACTCGCCCTTTGCGGCGATCACTTCTCCTGATGCGGGATCGCATATATCGTTCAGCACGGTACGCCCGTAGATCCTTTCTGAAAGAGGAATCATGACCTTGCCGTCCTGCTTCAGGGGCTCGATGCAGATGCCGTGGTCCGTGCCGCAGTCGTGGTCCGTGATGATGAGATCCTGGGCCACGTCCACGAGCCGCCTGGTGAGGTATACCGACTTGGTCGTCCGGAGGGCGGTGTCGGCAATAACCCTCCTGATGGTAGTAGCTACAATGAAGTACTCGAGCATGTTCATTCCCTCGCGGAAGTTCGCCGTGATGGGATAGTCGATGATCCGTCCCGAAGGGTCGGACATGAGGCCCCGGATGCCGGCCATCTGCCCCATCTGGCTCCGGCTTCCCCTGGCGCCGCTGTCGCTCATCATGCGGATGGGGTTGACCCGTTCCATGTGGTCTACGATGCTGTCCGCTATGGTTCGAGATTTCTCGGACCAGAGGCTTTCCTTCTGGAAGAGGTATTCATCCTGGGTCAGGATGCCCATATTGTACTCGGACTTGAGCTCCTCGTCTTCCTCCATGGCCTGTTTCGTGAGCTCGACCTTTTCGGGCGGGATGATGATGGACTGCACGCCGAAGCTGATGCCGCTCCGGGTGGCCCACCGGTAGCCCAGCATCTTGATGTCGTCGAGCATCTTCACCATGGCCACCCGGTTCACCATGTCGTAGGCCCGGTCGAGGATGGCGCCGAGGTCCTTCTTTCCGAGCTGCCGGTTGACGAACCGCAGTCCCTCGGGAAGAATGCTGTTGAAGATGACCCGGCCGGGGGAGGTGATGATCCAGTTCCCTTCCCCTCCCCACTCGGGGCTGTTTTTCAGCTTGACCCGGCCGTCCACCTTCACCGCGCCGTGGTTGAACGCCACGAGCACGTCGTCAAGGTCGGTGAAATGGGGCAATTCTTCCCCTGCCGTTTCGTCCTTCA
>Ga0209510_1005227_pt1 | contig 10943 bp, 5 predicted proteins | sample BiotimSIPDNA_FD_185749 | JGI IMG/M metagenome (GOLD analysis project Ga0209510, IMG submission 185749) | Anaerobic biogas reactor microbial communites from Washington, USA - Biogas_R1 time_0 SIP DNA (SPAdes) (version 2) | ecosystem: Engineered > Bioreactor > Anaerobic > Unclassified | place...
TTCTATCCAACATCAATTGTTGTGCTTCATGTCAAATGATGACCTGTTGCTGCATGGCTATGTGCATGCAAAAGAGGTGCAATGTATCAGGAATGGGGTAACAGAACTACAGCGACAACAAGTCAGAACTCCACCGGTACAGCACCGGTGGAGTTTTTTTTTTGACATTTTATTAAAACGAAGTAATATGAGACAAAACAGATTTATCTATTTACTGGTGGCTTTGGGACTGATTACACCCCACCTTGCCGCACAACAGGAATCAGACAACGTGATTCAGGTCAAAAGCTCGCGACATGCGAGGCCATTGGTCGAAAAATGGGCATCGGAATATGAGAAGCGTGGCGTACCGGTGAAGATTGAGGTGGTCACCGATTCATCTCCGGCTGGAAACAGCGACATGCATGTGTCGGGTGCGGCGTTGAAGCAGCACGATACCGAACAACAGGTGTCATCTATCGGGCGCTATGCCCTGCTGCCGGTGACCAGTGAAGAAAACAGCGGTTTGAACCAACTCAGAAAAAAGAGAATAAACGAGAAGCGGCTCGAGGAGTTATTTTTTGAGAGCAGCGAGCCAAATGGTGAACCATCGAAACCGGATCAGCTGTTCCACTCTCTCACCATCTACTCCGGCAACAATGCCGACTCGTTTGCCGGAACCTTCGCTTCCCATTTCGACTTCACGACAACCGACCTAAGGGGAAAGAAAATTGCGGGAGATGATCTTTACCTGCTGGAGGCGATCAGGAGAGACAACAGTGGCATCACCTTTAACAGCCTCAGCTACCTCTTCGATGTGGAGACGCGGTTATTGAAAGATGGTCTGGCACTCCTCCCGCTCGATCTAAAAAAGGAACAGCGTGAGCTGTTCAACCGTCCGGATGTCGATGATTTCATCGATCTGCTTGAGAAGGAACGGATCTCACTGATTCCCTTAGGTGAGATCAGCGTTGGCGTTGATCCCCACAATGCAGCGGTGAAGAGTTTTCTTCGGTGGATTCTGACTGAAGGGCAGGAGTACAACCGGGAATATGGGTTTCTCAGAGCAGATGAAAAGGTGTTGGCAACACAGCTCAGAGAGCTCGCGGATGATCAGCTCACAGCCAGTAATCAATAAAAAAAGATAAGCACTCCCGTAAACCAATTGCAGCCGGTGTCGGGAGCGCTTACTTCCAAATAAATTTAGAATATGACAAATATATCACTTTTTTTCAGGAACTTACCCTTCCATTTGGGTAAAAATCGGCAGATTTATATTTTATTAATTCTCCTTTGCAATGGGCTCACCCTCCATGCCCAGACTCTCATCAGCGGCAGTGTGGTGGATAAGGAGAATGAACCTATCCCGGGCGTGGCACTCTTCGTCAAGTCGACATCGTCAGGCACCGTCACCGACATCGACGGCAGCTTCAGCCTCACCACTGCGGAGCAATTGCCATTCACCCTCACGGTTAGTTTTCTGGGATACCGCAGTGAGGAGATTGACGTGTATGATGCCAACAGCCCGATACATATTACCCTCACTGAAAATCAGAATTTTCTCGATGAGGTGGTGGTGGTAGGCTACAGCACGGCAAAGAAATCGGATTACACCGGATCGGTGGCAGTGGTTGGAGCACGGGAGCTGGAGAAGATCGAGATCACATCTGTGGGCAAGGCACTCCAGGGAGCAGTTCCCGGTCTTCAGTCAATCTCCTCCGCGGGGCAGCCAGGTAGCGATGCCGTCTTGCTGGTTCGAGGCGTGGGATCGGTCAACGCCTCCACATCGCCCCTGTTTGTGGTGGATGGTGTCCCGGGCGCCAATCCCAATCAGATCAGTGGGAAAGATATCCAGTCGATCTCCATCCTTAAGGATGCCACCGCAAGTGCACTCTACGGATCGAGGGGAGCCAATGGAGTGGTGGTGATCACCACCAAATCGGGGAGTCTGAATGCAAAGCCGGTAGTCAATGTCTCTACCAGTATCGGGTTTACCAGTCGTGCGGTGAAAGACTACAGCTATCTCACGGCCAACCAATATTACGAATTGCAGTGGGAGGCGATCCGGAACACGCGTCTGGATCAGGGTGATGACCCCGCACTGGCAGCTCAATATGCCAGCAACTATCTGGTAGATGGGGCACTTAAGGTGAATATTTATGGTCCGCAATATCCCACTCCAGTGGGTGTGGATGGGAAGCTGGCAGCAGGAGCCGTTCCCCTCTGGAACGACGACTGGGGAAAAGCGATCTCCCGCCTGGGTGTGCGCCAGCAGTATGATGCAAGCATCAGCGGTGGCAGTGCCCACACCCGTTACTTTCTATCCGGTGGATATTTGCGGGAAGAGGGATGGATCAGAACCGCCGAGTTTGAACGGTTTCATTTCCGTACCAATCTCCATTCGAAGGTAAACAGTTGGTTGGAGGCGGGAGCCAATGCATCCTTCTCATCCAGCTACCAGCGTTCACCCTCACAGAGTGACAGCAGCACCGGCAATTTTGCCAACTTCCAGCGGCTTATCTCAAACATCTATCCGGTCTATGAACGCAACCCCGACGGTTCCTACATTTTGGATGAGGCGGGCAACAAGAAATGGGACTACGGCATCTGGAGGCCTACCACAGCTGTTAGTGGGGTGAACATACTTGGTAACGCGGAGCATGCCTTGTCGGGTAGCAACACCGAAACGGCACTGGTGAGCACCAATGCGCAGATCTCCATTGCCCCGGGATTGAAGTGGAGATCCACTGCCAGCCTCGACTACAGGACAAGCAGTGCCCACTCCTACTCACACTCCTATTACAGCACCGGTGTGATCTCGGAAGGAGCCGGAAACGCCAGCCGGAGTGCCGCCCGCACCCTCAACTACACGTTGAATAGCTTCGTCGATTACAGTTTCACCGCGGGCAGGAATCATGCCTTTAATCTGCTTGCCGGTCCGGAGATCTATGTGAACCACACCTCATCGCTGTCGGGTAACCGTACCGGTTTTCAGGTGCTGGGTAAGACCGAGCCGTCGGCTGGCGCCATCATCGGCAACTTCAACGGCACCTCCGACAACTACCGGCTGGCAAGCTGGCTGAGTAAGCTCGACTACAACCTGTTGGAGCGATATCATTTCTCTGCCAGCTTCCGTCGCGATGGCTCATCGCGATTCAGCAAGCAGTCCCGTTGGGGTAACTTCTGGTCGGTGGGGGCTTCCTGGAACCTGAAGAAAGAGGATTTTCTGCAAGATGCCCGCAAGATAGACAATCTCAACCTGCGTTTCAGCTATGGCGCGCAGGGCAACGACAATGTGGGCAACTATGCCTATGGGGGCTTCTACAGCATCTACAACAGCCTCGACATGCTGGGTCTGTTGCCTTCGGAGTTGCCAACACCCGAGCTGAAGTGGGAGACCAACCTCAACTTCAACCTGGGCGTGGATATCTCACTTTTCCAGAACCGGTTGATCGCCCAGATCGACCTCTACAACCGTCAGTCGAAAGATCTGCTGTTCGAGCGTCCCCTATCCCCCTCTACCGGATATAGCGGCATCAATGCCAATGTGGGATCGCTAAGCAACCGCGGCATCGACGGCCAGATCACCGGCACCCCGTTCAGGAGCGACGATTTCAGCTGGGACATCATCCTCAACTTCGGCCATTACACCAACAAGATCACCCATCTCCCCCAGAAAGAGATACTCACCGGCTCCATCGGGCAATATGGCAACACGAAGAAGATGGTTGAGGGGGGATCGGTCTTCGACTTCTACATCAAGGAGTGGGCAGGTGTCAATCCCGAAAACGGGAAAGCCACCTGGTACAAGGATGTGACAGACGAGGCGGGTAACATCACCGGCAGGACCGTCACAGAAAACCAGACCGAAGCCACACCCTATTTTCAGGGCAGTGCTCTGCCAGATCTCTATGGCGGTTTGGGGAACCACCTCAGGTATAAAAACCTGGAGTTGTCGTTCATGTTCTCCTATAGCATCGGAGGCAAGATATTCGACGGCGACCAGCCGATGATCATGCACCTGGGCTACGCTCCCGGCCGCAACTGGTCGGCAGAAGCTCTGTCACGCTGGACACCGGAGAACAGGGAGACCGACTTTCCCCGGCTGTCTTATGTCTCCGACTCGTGGAACACCATCCCCTCCACCCGATTTCTCTACAACGCCACCTATGCCCGGCTGAAGAACATCGACCTCACCTATTCACTACCGAAGAGGCTGCTCCGCAATGCGTCTCTCTCCGAACTACGGCTGCGTGTGACGGGAGAGAACCTGCTCACCTTCTACCGACACAAGGGACTCGACCCCGAGCAGACAGTATCAGGCTCCACCTTCTACCGTTATCCGGCACAGAAAACAATCTCCTTCGGTATCCAGGCATCATTTTAACATTGAAAACTTATGAAACATATCCATCATTTATATTTACTGACACTGCTCATTCTATTCTCGGCCTGCGGTGATGATTTTTTCGAGACATCACCAGCCACACAGATCACCACACCGGAGGTCTTCTCATCTGAAAACAACATCGATGCCTTCATCAACGGGGCACTGCGTTATCTGATGGAGAACAGCACCTCACAGGATAATCCAGGCCTCCCAACCATCTTTCTCACCCATGAAGTGATGGGAGAAGATGCTTTTGCACGCGACGGACGCTATGGTTACCGTGATTCCTATCCCTACCGCGACCCCTATGACAATACGACACGGCGGGCGCTCTTCTTCTGGACATTACAATATACCTCTATCGATCATGCCAACAACATCATCGCCAACATCACCCTCGATGAGGGGAGCAAGCCGCGACTGAAGCACCTGAAAGGGCAGGCCTACGCCTTGCGTGCATTCAACTACCTGAATCTGGTGCGCCAGTATCAGTTCACCTACGCGAAAGACCCTCACGCGAAAGCAGTACCGCTCTATACCGAGCCCACCAACCCCTCCACAGTACCAAAAGAGCGAGCAACAGTACAGGAGATCTACGATCTGGTGTTGTCCGACCTGAAGGAGGCAGAGAAACTGCTTCCGGGGTTTGAGCGGAGCATCAAGAACCGGCTCAATCTGAACGTGGTGCATGGTCTGTTTGCCCGCACCTATCTTACCCTCGAGGAGTGGGAGCTGGCAGCTGAGCATGCCTCAAAGGCACGGGAAGGTTATCCCGTCATGTCGGCCGCTCAGTTTACCGAAGGGTTCAACGACGTGAGCAACCCCGAGTGGATCTGGGGGCACCCGCAAACTGCCACCCAGAACAGAGGGGGAGCCTCCTACCTGGCCTATCTGGAGACCACACCCTACACCACCAATGCAAACGGTACCAACCTCTATTATGGCTACAACAGCATCATACCCGACCCCCATTATTTGGATCTTTTTGAGGAGGGTGACATCCGTCGATCACTCCTTGAGATTGCGACTCAGCCGGCGGAGGCGATCTATGCACACTACCGAAACAAGAAATTCCGGAACAAATATCCCAATCACGATGGACATATCGTGCTGATGCGCTCTGCAGAACAACTGCTGATTGAGGCGGAGGCCAAAGCCCGTCTGAATGATGTATTGGGAGCGGTCTCCACACTCAATGAGTTGCGCAGCAAAAGAGGGGTATCGTCACTCAATGCGGCAGACTACACACGGGAGACAATCATCGGGGAGATCCTGCTCGAGCGGCGTCGCGAGCTGTGGGGCGAAGGCTTCCGGTTGTACGACATCCTGCGATTGCAAACCGCTCCTGTGCGACTCGAGTCAACAGCCACATTTGTAGACGATGAGTCACGTACAATGACTATCAGAGGTCACTGGATTACCCGATTTCCCGACGGCAGTGAACTGTCGCCCAACAGCGATTATTATCTCTTTCCCATTCCACTGAACGAAATCAACAACAATCCCAATTTATAAAAAGATGAAAACAGCTATTTTATTCCTCACATTCCTACTGACGCTGGTTGCCTGCAACAACCAACCTGAATCCCGCTACCCGCTCCAAGGACAGGTTGCTGGCATCTCATCCGGCACTGTCTACCTGCAGAAGTACCACAACAAGGCCTACTTTGTGATCGACTCGGCCACCATTGAGGAGGGCACGTTCCGTTTTGCAACGACACTGGAGCTGCCGGAGCTCTACGGGCTGTCGCTCGACACCACCAGGGGCTCCTTCCTGCTCTTTCTCGATGAGCAGCCGGCCACCGTACACCTGGACTCGGCGCGCAACTACCGCAACACTACCGTGGAGGGATCTGCGCTGCACGACCTATTTGTGGCCTACAAGTCGAAGCGCAATGTGCCAATCGACTCCCTGATCCGGGAGCACCCCGCCTCGCTGGTGTCGGCCTACGCCCTCTACCGCGACTACTCCTACCGGCTCTCACCGGAAGAGATACGCCATAACCTGGCATTGCTTGACCCCTCGTTACGGGAGACACACTATGTGGAGGTGCTGGAGGATCTTGCCGCCACGCTCGACAAGGTCCATGTGGGCAAACAGGCGCCCGATTTCCTGTTGAACGATCCCGATGGCAACCCGGTGCAGTTCTCCGATCACCTGGGAAAAGAGCAATACCTGCTGCTCGACTTCTGGGCCTCCTGGTGCGGTCCCTGCCGACGTGAGAACCCACATCTGGTGAAGGCATACCAGACCTATCACGACAAGGGGTTCGATATCTTCGCCGTCTCGCTCGACAAGAACCGTGATAGCTGGCTGGCAGCCATTGAGAAGGACAGCCTCACCTGGACGCATGTCTCCGACCTTGCACATTGGGATAGCGCACCGGCCAAGCTGTATGGTGTGCGGGGCATTCCTGCCAACTTCCTCATCGACCGTGATGGGATCATTGTAGCCAAAAACCTGCGTGGCGATGAGTTGCAGGAGACGTTGAATAACCTGTTGGGTGATAAATAGAGCGACAAATGAAAAAAAGAATCTTGTTCATACTGATGCTTGCAGGATTGTTGCGAACAGGGAACGCCCTGTCGGAAGAGCTGGCATACTATATTCCTGCCGATACCCGTTTCGATGCGCGCATACCGACACCCGAGGAGTTCCTGGGATACCCTGTGGGCAGCCGCATCACCGAGCACAGTCGCATCAATGCCTATTTCGAACGACTGGCAGAGCTATCCGAACGGGTGGAGCTTCTTGAGATCGGTCGCACCCACGAACAACGAAAGATCCATGTGCTTGCTGTTTCATCGCCCGGGCACATCCTCAATCTGTCGCAATACCGCGATGCGCGGGAGAAGGTGCGACAAGGAGAAGATGCGGAGACACCACTGGTGATCTTCCTGGGATACAGCGTACATGGCAATGAGGTCTCCGCCTCGGAGGCGGCACTGCTCTCAGCCTATTATTATGTTGCGGCAGAAAGTGAGGAGGTGCTCCGGCAGTTGGATGAGGCTATCATCTTCATCGACCCGGTCCGCAACCCCGACGGCCAGGAACGTTTTGCCTCCTGGGTCAACTCCAACAGCAGCGTCCACACCTACAACACCTCCCCCTGGGATAGGGAGCACAGCGAAGGGTGGCCCCGCGGTAGGGGGAATCACTACTGGTTCGACCTGAACCGCGACTGGGTGAACCTTGTACACCCTGAGAGCAAGGCACGGGTGGCCCTCTACCAGGATTGGCTGCCCCATGTGCAGGCCGATCACCACGAGATGGGCAGCAACACCACCTTCTTTTTCGAGCCAACCGACCCCAACGGTGCCGAGAGCCGCTTTGTGCCACAGGAGAACTATGCATTGAACCGACTCTTTGCCGACTACTTCGCCCGCGCCCTTGACGGCATCGGCTCATTCTATTACACCAAGGAGTCGTACGACAACAAGAACCCCAATTTCGGCTCCACCTATCCTGACTATAACGGGGGTGTGGGAATTCTTTTCGAACAGGGCTCATCACGCGGGCTGCGACAGGAGTCAGACAATGGCGTTGTCACCTTTCCATTTACGATACGCAACCAGCTTGTCACCTCCCTGGCAACGGTGGATGCCGCCATCGATAACAGGGAGAAGCTGTTGGCGCTTCAGCGCACCTTCTTCACCCCTTCACAGAAAGGCCGTGAGGCGGGAAGGAGCTATCTCATTGGCGACAACCACGACCTGTCGCGCCTGCACAAGTTTGTCCGTCTGTTGCTCGATCACCGGCTGGAGGTGTATGAGAACGACCGTGATGTCACTCTCGACAGTGTCACCTATGAGAAGGGCAAGTCCTATCTGATTCCGGCTGTGCAACCCAACAGTGCCTTGGTCGGGATCATCTTCGACGACAAGGCCGATTATGCGGATGACCACAACCTGGGCTATGGTGCCGGCTTCTCGGTGGCCCACTCCAGCGGACTCTCCTATGGCGTCACCTCTTCAGCATCGCGGGGAGCAAGGGTGCTTACACCACCCGTGGCTGTCCACAGTACGTTGCAACAATCAAATTATGCCTATCTTGTCGACTTCAGGGACTCCAACAGTCAGCAACTGCTGCTCCGTCTGCTGGAAAACGATATCCGGGTGAAGACAGCACAGAGCCCCTTCACCATCAGGCGGGGGGAAGGTGAGCAAGCCTTCGTCCCCGGCAGCCTGTTGATCACCGTAGCCAATCAGCCGGTCGATTCCTCCACGCTACACGCACTGCTGGCCACACTTGGCAGGCAGGAGCAGGTGGAGATCGTGCCGGTAGCCACAGGGTTCAACCTTGCCGGTGTCGATCTGGGCAGCAGCAGCTTCAAGCGCGTTGAGGTACCCAAGGTGTTGGTGGTCACCGGTGGAGATATCTCCTCGCTCGAGGCGGGAGAAGTATGGCATCTCTTCGACCAGCAACTGCGTTACCCGCTGACGCGTGTCGATGCCGACCAGTTCCGTCGTGTACCGCTGAACAGCTACAACAGGATCATCTTTGTGAGCGGTAGCTATTCGTTTCTGGAGGAGAGAGATCGCCAGGCATTAAAGAGTTGGGTGGAGAGCGGAGGCACGCTGATCACGCTCAACAGGGCCACAGGGTGGGCCATTGCCAATGGCATCTCCAGGGCAAAGCATGTTACAAGGAAAGACACCGTGGCCGGTGGGGAGGCTCCCACCACAGGCGGTCGCTCACAAGAGCGGGTACCCACATCGATCTTCCAGACGGAGATCGATCTCACCCATCCACTTGCTTACGGACTCACCGTCAATCGATTGCCGGTGATACTCGAGCAGACGCTTTTCATCGAAGCCGGTAGCAATGCAGTCTCCACCTACAGCCAGACACCGCTGCTGAACGGTTACATCTCACCAGGACAATTGGCCGGTATGAAGGGATCAGCCTGGCTCACGGCAGAGCGATCCGGGAGTGGCAGCGTGATACTGTTTGCCGGTGATCCCCTGTTCCGTGGCATATGGGATGCCACGTCGCGTACCTTTGTGAACGCGATCCTCTTCGGCAACCTCTCCCGCGGGCGGGGGGAGTAAAACAGAAAGAACAAAAAGGGCTTGTTGGTAAATCAACAAGCCCTTTTTTATTTATCGTTCCACCATGTTCTTGAATGCGGAGCCAAAGATGAGGTAACCGGTATTGCCGGCGATGGTCCCTTCGTTCTGTCCCCAAAGGAAAGGCCAGTCGTCATAGTTCTCGAAGTGATCCGGCTGCCGGAAGAGGATGCCCGGCGCCATGTTGCCGGGGATAACGGAGAAGTCGGCCCTGTTATTGCCGTAGAACACCTCCTTGGGGCGTGTAGCACCCAGGGTGGCCACCAGTGAATAGTTGTGATAGAGATGGCACCCGAAGAGCCAGCTGGAGACCTTGTAGGCATGGTTGGCGTCAATCAGATCAGGGTAGAATTCATTTGCAATACAAAGGGTGGTACCAAAGTTGACTAAATTGCCTCCCCCGGCCCAGTTGCCCAGTCCGATTGGCACCCCATAGGGATTGTCCTGTTCCAGCTCGTCGATATACTCCTTGTATTTTGCCACGTAGGGACGCAGTTTCTCCTTGTAGGATGCATCCAGGTGGGGGATTGCATTAAGGGCCGTCAGTATCTGGAAGTTGACATTCCTGTCGAGTGCCGGCCAAAGCAGCTCTTGGAAACGATCGAGATACGATTGCTCACCGGTGGAGATATATAGTTGCAGGTAAGAACCGATGTCAAAAGGTTCAAAGCCGCGGCGCCCCTGCCGTTCAGGTCTCTCTTCAAGCAGTTCCGTAGCCTCTTTCAGCAGTCGTTTCGATTGTACCAATGCCCTTTCCGAGAGGTCGTCGTTGTATCCTTTCAGAGCCCTGCTGGCAGCGGCGAACATTGTAGCCGCCCTGAGGTCGAGACCCGGGTTACGGCTGGTGAAGGCCCACATATCATCCTTCACACCACTGGAGCGACCGTCGGCGGCCACCTCGTAGGGACCCAGCTCCGGGTTGTAGGGGAGGCCGTCGGTGATGGAAGCCGCGTCACCCAGGTGGTGGTAGTTATCCAGTACCGAGTTGGAGAGCGTTTGCGCCATGTGACCGATGATTTCTGCCTGTGCCACCAGCTGCATGGTACCATGCTCAATGAACTGCAGCATGTCGGGAGTCCCGTCGGGGCGGTGCAGGTCCACGTAGCGTTGGGTGTGATCGACAAAAGTCTGGTCGCGCAGCGGCTTGAAATACTCCCAGGTGTGTACGAAGTTCTGCACCACGCTGATGTTCGATCCGGTCTCGATGTCAAAATCACCTGCATCGAAGAAGCCTCCCACGTTCAGTCCGGGAATCAGCTCCAGCGCCTTGTACTTCGTATCGGTTGTAGGACCCTGTCCGTGCAGGTCGAAGTGGTCGGTGTTGGGCGGTGCCTGCAGGTAACCCTCCTTGAAAGGCTCCCCGTGCCACACCCTGTATGCCTGGTTCACATACATGTGGTTCATGTGTATCGGGATCCAGATATCGCTCGTGGCATCGGTAATCTGGTCGTAGACATTCTCTTCGATGATGAAGTTGTTGGTGATGCAGTCGCCGTAGCGAATG
>Ga0209510_1005228_pt1 | contig 10941 bp, 11 predicted proteins | sample BiotimSIPDNA_FD_185749 | JGI IMG/M metagenome (GOLD analysis project Ga0209510, IMG submission 185749) | Anaerobic biogas reactor microbial communites from Washington, USA - Biogas_R1 time_0 SIP DNA (SPAdes) (version 2) | ecosystem: Engineered > Bioreactor > Anaerobic > Unclassified | place...
ACACGCAAGCGGCTACACAGAATTTTCAGGACCGCTTGAACGTCGCGGGTTTGGGTCAGAATCAGCAGGGGCTACAACTGAACGCGGCGAACAGCGCATACCAGCAGCAGCAGGGTCTTGCGAATACCGCGTTGCAGCAGCAGGCGTTACAGAATGAGATGTTCCAGTCTGACCGCAACTACAATTCGCAGCTTGCGAGTATGCTTGCCAGCCTGGGGCAACAGGGCATGACTAACCAGATTGGTCTCGTGGGTGAATTGGGCGGTCTGATTGGTCAGGGGTTGGGGTATCAGAACAGCGCGTTGAGTCAGATTCTCCAGCAGGCGTATCAATCGTATGCGGGTCCGGACTACGCGCCATTTGGGTATGCGCCGAATGAATTTGCATCTTCGCTAATGCAGCAGAGTGGTGGCGGCGGTGGGGGTGGCAGCAATGCAGACCTTTGGGGTGCGCTTGCGGGCAGTGCGGGGCAGTTCCTTGGAGCAGGAGAAAAACCGTGGATATTTGGAAGCTAATCGGACCTCAAGCCCTCAACATGGGGCCGCAGCAATCTCCCTTGTATCAGATTCTGAAACGGTTGCAGGAAGATGATACGTATCGTCAGAAGATGCTAAGCAAACTTGGCAGTGTGGGTGGTGGTTATGTTGCCGGTCCAATCGGTTCTGCGGCAGGTGGTTTCCTTGGCGGGGAGATAGGCAAAAAAATATGAGCGACACAGCACTAGCAATCGCGGCGGGTCTGTTGAGCGGTCTGAATCGCGGCATGGAACAGCGGCGTCAGCGCAAGCGCGAAGAAAAACAGGACGAACGGGCGGATAAGGCATTACAGATACAGCGGGACTATTACCTTCTTGCTAAGGAGCGCAGTGACCGTGAGATTGCCGCATTAGACCGCGAGATAGCCGCCGCAAAGAAGTACGGGTACGGCTCCGTTGAAGAACTCGAAACCGAACGTAAGTTCCTGATGGCTGAGAATGAGCGCATCCGTCAGGATGCGATGCTCTTTGAGAAGGAGCACCGCGACGAGCTTCTGGCCCTCGAAAAGACCGAACGTCAGACCCGCATTGAGGCGTCTAAGGAGTCTATCCTGAGCAGCAGGGAATCCCGTGCAAACGCTTCAGAGGAACGCCAGTACCGTCGTCGCGTGATGGAGCAGGGTGAATCTGCACAGAATTTCGATACTATCGCCAAGCAGCTTTCCGACATACTTAGGACGCATCCTGTATCGGCGGAAGTAGAGGGACAGATCCGTGATGCGCTTGCGTCGGGTGACCCGGCTCAGGCTCAGGCGGCGTTGCAGAGTTTCACTCGCAAGGCTCCGGGTGACTTGTTCTCCCCGCTTCAGGCATCCCATATGGCAAGTGAGAAGGAACGGCGCGAGGGAGTGGAGTCTGGTCAGCGCCAGTCTGCGATACAGCATTTGAGTACGATTGAGCGACTGTATGCCAATGCGATTGATGAAGCCGTTATCAACAAGGATACGCCGGAGAAGATTGCCATGTTGCGGGATCAGCACAAGTTGATTACCGCTGCGCTTATGGATAAGGAACTCACAGACCCGATGGCGCAAAGCATCATAGACCGCCTCAGTGCGGAAATGGAGAACGCGGCTAAGGTTGCGCAGTCTGAAGGTTCTGATTCCCCGCTGTGGGAAACCGGCATATGGGCACAAATGAAGGACCTCGCGGGTGTCGAACCCGGCGATTCGGAAGCAGTCGCACTTGGCAAGGTGATGATGCCTCCGATGTTGACTGATCTCGCTTCTGGTCTGAAGAATGACCCCGGTGGTACGCTTACTCGTTTGGGTTCGAAAGCAGGATTGAGCGTCATGGGTCTACAGGGCATGCGTCTCGCTGATGAGATTGTGGACGTTATGGAAGACCCAAAGCGGCGTCAGAACCTACTTGATAGACTAGACAACTTTATCAATCCGCAGCCGATTTTATCGTATGATGATGTGATAAGGATGGACCCTGCCGACAGAGATAGATATATATCTACTGTTCTTGCGCATCGTCCCTTATTAGATGAAGATGCGGTAAGCGGTATGACGCTTCGGTCTTTTCTGTTTGGTTATGCGTTGCCCAAGTCTTATAACGCGGTGTCTGGCGCGGCCCGTGGGGCTATGGCTGCAAAGAAGCCGAGTCCTGCTTTGCCGGGTAATAGCCAGCCAGGGCAACTCCCCGCTCCGTCCCAAGTGCCGTTACTGGGTTACGAAAACGTAATCAAAGCAGGCCCCCCACCTGGTCATGGAATCGGACCTACAGCGTGGGAATACCCATTCAAGGGACCTAGTACGTTTGCCCCGTCTCCGGCTGGTACCCCCCCGTTGGCGCTTCCTGCACCGCCCCCTCAAGGTAGTGTAATTCCTCTGCCGTCGCGCTTCCCCGCCCAAGGGATTCCGCCTGTTCCGAGTAATATTGATCTCGAATCGATAATTCGGGCGCTGTCCAGGGATTGGGGGCACCGTGGAGGAGCACAGTTCTAATGGACCTTTCCCGTTCGTTCCTTGCCGCCAGCAATGCGCAGGGTCCCGGCGTAGAGAAGGAACCTAGCGCGTTCTGGAAGCTACTGGACTACCTTGACCGCTTCAACAGTGGTGCTATGGGGTCGTTTACCGCTCTGGCTGGCGGGGAAGGCGACATAGCAAGCAACTACGAAGCCGGGTTCACGGGTAAGAGGAAGTACGGGGGGAAAGACGTACTGACAGCGGCGGGCATGGACCCTGACCGGCTCCATACCAAGGCCCTCGGCTTGGCTATGGACATCTTGAACCCCGCAGACCCGCTCAACTACATAGGAGTTGGGGCAGTAACCAAGGCTGGCAAGGCCGCTAAACTTGCCACAAAGCTGGACGATGCCGCTAAACTTGCCACAAAGCTGGACGATATTGCGGACGTTGGGAACGTCGCCAGCAAGGCGGTCCGGTACGCAGACGATTGGGGCGAAGCTACTCGACTTGGGCAACGTGGTCTGATCACGTTCATGGGACACCGTATCCCCGTGCCGGGGGATGTGACAGCGATGCGTGGTCTGCAAAAGACCGGGCAAGCGATCAAGCAGAGCAGATTCGGTCAGGGCATGAACCGCCTGTTCGGTTCGCGGGCCGCACGGGAAGCGATGGACCCCGGCGCATGGCACGCGGGCGCGGGCAAGATGGCGAAGCAGTACACCAAGGAAGAAAAGTTCCTAACCAATCTGTTCAATACCAAGATCCGGTCCGAGATGCAGGTACTTAATAATCTGTCCCGTTCGCAGCGGGCTACGCTGTTAGACATTGCGGAACGAAGGAATAACGGCGTGCTAGGTGCCGCCGAAGCCCTTGCAGAAGTACAACAGAAGAAGCTCGTACCGGCGTGGGATGCGTTGAAAAGTATCCGCACCAAAGAAGTGCAGTTTACTGCTGGTCTGCAAGGTACGGGCATGGCCGCGTGGGATGATGCGGCTACCGAAATTGGGCACATGCCGCGCCAGATCATCGGGTCGAAACCCGATATGCTGCACCTGACCGAAGACCTGTCTTGGAAACCGGCGTCTGATATTGAAGACAGCGTACTTAATCGGGCATTGAACCAGGGCAGCACGCAACAGCGGTCGTATGGCGTCAATGAACTTCTGAGAGGTACGAAACGTGACGCGCTACAGCCGGGACAGGTCGCGTTTGATACCGTGCGGAAGCTCAACCGGGGCGCGGATGACCTCGTGGGTATCCCCAGTCCGTACAAGTATAGCGAGGACATTGTCAAGGTTATCAACAACCGTATTGCTCAGAATGTAGCGAACATCAATGCGGACAACTTTATTGAATACCTGAAAAAAGCCGGGGTGGCGGTGGATTGGGACGATGCGAAACATCTCCCGCAGATTGATGAAGCTACGAAACTACCCGGCAAAGCCTTGTATAAGAAGATTAACCAGGGCCGATTTGCCGAAGCCCCTGTAGCGTTGCCCGTGGAATACGAAGATGCTTTCCGCCGGTACATGCAGGAGATCGTCAACCCCGAGAACAATTACATGGTCCTCGGGGGGTTCCTGAAGGAACTGCAATCGTGGTGGAAGGGGCTTGCGCTGTTCTCTGCCCCGTCCGCATACCTGACCCGTAACGCTGCCAGTGCGTTCGTTAAGAACTATCTAGAAGGATTGACCCCGTTCAATTCCCACACATGGAAGTACTATTCTTCTAGTTCGGGTGCGATAGGAGACCTATTGCGTGCTAAGGGGAATATTAACTCGGTAGCAGGGGAGATCACGCTTCCCAAGTCCGGCGTCAAGGTATCCGTCAAGCGTCTGTTACAGGAATACTTTGGTCGGGACATGGGCGGTGGCGGTGGTTTCATCGGTCAGGAGCTACTAGAAAAATCGTCGAAAGGGGAGATCGAGGGGGGCGTTGTCGGGGCGATGCAAGCCGCCCGACAGAAGTTCCCCCTGTTCCGATTCGGCTTCAGCGCTAACGAGAAGGTTGAAATGGGGGTACGCCTGCCACTTGCGCTTAAGGTGTTGGACGATACCCTTGTAGTAGCAAAGGCGCAGAATAAGGTTGTCCCTGATATTGCTCATGCGCTAGATGACCTCGCCATAGGCGGGTTTGGGCATGCGGATGTATTCAGTGCCGCGTTTGAGAACGCAACCGAGATCGTACACAGAACGCATTTCGACTATTCGGACCTGTCTCCGTTTGAGCAATCGGCATGGTTGCGGGGCGGGCTTGTCCCGTTCTATGCGTGGATCAGGAAGAACATCCCCCACGAGATCACGAACATGCTCACGCAACCGGGCAAATACATGCCGTTTGCGCGGGCATACTACAATGCTTGGGAGCAGAGCGGGAGTAAGCCGGAAGATGCTCCGTTCTGGTTATCCCAGGCGTTTGCAATCCCCACAACCAAAGACGATAAGGGGCGGCAAACCTATCTCGACATGACCAATTACCTCCCCATGATGGACGTGGTAAACGCGGTCAATGCGTTCAAACCGTGGGGGACCGACCCGCGACAGGACTATGTGGAACGCACGTCAAGATGGGTAGCGAACCAGCTATCCCCGTTTGCCAAATTTCCGTTTGAGCAGGGGCTGTCTAAGGACTTCTTCTCTGGTCGGGAAATGAAAGAGATGCCCGCCGAATCGTTTGGGATACAGGTTCCTGGCGGGGCCAGAACAGTACACGCCGCGAGTCTGGTCCCGTTAATCGGCACTCTTGACCGCCTGAACCCGGCGATACCGGGGGTTGCGCCGCAAGGGCTATGGACGAAATTCGGCAACCTTACGGGCACGTTCAAGGGGGATAGGCGTCCGCACCGTAACGAGGCCCCCGGCAATCAGCGTTGGCTTAGGTTTTTCACGGGTCTGACACAGTACACGCCTGACCCTACGGCAATGAATATGAGTCTTAAGGCGCGAAAACGCCGGTATAAGGAGTATATCAATAAAGCGAAGCGGGCACGGCGCGAAGGTCTCATGGGTGAGAGCAGGTATTACTACGAACTGGCATCAAAGTATAGGGTTAGTTAGATGGAATATGTTTCACCAGAAGTTTGCGACCTGAAACATGATCAGCTTATGACCGCGCTTATCGAGAACACGCGGGAAGTCAAGGAGATTGCCAAGCTCTTACGCGGCAATGGCACGACGGGGCTGGTAGAACGAACGTCCCTGGTGGAACAGCGTGTGAAGTTGATTGAAACCCTGCTAGACAAGACATCCAACCGGGTATGGGCCCTGATCGTCCGGGTGCTCCCCTACATTATATCGCTTGGGGCCATTGGGACAGCCATAGCCGCTATCCAATCTGACGCGCAACCTGCTCCACGAGAGACAAGTCAGACTCAACATACCACTCCGTAGCATCAAAGTCTGAGTGGCCCAACGCGGCTCGCGCCGTGTTGCGGTCAAATTCCTTATCCACCTTATCCCCGTAATTATGCCGTAACTGATACGGTGTCCATACGGGGATTTCTGCTTTTTCACATGCCCTTGTGACAGCCCTCCGGTAGCTATCGGCCGTGTAGCATTCTCCAATGGCTCGGGCAGTCCTTTTAGGGGGTCGTTTTACCCCCCTCATATGTTGATTTGATGATTTTTTATGCGTCTCTATGTAGGCTTCGTAAGGGGGGAATAGGTAACCCGCCCCCCCTGCTCTATGGCATCTAAATGCCACTATTTTTTGTGCTTTTGGACCAAATAACAGGGTTCTGGTTTTAGACGATACGCGAACCGCTCAATCTGCTCGTTTTTTTGAGGAAGTGACAACAGATCTGTTGTCAGTATCGAACATGAAATCGAGCGCATCTCGGGCCAATTCGTACCCCTTCCTGTAGAACCGAAGTTCGCGTACCAGACGTTCTATGTCTCCATAGTCAGGAAACTGGAGTATACTTTCCAACTGAGCGTCAGTCAACATTGGTCGTTCTCCTTATGCGCGTGTTCTCATCTTGGAGCATTTGGAGCATCTTTCTCTTATATTCGTATGGGATTTGTTCTTGTTGTTCCTTAGTCAAAACTAAGTCGAGTTCTACACTTACGCCGTCTGGAAATTGGATCGTAATTGGTAGTGGGTTCGTTCTGCTCAGATACCAAACGTGATAGCGCAGTAAACCTCGCACAACGTTTATAGGGTCATCGGGCATTCCCATCACTCACACCCTCCTTCTAGCCAGCAGTCTCCACAAATAATACCCCATTCGTCATCCGCGTACCGGGGATCGTCAGGAAGTATTTCTTCACCGCATCGGTCGCATTCCTGAAACTCCCCATCATCATACGATACATCACATTCCGGCAATGGCTCTGTCATTTCTTTACCCTCCTGTACAGTGCCTTGCAGTCTTCTTCCGTTGCCCCGGTCATCGTTCGCGGTGAACCGGGTTTGCATTCATGAGTAACCATCTTCAGGAACCGTGCGTTGTCCACAACGTGAACGCACGGCTTAAGCTCCCACGGTGTCTTGGGGAGCATGTCAGGGGTGATCGTCTCTAACCACTCGCGCATACGGGTATAGTCTGTCACTTCAGTTCCTCCGTTCGGCTCAAGTCCACCTGTTTCAGTACGCCGCCCAAGTCTCCCGTCTCCCGTTTAAGCCAGATCACTTTCGAGTAGCGTTCGGTCCAGTTCGATTTAGTGTTCTCCATGCGGACATATAAATGCGGGTCGTGAATCTTGAACCCCTGGACCTCGTTCAAGGTCATGCCGGATAAGCCGAACAGTACCCGTTGGGCGTCACGGCCAGCCGATGCGCCACGACCCGACGCGGATGATATTTGCTGTTCCCGCTCTTTGCTTGTGTGGTGATTGACCCATACCGCCGCGCCCTTGTCTACCGCAGAAGTTAGTTCTTTGAGCAAGCCCATGAACCGGCCCACCTGGGTATTATCGTTCTCGTCTCCCCCGTAGTAGTGGGAGCGGGGGTCAAGGACGATTAGGCGGGGCTGGTACTCTTTGACCTTGCCATAGACCCATTCGTAATGTTCGGTAGGTTCTACGCTGCCACCAGCGGGCCGTGTCAGAGGAAACGACTGCCCCGGAAACGCTATCAGGTTCTCGGAACAGCGGTGCAAGTCCCATTCCGTGAACTCATACGCAGCGGCGATTTTCCTGAACCGCCGGTGCAACTCTGATTCCGGGTCCTCAGACTCAAGCCACAACACCTTCATCGGACCATCGGGGATGAAGGTCTCTAACAACGTCTTGCCGGTGCAGGCACTCATAATGAGCGTCTGTGTAATCCACCCTTTTCCTAATCCGCCCTTGGCGTCGATGCCGCATATCGCGCCCTCGGGTACTATGCCCTTGAACACGAACCGCTGTATCGGTGGTTCTGTGGCCACCCATCGGGCAATGTTCGCGGCGCGGGGCTGTATGACCCATTCCTGCCACGATTCGCACCCGATGTTTGTTGCGAGCAGGACCTGCTTTTGCCTGCCACGCCAGATGCCGGGAAGTCTAGACAGGCGGGATGGATGCTTGTTGTTCGTGTCCACATGAAACCCGTAGCGGTCGAGTACTGAATACAATTGCTGCACACGATCATCATAGAGCTTGCGGTTCTGGCCTGCGTGAATCTTGACGACGAAATGAAGACTCTTACCGCCCGAGAACACGACAGCCGCGCACGGGATGTTAAGGCTGGTCACGATTCGCCATTGTTCTTCTACGCCTATTTTGTCACTCTCGACAAGACAATGCCGGTAATCGATGATGTTATCATCCGAAATCCCCTTGCCATCACACGGATTAATACGCACCCATGCCCCTGATGCGGGGTTGATGTCTATCACATCAGCGGTACGCCGCCCGTGCAGGCGCGGGATAAGGGCGTCTACTCGTTCTGTAATACCGCTGTCACAGGGTTTCCAACCATCGCCCCGGTCTACCGCACGGATAACGTAATTTACAAGGTCAGCGGGCTGGTACAATGCGTAGAGATAATCACTGAAATTGGTCTGTTCCCAATCGTCGGGGATAGTAGGGAATGGGGCCGCTTTCTGCGGGCGGATGCGGATAGGCGTGGTCGATGAACGGTATTGCCGGTTCTCTTTCTTGTACCGATAATCGGCGGGTTTGGAGAGTGCGCTGCGGATGGTGTGCTCTATCTCTTTATCTGAGAGACCATCTGACCGCGCTTTGTCTCCCACGCGGTCCCAAATATCGGATTCCGACAACCCATCTTCAATGGCGCATTTGGTCGCAAAAAATAGGGCAGAATTGCGCTCGCCTTTGCCAATGGACGTGTTCATGTAGTATTCGAGGAATCCAGGCATTATTCGATAGACCCCCGTACCATTTCGTTGGCGTCACCGATATGGCTGCATTTCACCATAGCCGCTATGACTCGCGCCGCGACTTGCGGGACGATGCTGTTTCCCAGAGCGCCAAGTACTGATCTGTGTAACCCATCAACCAGGCCGAAAGTGTCGTCAGGCGCACGACGAACTTTTCCGTCTGCGCAAGGCAACCAGACGAAACGTTGCCAGCTGTCATTTCCCGTGACGCTTGCGCACTGAATGTCCCAAAGTCGCGGTCGTGCTTCTGTGTTTCCGATTCCCTCGCGGCACGAGCGTCCGGTGTCGGCCAGGTCGCCTTGAGCACGTTCGGCACATAGTCCATGCGCGTCGTGCCGCCCTTCTCGAACATCTGGCCCTTCTCGTCGCGGCTCATCGGCGTGGGCCATGCGCTTTCCGACAATCCAGTAGCGTTCGCGCCGGTGCGGGGCATTGACGGCGCAAGCTGGAATACTAAGCACTTCGACTTCGTAGCCTTCAGCTTCCACTCCAGATAGAATTCGGTCGAACTCCAGGTCTCCGATTCCAGGAGGATTTTCAAAAAGGCACCAAGCGGGCGATGTTTCCCGTAGGACTCGTATAGCCTCCGGCCAGAGCCAGCGGTCATCTGCCTCGCCTCGCTGCTTCCCGGCGCGGGAGGCTGGCTGACAGGGAACTCCTGCTGTGAGCAGGAATGGTGCTCTCTCTGCTCGAATTCCGTTATGGAATGTTCTGATATCATCATGTATCGCCACTCCCGGCCATGTCTTGCTTAGGAAGTCCCTGCACCTGCTGTCAATCTCGCAAAACTGCACCGTGCGTATGCCGTTGGCGTGAGCCGCCAACGCGAAGCCGCCGATGCCGCTGAATAGGTCGACGTGCGTCATTCGACTACACCTCCGCACTTCAGGCACACGCGCTTGGGCGCGTACTCGCTGGCCTTGCCCGTCGCCGTCCACCGCCACATGTACCAGTAGCGGCGGCAGTACGGACACCACACGTCCCATGCCGTCGTGCGCTTCATGACGCGTCCTTAGCCGCCTGCGCGTGGCGCACGCGATAGTCATATTCAGTTGGTGTGCTTAGTGGAGTAAGAATTTCGCCCGGCTCCCTCGGCCATGTGATGATTATGTCACTTGAGCTTCTTCTCCGTGCATCGTCTTCGGTCTCTGCCGAGCGCAGTAACGCCTTCACCATCGCCATATTTTCCTCATGCAACACAGCCAGGCACTCGAGCGCGTTCATTACACGCTCTCCTTCTCATGCGCTTCCATTACCATCGCTGTGAGGCGCTCGTTTTGCTTTGCCCGCGCAGCCCAGGCTGCATCCCACGCAGCAGACCACGCAACAGCCTCTGCTGCATCCCGCTCAGCAGCCCGCGAAGCAGCCTCTGCAGCAGACCGCGCAGCAGACCGCGCCACATCCCACGCAACAGCATCCCGCGCAACAGCCTCTGCAGCAGACCGCGAAGCATCCCGCGCAGCAGCATCTGCAGCAGACCACGCAGCAGCCCGCGCAACAGCCCGCGCAACAGCCTCTGCAGCAGACCACGCAACAGCCCGCGCAACAGCCCGCGCTGCAGCCGATGCAGCATCTAGCTCCTCGTCCGTGATTTTGCCATCGAGCCACGCGCGCTTCGCTTCGATTGCTGCCACGCTGCGTTCGTCGGGCTGCTCGACTAGAGCTAGCGCATCCTCCGCACACCGGCAAGCGAACTCGTGCAGAATCTGCGTTGCATCCAGCATCCACAGCACCGTGCGGCGTCGGCCGCACAGTTTGTCGTCGCCCTCAATCACGTCGCCGTCGATTTCCACGCGGCACACGATAGGGCCGCTCGCGTAATGCAGCGCGTCAATCAATCTCGCGCTGCCGTGCATACCATTACTACACAGTTCCGGCTTGCCCTCGCATTCGAGCGTCTGGCCTACCTCTACCAGCCGTCCGTCGCCGTAGCCGAGGCGTTTGTCTTCGCTCAGAAAATGCCACGCAAGCATCACTCGCCCCCCTTTAGCGCCCACGTCAGTATCCCGAGCGCGTCGGCGTTCCAGTCCGTCACCTTGAGGTACGGATACTGTGCTGCCATGAGTTCCTTCATTTTGCGTTTGCGCTGTTTCTTGTCCTTCGGCAGCGTGAACATGCGCTGCCACTTCACCGGCCTCACGCGCTGCACCGGCATGTTCACCGCATAC
>Ga0209510_1005234_pt1 | contig 10932 bp, 8 predicted proteins | sample BiotimSIPDNA_FD_185749 | JGI IMG/M metagenome (GOLD analysis project Ga0209510, IMG submission 185749) | Anaerobic biogas reactor microbial communites from Washington, USA - Biogas_R1 time_0 SIP DNA (SPAdes) (version 2) | ecosystem: Engineered > Bioreactor > Anaerobic > Unclassified | place...
TTTTGGCATCGTTTTAATTGTACCTTATTACACGGCTGAAATCAGTGGTTTTGTCTATATACACCGGGAGATTATTCTTCATGGTTAATGCATTTTCTATGTAATATAATCACTGCATGGCTGAAGATAAGAAAGTTGACCTGACGGAAGAAGTTGCACTGATCAACGAAGCCCGCACTAATCCTGACGCGTTTGGACTCCTTTATGAACGCTATGTCGGAAAAATTTACAATTATGTTTTCTTCAGGGTTGGAAACGCGAACGATGCCGAAGATTTAACCGCGAAAGTCTTCTTCAAAGCCCTCAATAGTATTGGAACTTACCGACACCTGGGGCTGCCTTTCAGTGCCTGGCTTTACCGGATAGCGCACAACCTGGTGGCGAATCACTACCGCGATCGTGCAAAGGTTACTGAAGTCTCTATAGAAAACCTTGTTATTCCGGATAGCAGCAGAACTTCCAGCCCGGAAGTATACCTTTCAAAAAAACAGGATAATACCTATCTGCTCAGTTTGATCAACGACCTCACCCCACAAAAACGGGAGTTGATCATCTTAAAATTTGTGCAAAAACTCTCCAATGCTGAAATAGCTGTCATTTTTGGCAAGACCGAGGGGGCAATAAAGAGCCTCTACCATCGAACGCTGACAGAATTAAAAGACCGCGCAAAAGGCGATTATGAAACCCGCATCTAATAAACCTTACAGGGGTTAATTAAATAAGGAAGGTAGTAAAATGGAACCTTTAGAACTCCAAAACACTGAACTGAGCGGGATCGAGAAGCAGCTGAATCAACAATTGAGCCATATCACACCTGATGGCAGCTTTGTTGAGGAATTGCGCACTCGTCTTATGTCTTCAGGTATTTTTGAAAAACGCAGCATGATCGATGCGATTGTGGTTGCTTGCCTTGCGATTCTTCTGACCGGGTCGCTTATCCTCGGCATTAGCCGATTCTTCCACTTGAAAAAGAAGAAAGGATAGAGTTACCTCCATCCAATTCTCCATTCAATATTAATAAATCAACCTTCGTTGGTTTCGCGCAGCCAATCTCCGACCATCCAATATTTGAAATCGCGGTGGTGATAGGTATCTACTGCTGCCACGATGGCGTAAAACAAGGCACCAATGGGAATCAAGGTCAAAAGCAGGGCAAATGGGAACCCGCAGAGCCCAACCACAACAAAGGTGAGAATTGCTGAGAGGAACCAGGCGATGCCAGCCAGAATTATGCCTCCAAAAAAGAACACGCCCTGGAAAACCAGTGCTTGCAGAGCTTGATAGGCGACATAACGGGAGCGATCCTTGTAAGCAAAATATATGATCAAAGGAGGTACGAGCCCTAAGAACCCGGTGATAAGGTTTAGAAAAATCCCCAGATGGGCAAACAATGCCAGAGTGGTCTCTTCCGATTGATCGAGATGAGGCTTGGGATTTATTGGGGTGTAATGCACACCGTCCTGGCTATATTCGGTGGTTACAGGTTCGGATTCGAGATAATCATTTTGGTCTGTCATAATAAAACCTCACTTTCTGTTTCAATTATAAACTTGTCTGGTTGCACTGACTATTGTAATGCATGTCGTATCTTAGCCGCCTTTTCTCATTTCATCAGTTACAAATCTTTTTTCTTACTTGTATCCATATGATAAAATCCCCTTATGCTGCCAAAAGTTGTTTTTATGGGATCACCCGAATTTGCTTTGCCGATATTAGAAGCGTTGAACGGTGCTTATAATGTTGCCGCCGTGATCACTCAGCCCGACCGCCCTGCTGGCAGAGGTCGCAAACCCCAGCCATGCGCTGTCAAACAACTGGCTGAAAAACTGAAAATTCCTGTCTTTCAACCTGAATCCCTGCGAAAATTATCAGCCGTTACCGAGCTGGCTGCCTTTGCTCCGGATTTAATTGTAGTGGCAGCCTATGGGCAAATTTTGCCAAAAGCCATCCTTGAAATGCCAAAGTTTGGCTGCCTGAACGTTCACGCTTCATTGCTGCCTGCCTGGCGTGGGGCATCTCCGATTCAGGCTGCAATCGCAAATGGCGATGAACATACTGGCATCACAATCATGCTTATGGATGAGGGCATGGATACCGGGGCTATCCTGGCACAACGAAAAATACCAATTCGACCTGGGACTACGGCGATTGAACTTTCTGACCAGTTGGCTCACTTGGGCGCGAAGACGTTGACAGAAGTCTTGCCTGCATATCTGCGAGGCACACTTGCTGCCGTCCCACAAGATGATTCCAAAAAGAGCCTGGCACCTAAACTAACCAAACAGGATAGCCATCTCGATTTTATTCTTCCTGCTCAGACGCTGCTAAATCAGATCAACGCTTATCAACCCTGGCCTGGCGCACTATATGAATGGAATGGCAAGCGCCTCAAAATTATCGAAGCCCATGTTCATCCGACCTTTGAATGTGACCCCAGCGGACGTTTTGTGATGAATGGAAACCCTGCTATTTGTACAAGCAACGGTTTGTTAGTTTTGGATGTGGTCCAGCCAGAAGGCAAGAAACCCATGCCTGGCAAGGCTTTTCTTAACGGTCAGCCCGATTGGTTGGAAAACAAAGAGTAAGTTGTCATCGAGACGGACATTCGCATCGGCGGGTTGACCCCACAATAGTCACAAAATCAATTCATTTCTTCATTATCCGGGAAAAAGGCTTTCTTCCACTCATATAGCTTGTTCAATGCCTGGATAGGGGTAAGAGATTCGAGGTCGATATTTTTAAAGGCATCCATGAGCGGGTTATTCTCGGGGAACAAGCGCAGCTGCTCTTTATCCTCTTTCGCATCGGGCAGTGTCGTCCCCGCTGTTGCTTCAAGCTGCTTCAAAATCTCGTTCGCTCTGGCTATCACGGTAGCTGGCAGCCCTGCCATCTGTGCTACATGGATACCATAAGAGCGATCTGCCGCCCCCGGCACGATCTTGTGGAGGAAGACAACCTCCCCATCAGACTCGGTAACTGCAACATTATAGTTGCGCACACCAGGATATAGCTCTGCCAACTCGGTCAGCTCATGAAAATGAGTGGCGAACAAGGTGTAAGGTTTCAGCTTTGGGTGGCTGTGGAGATACTCGATGATCGCCCAGGCGATCGACAAACCGTCATAAGTGCTGGTCCCGCGACCGATCTCGTCTAAAATCAACAGGCTGCGCGGGGTAGCGTTATTCAGGATATTGGCGGTCTCGAGCATCTCAACCATAAAGGTCGATTGCCCTTGATGGATGGCATCCTGGGCGCCAATTCGCGTGAATACACGATCCACAATGCCGATTTCCGCCTTGTCTGCTGGAACAAAGCTGCCGATTTGTGCCATCAGGACGATTAATACCACCTGGCGTAAAAAGGTCGACTTACCGCTCATGTTTGGACCGGTGATCAGGCGGATGATCTCCCCTTCTTCAAAAACCGTGTCGTTGGCGATATAGCGGGTCTGGCTGTTTTGGTGTTCAACGACCGGATGGCGCCCTTCCTGGATGCTAATCCCTCTATCAGTTTTCAGAACTGGTCGGGTGTAATTGTTGAGCGCGGCAACATCAGCGAGGGCAAGGATGCAATCCAGACGGGCAATTATTTGTGAGTTTTCCAGCAATTGAACGGCAGATTTACCCAGCTGTGCACAGACTTGTTTAAAAACCTTTAACTCAATCTCGTGGATTTGTGTTTCAGCATTCAAAACCAACGATTCATACTCCTTCAGCTCGGGGGTAATGAATCGCTCGCTGTTTACCAGTGTCTGTTTTCGCAGGTAGTCTTCAGGGGCTTTGTCTGATAATCCGCGTGAAATTTCGATGTAATAGCCAAAAACCTTGTTGAAGCCAACCTTCAGCGTTTTTATTCCGGTTCGTTGTCTTTCACTTGATTCCAACCCGTTTATCCATTCCCGGGCGTGCCTGGAAGATGAAACAACCTGGTCCAGCTCTTCTGAGAACCCTTCGCGGATTAAACCTACCGAATTCAATGTCGCCGGGGGATCGTCCGATATCGATTTTTCGAGCAAATCGAGTTCACTTTCAAAACTCTGCCAGCCATCCAGCAGCGATTGCAAAGCCGGGTGGTCATGTTTCAATAGCGGTAAGATTTGAGGGATGGTCTTCAGGTCTTCCCTGAGTGCTACAAGATCGTTGGGTCTCGCAGCTCCGGATACTACCCGGTTAACCAATCTTTCAAGATCGTGCAGCTGCTTCAAGAATTCGCTAACTTCCTTACGTTCGACGCCCCGGTCAAAAAAATAGCTGACCGCATCGAGGCGTTGATTAATCCGTTCCACATCCAACAGAGGTTTGTTTACCCAGTTGCGCAATAAGCGTTTTCCCATGGGTGTGCGGGTCCGGTCCAAAACCCCAAGCAGAGAGCCTTCGGTTTTGTTTTCCCGTAAGGTTTCGGTCAGTTCGAGGTTCCGCCGTGTTTCAGCATCCAGAACCATAAAATCAGAAAGACTGTATGTACTGAAACGCAAATCAATATTGAGCAGGCTCTTTTGGGTTTCTTGCAGGAACTTCAGCAAAGCACCGGTAGCACGAACCGCCAGTGGGTAGGGTTTCAGTCCCAAACCCTCGATGTTGCTGAGATTGAATTGAGAGCGGATTATCGCTGCGGCACGTCCGGGCTCAAAATACCAGTTGGGAATGCGCGTAAGGTTAAATTCTTTCGCCAATTTATCTTCCGCCAGGTCAGAAAGGAGCACTTCTGCCGGGCGAAGGCGCTGCAGCTCCGCGCGCAATTGCCCTTCAACATTTCCTTCAGCCAGGTCTGTGGCTGCAAGTTCACCGGTGCTGATGTCTACATAGCAAAAACCGGCTTTGCCTTCCTGGATCGTAAAACACGCCAGGTAATTATTGCGACCACTGGGGAGAAGATTTGGCTCAACCAAAGTGCCAGGCGTGACAACTCTGATCACCTCGCGAGGAAAGAGCCCCTTGTCAGGCTGCTCGCCAACCTGTTCGCAGATAGCGACGTGATAACCCTTTTCGATCAGCCTGCCGAGATAATTGTCGACTGCATGGAAAGGAATCCCTGCCATCGGGACGCGAACACCCTTCGCAACAGGTCGTGAAGTCAGGACAATATCCAGCGCTTCTGCTGTTTTGCGGGCATCGTCATCAAAAGTTTCATAAAAATCGCCCAGCCTGAAGAATACGATCGCGTCCGGATAATCTTTTTTGATTTCCAGATATTGCTGTCGTAAGGGTGTGATTGTTTCGGACATTCGGTTTATTTGAGGTTTTCCAGGATATATTTAACAACCTGTTCAAGCGCTTCAGGCAATTTAGAGGGGTCTTTACCACCGGCTTGTGCCATGTCTGGGCGACCTCCGCCTCCGCCTCCAACAATCTGGGCAACTTGTTTGATCAGGTCACCGGCTTTAAGTCCACGCTGAATCAGGTCTGGAGTAACTGCTGCGATAAGGGTTGGTTTTTCGTTTACCACAGTGCCAAATACAACCACCCCGCTGGGGTATTTTTGGCGGAATTGATCAGCCAGTGAGCGCAGCGCATCCACATCGGCATTAGGTATGAGCGCACTCAACACCTTCACGCCTGCAACCTCTCTTACCTCATCGAGCCTTTGTCTGAATGCCTGTGAGGCAGCCTCAGCACGCACTTGTTCCAGCTCACGCCGGACAACCTTCAGGTCATTTTCAAGTGCTTCAACCTTGTTCAGTGTTTCTGCAGGACTGCTTTGTACAAAAGATGCCACCTGGTTGAGGTAGTTGACGTGTTCCCGTGCAAAATGATAGGCACCCAAGCCGGTGACCGCTTCGATCCGACGCATGCCAGCCGCAACCGATGATTCGGACAGAATGTAGAAGGAACCGATCTCCGCCGTGTTGTCTATGTGTGTTCCACCGCAGAGTTCATAGGAAACACGACCACGGTCGTCCACAATTTCAATTGTCCGCACTATTGAACCATATTTTTCACCAAATAGCGCGGTGACCCCCTCCGCTTTCGCCTGATCGAGTGATTTGATCTCTTTACGGACCGGATATTCAGCTGCTATAAACTCATTGACGCGTTCTTCTATTTTGAGCAGATCTGTTTTTGAGACAGCGTGGGGATAGTTGAAATCAAACCGCATCCGTTCCGGGTCTACAACTGAGCCGGATTGATGCACTTTGTTGCCCAAAACCTCACGCAGAGCAGCATGCAGGAGGTGTGTGCCGGTGTGGTTGCGCATAGTTGATCGCCGTGAAGAGAGGTCAACCTTCACCAGGGCGTCATCATCCACCTGGGGTGTGCCTTGCAGCACTTTGCCAGCAAGCAGGATAAGCCCGGTCACAGGTTTGAAGGTATGATCGATTTCAACCTCCCAAGCCTGGGATTGCTCTGCGCCACCAGCAATAACACTTCCTATGTCTCCGATCTGCCCACCCGACTCAATGTAAAGAGGGCTTTGGGCAACGATCAGTTCGACCTCATCTCCTGCCTGGGCAGACCCGACCAGTTCATCGTCACGCAGGATGCCAACCAGCCTGGTCGCTGAAGAGAAGGATGAATAGGGATCATAATGGACGCCTTCTTCGGGCAGTTTCCCCTCGGCTTGTAATTTACTGAGCACTTCAGCATAAAATTCGGTCTTGTTACCGTTCATCCCGGCAAAAGCAGAACCCTTGCCAGAAGCCTGACGGTGAGCTTCCATCGCTTCATAAAAACCATTTTCATCGACATTCAGATCAGATTCAGCCAGGATATCGCGGGTTATCTCAACTGGAAACCCAAGCGTTGCATATAGATTGAAAGCCCGTTTACCGTCCAGAATGGTCTCACCGGAAGCTTTAAGCTCGTCGACATAGATTTGCAACTGCGCGTTTCCACTGTCCAGCGTTTCGGCAAAGCGTTTTTCTTCGCTGGTAAGTGTGTCATAAATTAATTCCAGGTTGGCAAGTAACTCAGGGTATGCCTGGTGATAATTTTCGATAACTATCGCTGCAACTTTCGCCATGAAAGGCTTGTCAAGGTTGATCGTCCTCGCAAATCGGGCTGCGCGGCGGATGATCATCCGGCAAACATAATTCCGACCGACATTCCCCGGGATAACTCCGTCAGCAATCAAAAAAGCAGCAGCTCTCACATGGTCGGCAATCACCCTGTAAGCGGTCAGATTTGCCTGGCGTTCGTCGGTTGTCTGCCCTGCCAGTTTCTGGGTTTCATCCAACAGTGGTTTGAGCAAATCGGTCTCATAGTTACCGTTAACACCCTGGATGATCGAGACGATTCGTTCAAAACCCATGCCGGTATCGACATGGCGCCTGGGCAGGGGCTGAAAGGTTGTCGGTGAAGTACGGTTGTATTGGATGAAAACATTGTTCCAAATCTCGACAATGCGGCTGCACTCCCCGTTCACTTCACAAACATGGTTAGGGTCATCTTTCATGTTGCAGGCATCCGGTCCAAAATCGTAATGGATCTCGCTGCAAGGTCCGCATGGACCAGTTTCTGCCATTTCCCAAAAATTGTCCTCACGGCTGCCTTTTACCAGGTGGTCTGGGTTAAAACCGGGCTGAGCCAACCAGACATCCCGGGCTTCTTCGTCATTGGGTAGGTCTCCCTGTTCGTCCACAAAATAAGTTGCGTATAGCCTTTCAGGTTCAAGTCCCCATTCTTTCGTAAGCAGCTCCCAGCTCCACGAGAGGGCTTCTTTTTTGTAATAATCACCAAAAGACCAGTTGCCCAACATCTCAAAAAATGTATGGTGGGTGTTATCGCGCCCAACCGTATCGAGATCGTTGTGCTTACCCGAAACGCGCAAACATTTTTGCGAATCGACAGCGCGCGTGTATGGGCGGGTTTCAGTGCCAAGGAAGACGTCTTTAAATTGCACCATGCCGGCGTTGGTGAAGAGCAGGGTGCTGTCTCCACCCGGGACGAGAGACGCGCTCGGCACGATGGCGTGCCCACGCTGGGCGAAAAAATCGATAAAGGATTGACGAACCTGGTTGCCGGTTAGATACATAAGAAAACTCCAAAAAATGGTTTGATTAACTAAAAAATTATACCTGATTACGAGGCGGCAATACGTTTTAAATCTTATGTTTTAAATCTTATGTGTCAAAATTTCAAAATGACAAGGCTAAATAGAAATGTCCTATTGGGAAGATAAAGTAGTCAGGCAACACCCGGAGAGATCGCTTCACAACTGAGGCTCGCGATGACGTCCCCCTCATCGTCGTCGCTGCGAGCCCCCGTTACAGGAATGACAGGAACTTTTGAATCACAATAAGGGGGCGTGGCAGTCCGCCTTTAATTCTTTGTCAATACTTATAAACTGCAGATCGCCACGCTTCGCTCGCGATGACTGGGGTGAGGCAGGTTGCCGCACAGTTTTATTGAACAGAGTCTATCCCCAAAAAGGCCCATAATTCACATCGATGGATTCATGATTCAATTAGACGGGTTTGACAGATAGGTTGAAATTGCGAAGCTCACGCATTGAACCCGCCCTTACTTTTATCATGGGCAATCTACAGGCGCTCACGTCCTCAACCCACCCATACCGACATTTATCAATCGAAATAAATTCGATGATATATCATTCCGTACGGGCGGGTCCCAACCACGAATGTACAATAACCAGCCATGTAGACAGAGCTGCCCTTTGCCGTTGAGATAACCGGATAATCATTAATATGCTCGCAAGCCCAACTTCGGGTCAGAACCACAATTATTCTTATGATTGTTGAGGTCAGTTTCATAAGGAGAGTTGCTCACTGCGTTTGTTGGAGTGTGTTGACTGTAGAAATTATGGATGTAAACCATTAAAATAAAAGAAACGACTAATTAGCCGTTTCTTTTATAAAATGCTTAAGGGAAATTTAATACAAACGGAACTCGCTTTTTTCTTCTTCAAACACTTCCCGATCCAAAACATGGGTGGTTGGGACAAAGTTCATGAATCCACGGGTAATGACTAGGCTGCTGGTTTTTGCTCCACCAGGGAAGAAACTAACACCCTCCAATACTGCTTTGGAGGTGGTCATAACAGGTGTGACAGCAGTGGCGCAAAAAACAAGGTTATCAGCAGGAGCGAGGTCGTCCTGGGTGTAGACCCGGTCGAGGTCGATGCCCATGTTAGTTAAACGCGCGCTGTCCGCGTCATCTCTCGCCTTCCAGATAACCTGCATTTTACCGCTTAAAAGCTTGACGGCAGCAGCAGCAATTACACCCTCAGGAGCGGCACCAATCCCCATGACGGCATGGACGCCGACTCCCTTGAAGCAGCTAAACACACACGGCATCAGATCGCCGTCTGGAATCAGACGAACACGTGCTCCAGTCGAACGCAGCCTTGAGATCAATTCAGCGTTGCGAGGTCTGTCCAAAACGGTGATGGTAAGCTCGGCTTTGTCACGTCGTTTAAGCGCTTTTGCCAATCGGTCCACATTTTCTTCAGGTGATAAGCGGATGTCCACGTAATCGGCAGCATCCTTACCCACACACAACTTGTCCATGTAAGTGTCAGATGCATTGATCAGCCCACCGCTGGGTGCGGCAGCCAGGACACAGACTGCGCCAGAATTCAGATTTGCAGTAGCATTGGTGTTTTCCAGGGGGTCAACTGCGATGTCAACCACGAGGTGACCTTCACCCAATTTTTCACCAATAAATAACATCGGGGCATCATCTCGTTCGCCTTCACCAATTTTAATTTCAATTGAGATTCCAGGGATGCGTTTTAATGCTTTTCTCATCGCATTAACAGCTGCTGCGTCTGCCAGGTTTTTATCACCTCTTCCTGCAGCTCTTGCAGCTGCAATCGCTGCGTTTTCAGTCACTTCCAGAAGCTGCCAGGAAAGACTCTTGTATAACTGCTTAAGATCTTCATCTTTTTGCTCGTTAGCCATTACACTCCTTTGTTTTCTGAAAAAAAGTTTCAAGCTCTCAGACCAAGTAATCTTAGAATCGCCTTATCCCTGACCGCCTTTCCAATTAATTGTTAATAACTGTTAACGATTATTATACTTGCTTCACCGGATTATAAACATCACAAGTGATGTAAATCACAAAATATCGCAAAACGGTTTTTTTTGACGATTACAGCTGATCGCAATTAACTTCTTACAGCGGATATTATGTATTTAATTATCGTCATTATGACAGAAAAAAAACTATCGGTAAAGGGTGGATGATGTGCGGAAGGGGTCGACCCCTTCCGCAACACCTTGTAATTCCTGCTTATCTATCCTGGTTCCTTTCCAGGGGACCGGGCGTGCGATTTGACTGAAGACTACGATTTTTTAAACGCAACTATCTGGTACATTTCGTCGTTGTCGATAGCAGTTGTAACTTCCAGGTATTTGCTGACAATTCCAGCCAACTCTTCAGCTGGCAGTAACCTGACCGATACTCCGTGCGCAGCACCGGCATGATGATGGTCAAGTTCTTCCCTGCTCATACTGTGGGCGATTGTCAGTACACCGCCCGGGTTCAAAAGTCCCGTCAGCAGGCGAATCAAACTTTCGGGTTCAGCAAAATGAGGGAAGGAGTTGAAAACAATAACGCGATCAAACTTTCGGTCAAACGATAAGGTCTCAACATCTCCGCAGATAAAGGTAACTTCCGGTTCGGGGTGGTTTTTTATCCCGATGTTTACCATTTCAGGCGAAATGTCCACGGCAGTTACATTTGAAACTTTGCGCTCAAGATAGAACGGGACCAACACGCCTGTTCCGCTTGCAACATCCAATACCGAATTACCTGCGCTCACGCCAGCGTTATCCAGGATGTGCCCAATTACATCATGATCCAGAATTTGGGCTTCATCCCATCCCGGAGCCAGGGAATCAAAAAAACGGATCAATGACTGTTTGTCAAACAATTCAGGCACCTTTGCTATAACGCTGTGGAATCAGACGGGCTTGCATCAAGGCATAAACAATCGCGGGGATAAGTATGAGTTGGATGACAATTCCAGGTA
>Ga0209510_1005252_pt1 | contig 10906 bp, 8 predicted proteins | sample BiotimSIPDNA_FD_185749 | JGI IMG/M metagenome (GOLD analysis project Ga0209510, IMG submission 185749) | Anaerobic biogas reactor microbial communites from Washington, USA - Biogas_R1 time_0 SIP DNA (SPAdes) (version 2) | ecosystem: Engineered > Bioreactor > Anaerobic > Unclassified | place...
GGCGGAATGATCCGGGCTGAAATCAAAGACGAACGGCTGGGGTTTGTGGGCGAAATCAAACAAGTCAATCCTGCGCCCATTATGACCTTGCTGGAACAGGGGTATATCCCGGTGGTGTCCACCCTGGGCTGCGATGCTCAAGGCAATATTTACAATATCAACGCAGATACGGCGGCCGCATATATCGCCGGGGCCATCGGCGCGCAAAGCCTGATCGTGATGACGGATATCGCCGGGATATTACGGGATAAGGATGACCCTGCAACGCTGATCTCTGAAGTGACGCTAAAGCAAGCCAAGCAGCTTTTTGCAGAGGGGATTATTTCCGGCGGGATGATCCCCAAGGTGCAGTGTTGTATCGACGCCATCCATCGGGGCGTGGAGCGGGTGTTTATCCTGGATGGCCGCATTCCCCACTCGGTGTTGTTGGAAATTCTCACCGATGAAGGCGTAGGAACCATGTTTCTCAAGGAGGAAACGGACAAATGAGTGTAATGGAGAGGGATCAAAAGTATATTGCCAACACCTATGCGCGCTTTCCGTTGGTGCTGACCGAGGGCAAGGGCGTACGCGTCAAGGATGAAAACGGCAAGGAATATATTGATTTAGGCAGCGGCATTGCGGTCAATACATTCGGATATGCGGATGAGCATTGGGCGAGGGCCGTATCCGAACAGCTAACCAAACTGCAGCACACATCCAACCTGTATTATACGGAGCCTGCGGTCGCACTGGCGCAAACACTGTGCGAGCGCACCGGCATGAAGAAGGTGTTCTTCTCCAATTCCGGGGCGGAGGCCAACGAATGCGCCATCAAAGCGGCGCGCAAGTATTTTGCGGACAAATATGAGGGCAAACGAAAGACGATCATTACATTGACCAACAGCTTCCACGGCAGGACAATCACCACGCTGGCCGCCACCGGCCAGGCTGCGTTCCATCAGGATTTTCTCCCGCTGACGGAGGGGTTTGTGTATGCGGATCCTACGGTGGAGAGCTTGAAGGGGCAGTTAAACCGCGGGGACATCGGGGCCATACTGTTTGAGGTCGTCCAGGGCGAAGGCGGCGTGCTGCCCCTGGCACAAGAGTTTGTGGATTTCATGCGGGACATCGCACAAAAGGACGATATCCTCCTGATTGCCGACGAAGTGCAAATCGGGAACGGCCGCAGCGGGCAGCTGTTTGGCTACATGAATTTCAATTTGACGCCCGACATCGTATCGACAGCCAAAGGGCTGGGCGGCGGCTTGCCGCTGGGCGCAACGCTTTTGGGGGAGAAGGTCAAAGATGTGCTCGGCGCGGGCAGCCACGGTTCAACGTTTGGCGGCAACCCGGTGTGCTGCGCCGGGGCTTTAAGCGTAATCAACAGGATTGATGACGATCTCCTGAAAGAAGTCAGGCAGAAGTCCGCCTATATTATAGAGGAATTGAGCAATTCTAAGGGCGTCAAAAGCATCAGCGGCTTAGGGCTGATGCTCGGCATCGAAACGGTGCCGGATGCCTCTGATGTCATCAAAAAATGTATGGACAAAGGCGTGCTGGTCATCAAGGCCAAGCACAAAGTTCGTCTGCTGCCCGCACTGAACATCCCCTGGGAGGATTTGAAAACGGCGGTGGACATCATCAAATCCGTCTGTGCGGAAACAGCCTGACAGGCGATTCAAAAAGAACGCAGGAGCCGACACGCGCCAGGCTCCTGCGTAGTTTTGTTTTGTAGGCATTACTCGTCTGAATCCCCCGGCGTGTACAGCCACAGGATATCGCCGGTGGTGGCATCAATGCTGATATAGTAGCCGTCCAGATACTCCGTGCTGCCCGCAATCAACTGGGTCAGCTCGTCCTTGTTGACGATGTTAACCTCCCAGCGCAGGGGGATGCCTGCCCCCTCTTCGGGCAGGACAAAGGAGTAGTAGGGTGCCCAATCGGTCAGCAGATCCTCCGTCCACACGTTGTGCTGCTTGAGGGCTTGGACGGCGATGTCCCAGGCCTGCACCTGCGTCATCTGCCCGGGCTGGGGCACGGTATAGTTTTCGGGGTACAGCGCGGCCTGCTCCTCCAGCGGCCAGGTGAAGAAGGGGCCTTTTTCCTTTTCAAGCTCCTCTCGTTGTTTGCTGCGGGCAGACTCAGCCAGCAGGGCGCGGTACATGTCAAAATCGGTGCTGCACATGATAAATCCCGTGCTGGCGCGTACTGCCACGTTAAAGGGGTGCAGGTATTGTCCCGCGGGCTGGCCAGTGGGGTCGTCCTGGATGGTGATGATCCAGTAGCGCGTGGTGTCCAGGGCGCGCAGCGCGGCAACTATGTTGTATTGGTCGCGGGCCCTATGCTCGGCATAGAACTTGGCAAAGTGCTGCCAGGCAATATCCGCGGCCTGTGCGTTGGTCAGTTCATCGTCCTGCGGCTGCACGATCTGGCCATTGACCGGGTCGAGCAGGTCATAGATATACGGGCTGCCGGGGTTATCAAAGCTGGGCATCTCCACCACTTCACCCTGGGGGTTTAGTTTCACCGCCCAGCCGATATCGTCAGGGCCGCCCTGATAGGTAAACTGCCACAGGCGTTCGCCGTTATATGTGTAGTAAAAGGAAAGCACCTGCAAAAAGGCATCGGGGTTGACGCCTTTTTCGACCAACGCCTTGTCGGCCAGCGCACGGGCTTCCGCTTCGGTCAGGTCATCCTCGCCCGGCATCAGGTTGACCCACACGCCGGAGTTTTCATCCAGCGTCCCGGCTACGATTTCTTCCTGGCTCCACTGTGCGCGCAGGGGAATTGTCCACTCGTTGATGTCGCCGTACTTGGCAAGCAACTCGAAATAGCGGTCAAGCATGGCTTCCTCAACCGCATCGGTGATTGTGCTGTCTTCGGGCTGCTCGCTGGCCAACGCCAGCACGCCCAGCGAGGACATCAGCAGCACGGCCAGCAGCAGCGCGGTAAAGCGCCTGTAGCCTTTGCTCGGAATATGGGCAACACTCTTTTTCATAACTTTCTTTCCTCCATAATCAAGTGGCAATAACAATGCACTTTCCTTTGATCTTGACGGCTTCAGGATACCTTGTTTTATCAAGCGTTGCAAGAAGTAAAGCATGCAACAAAAACGCAGGGGCCCGGCGTATGCCGAACCCCTGCGCGGTTATGGCGGATTAGCCGTTGGTTTCGCCTGGCCCGTACACCCACAGGATGTCACCGTTGGTGGCGTCCACGCACACGTAGTAGCCTACCAGGTCGTTCTGGGCCAGTTTTTCGTTGTTGTATATCTGGATGTCCCAGCGCAGCGGCAGGCCCAAGCCTTCATCGGGCAGCACAAAGAAGTAGTAGGGTGTCCACTCGGTCAGCAGGTCGTCCGTCCAGCCCTTTTGTTCCTTCAGCGCCTTGACGCCGATTTCCCAGGCCTGCTCCTGTGTCATCTGCCCTTCCTGGGGCACGGCATAGCTTCCGGGGTACAGCGCGGCCTTGTCCTCCAGCGACCAGGTGAACAGCGGGCCTCGTTCCTTTTCCAACTCTATCTGCTGGTCGATGCGGTCAAATTCCTGCATCTGGCTGCGGTACTCCTCGCCGGAGGTGGCGTACATAATGGCCCCCGTGCTGGCGCGCAGCACCACATCAAAGGTGTACCAATATTCCTCTAAGTGCTTGCCGGTGGGCTTGTCCTTGATGGAAATGACCCAGTAGCGCATGTTGTGCAGCGTGCGCAGTGCAGCGGTTATGTCGTATTGGTCGCGGGCGTTGTGTTCGGCATAGGATTCGGCAAACCGCTGCCAGGCGATGTCGGCGGCCTGCGTGTTGGTCAGTTCGCCATCCTGCGGCTGCACCACCTGCCCGCTGGACAGGCTGACAATATCGTAGGGGTACGGGCTGCCGGGGTCATCAAAGCTGCGCAGTTCCACAACCTCGCCCGCTTGATTGAGCTGCACCACCCAGCCAGTTTCATCAGGGCCGCCCCGGTAGGAGAACTGCCACAGGCGCTTGTCGCGCTCGCCATTGCGCACATAGTAATAGGAACGTACATCCAGAAATGCAGCAGGGTCGACATCTTTTTCAGCCAGCGCCTTGTCAGCCAGCGCGCGGGCTTTTTCTTCGGTTAGGTCATCCTGGCCGGGCATCAGGTGCACCCAGATGTCCGGGCTGTCGCTTAGCGTATCGGCTTCGATCTGCTCCTGGCTCCACCGGGCGCGCATGGGGATGCTCCACTCGTTGATGTCGCCATATGTGTCGGTCAGCTCCTGAAAACGGCGGTTCATGGCCTCATAATCCGCCTCGCGGCCGGGGGTGTGGCTGTCGTAATGCGCGGGCTCCGCCCCGGTGATGCGGGATTTTCCCTCGCCCTCCATCCGCGCATTTTCGCGCGGCACAAAGCCCTGATGCCCATCTAACAGCACCTGGTAATGCGTGCGGGTAAAGCCCAATACGGTCAGCTCCGTGCCGTTGGGGTAGGAGCCCAGCACGTCGTTGGTGAGGCCGTTGTTCAGGTACAGCGAGGCTGTGCCGGTGATGCTGTCGCCGTTGAGCGTGACCGTGGGGAAGGGATAGAAGCTGTCCGGCGCTTCGGCGGCGTTGACAAAGTTGGACAGCAGCGTGTACCCGGCCATCACGGTTTCATCCGCACCGGCGGGCACCGAGATGTGAATCCAGTCCTCAAAGCCAAACTGTGTTTCCTTGTGGATCAGCTCATCCATGAGGACGGGCACGCCGGAGAAATATACCATCTGCGGGTAGTCATAGTCTGTCGGGATGCCGGTGACGTGAATCATGCCGTGCGGGCTGGTCAGGTAGCCTTTGGTGGCCTGACGCTCGGCCGTGGGGCTGGACGGCGCGTTGTCCGGCGCGCTGTCCGACGCGGCCAGCACGCCCAGCGAGGACATCAGCAGCACCGCTGCCAGCAGCAGCGCGCCGTAGCGCTTGTGGCCCATGTCTAAGATATTGGTGATACGTTTTTTCATACCTTTCTTTCCTCCATAAAAGCCGGTGCTTACGATGGGCGCCGCATGCGGCTGACGCCGGATCACCGACAGGATAGTCTCGGAGTAAAACTGCCGTGTGGGCAACGATGCGCCGCGCAGCAGCGCTTCATCGCAGGCCGATTCGCACTGGATTTGCAGCGCGCGGTGCAGCAGGTGCATGGCGGGGTTCCACCAGTGCAGGCACAGCGCCAGCCCTTGCAGGGCCTTGACCCACAGATCGCGGCGCTTGACGTGCGTCAGCTCGTGCCGGAACACGAAGTGCAGCTCGCTGGTGCTAAGCTTTTCGTCAGGCAGCAGGATGCGCGGGCGCACAAGCCCGGCCACCATCGGCGTGTGCAGCGCCGGGCGCACGGCGCTGCGTGTTGGTTCAGGCGATAGGGAATCGTTGGTTGCAGGGATGGGCTGCATGGTGACCCCGCCGGGCACCCCGATGGGCTGCGGCGCGGCGATGGGTGCGGGCGCGGTGTATGTGGCCTGCGGCAGCCGGATGCGCAGGAAGGCCGGGCGTACCGGGATGAGGAACGCCACCAGCAGGATGAGCAGCGCTGCGTACAGGCTGCGCGCGCTGCAGCGGCGGCTGAGCCACGGCAGCAGCAGCACAAACAGCAGGGTAAGCGCCGTCAGCGGCAGCAGCACCGACAGCGCCCATGATTGAATGTCAAACACCGCTTGTCCCTCCCTGGGCGTTGTGCACAAAGTTGCGCAGCTCGGCCAGGTCATCGTCGGTCAGGTCGGCATCGCCCAAAGCGGCCAGCAGGCTGGCCACGCTGCGGTTGTGGTAGCGGTCAAGAAATGCTTCGGTTTCCATGGCCAGGTAGTCCTGCCGGGAGATGATCGGGTAGTAAAGATGGCTGCGGCCCTGCCCCTTTTGCACGCGCAGAAAGCCGCGCTCGCACAGGCGGCCAAACAGCGTGACCACCGTTTGCAGCTTCCAGCTGCGCTCGCGCCCCAAGGTGTCCATCACCATGCTGGTGGTTACCGGGGGCTGGGTGTTCCAGATAAACTCCATGATTTCAAACTCGGTGTCGGGTAAACGTTGCATGGCAGTACCTCCTTTTACTGATTCCAAACATTCCTGCATCGTTGGGTCGGGTCTTTCGCCTTGCAGCATCGTCGGCTGCTCGGTCAGCGTAGCGCTGCTACGCTTCTCTCGGCTGCTCCTTGCTGCCAGCCCAAATCCCTCTTCCCTTTGGATGCACTACTGTTTCTCATCAGCATTCCACATAAGACGGCCGGTCTTACAATGACATACTACGCGCTGTCTTACAAGCTGTCAAGCCCCCAATTGTAAACAAATAAAAGGCGGTATGTTTGTGCAGGCAACACGCATAGGATATAATGACGCTGCGGCTTGTGCCGCGGAGGATTGTATGGATTATTTACAGGCAACCGTTGTTACCACCCATGAGGCTGCCGATGCGGTCAGCGAGCTGCTGATGCGCTGCGGCGCGCACGGCACGCAGATCATCGACCGCAGCGACATCCCCGATGCCCAGCAGATTGCCGACACCTGGGCGCTGATGGACGAAAGCGTGTTTGATCATATGCCCGCCGATGTATGGGTGCGGGCGTGGTTTTCATCGCCCACGCATATTGAAAATGTGCGCGCCATGCTGCTCACACTGCCCGATGCGTTAGCCTTTGACGCCGGGGCGCTGACCTTGACGGTGGACAATGTGCGCGAGGAGGACTGGGCCGAAAGCTGGAAACAGTATTACAAGCCTCTGCGCATTGGCAAAAATCTGGTGGTCAAGCCGGGCTGGGAGGCGTATCAGCCGCAGCCGGGGGACAAAGTGATCGAGCTGGACCCCGGCATGGCCTTTGGCACCGGCACGCACGAGACCACGCGCCTGTGCATGGAATTGATGGAGCAATGGTACGAGGGCGGCGACGTGCTGGACGTGGGCACGGGCAGCGGCATTTTAGCCGTGACGGCGGCGCTGTTAGGCGCGCCGCGCGTGTTAGCGGTGGATATTGATCCCGTGGCCGTGCGCGTGGCGCAGGAAAACGTGGGCATCAATGGCCTGAATGACCGCATTCAGGTGCGGCAGGGCGATCTGGTCAACGACCTGGGCGGCACCTTTGGGCTGGCCTGTGCCAATATTCTGGCGGATGTGATTATTGCGCTGATTCCGCAGGTGAAGCAGCACCTGGCGCCCGGCGCGGTGTTTGTGTGCTCCGGCATTATTTTGGAGCGCGAGGACGATGTGCTGTACGCGCTGGAGCGTGCGGGCTTCGCGCTGTTAGAGGCGCGGCACCTGGGCGCGTGGACGGCGCTGGCTGCGCGAAAGGGAGAAGGGTAACATGAATTGTTTTTATAGCGACGATAAGGTGGGCAACGCCGTGCGCCTGAACGAGGAGGACGCACAGCACGCGCTCAAATCGCTGCGCCTGCGCGATGGCGCCAACATCGTGCTGGTGGTCAACGGCAAGCGATATGCGGCGCTGCTGGAGGTGCGCGGGCGCGAGGTGTGGGCGAACCTGACGGTAGAGCTGCCCGGCACCGAGGCCCGCACGCGCATCACGCTGTATCAGGGGCTGGTCAAGGGCGATAAAATGGACGATATCATCCGGCAGTGCACCGAGGCGGGTGTGCACAAAATTGTGCCCTGCCTGTTTGCGCGCAGCGTGGCGCGCCCCAGGGCCGACCAAATGCAACCGCGCCTGCTGCGCTGGCGCAAGATTGCGCGCGAGGCCGCCATGCAGTCCGGCCGCACCATCATCCCCGAGGTGGGCGAGCTGCTGACCTTTGCCAGCATGACGACGGAGCTGGAAAAGCACCGGCAGGCGCTGGTGCCGTGGGAGGAAGCGACGGCCAAAAGCCTGCCCGAGGCCTATGACGGCAGCCGTGATATTGCCGTGGTGATCGGCCCGGAGGGCGGCATGGAGCCGGATGAAATTACGCAGATGAAGGCAACGCCCGTGACGCTGGGCCCGCGCATCCTGCGCGCGGACACCGCAGGCGTGGTGGCGATCGCGGCGCTGCTGGCCGTGGCCGGCGACATGCGCTACACAACGCCGGAAAAGTAATGCCCACCGTTGCGTTTCACACCCTGGGCTGCAAGGTAAACCAGTACGACAGCCAGGCCATGCTGGAGCTGTTTGTACAGGCCGGGTACACGCCGCGCGCATTTCAGGACATGGCCGATGTGTATGTCATCAACACCTGTGTCGTGACCGGCGTGGGCGAAAAGAAAAGCCTGCAGGCGCTGCGCCGCGCCCAGCGAAAAAACCCGCAGGCTGATGTGGTGGTGGCGGGCTGCCTGGCGCAGAAGGACGGCGAAAAACTGCTGGCGCAGGGCGCGCGCCTGGTGCTGGGCAACCAGCGGCGCGGCGAGGTTGTTTCGCTGCTGCACCAGGCCCAGGCTGAAGGCACGCGGCTGTCGGCGGTGGATACCGTGACGGGCATCCCGTATGAGCCGCTGACCGTCAGCGCCAATGACGGCCACACGCGCGCGGTGCTTAAAATCCAGGAGGGCTGCGACCGGTACTGCGCCTATTGCATCATCCCGTATGTGCGCGGCACGGTGCGCTCCCGCCCCGTTCACGACATCGCCTGCGAGGCGCAGCGGCTGGCCGATGCCGGACACCGCGAGATTGTGTTGACCGGCATCCACCTGACCAGCTACGGGCGCGATCTGGACGGCGTTCCCCTGTTGCACGCCGTGCAGGCTGCCGCGCAGCCGTCCGGCATTGTGCGCGTGCGCTTAGGCTCGCTGGAGCCGCGCGTGGCGGATGATGCGTTTGCACAGGCGCTGGCCGGTGTGGGCAAGGTGTGCCCGCAGTTTCATCTGTCGCTGCAATCGGGCTGCGACAGCGTGCTATACCGCATGCGCAGGCGGTATACCGCCGATGAATACAGGGCGGCGGTGGCCACCCTGCGGCGGCACTTTCCAGGCTGCGCCATTACCACGGACATCATCACCGGCTTCCCCGGCGAAACCGAGGAGGAGCACCAACAATCCTTGGCCTTCGCGCGTGAAATTGGCTTTGCGCGCACGCATGTGTTCCCCTACAGCGCGCGGGAGGGTACGCTGGCGGCCACCATGCCCCATCAGGTGCCGCTGCGCGTGCGCGAGCAGCGCGCGGCGCAGATGATTGCGCAGGGCAAGCAATCGGCGCTGGCCTTTATGCAAGAGGGTGTGGGTCAGGCGGCACAGGTGCTGTTTGAGGAAGAGGAAGCCGACGGCGCCTGCGGCTATACCGGGACGTATCTGGAGGTGTTTTGCCCCGGCGCACGGCCGGGCGACATTCGCTCCGTGCGCCTTACACATATAGAGAACGAACGCTTTATTGGTCAACTGCTACCACAACAGGAGGAATCGTAATGGAAGGTTGTATTTTTTGCAAAATCGTGGCGGGGGATATCCCGTCCAAACGTGTGTATGAGGACGAACACTGCCTGGCGTTTCATGACCTGCACCCGCAGGCGCCGGTGCACGTGCTGATCATCCCCAAACGGCATGCATCCGGGCTGAACGCGCTGGATGCGCTGCCCGATGCCGTGCTGGCGGCCTGCCTGCGCGCGGCGGAGAAGGTGGCGCAGCTTACGGGCATTGCCGAGACCGGCTACCGCGTGCTGACCAACGTGGGCGAGCATGGCTGCCAAAGCGTCCATCACCTGCACTTCCATGTGCTGGGCGGCCGCCAGCTGCCCGACCGCATGGCATAGGGGGGGGCGTATGCATCCGACAGCCTCGCAGGCCGTGTGCCTGATGGCCGATGCCGCCGTGCGCGCGGGATGGGTGGAACAGGAAGACCGGGATTATTGCGTCAACCAGTTGCTGGCGTTGATGGCGCTGGACGCGCCGGAGCAGGCCGTTGGTACGCTGCCGATGTTAGACACGGCCGACATCCTGTATCAGGATGCGCTGTCGCGCGGGCTGGTTCAGCCCGGCAACGACGCGCGCGGCCGGTTTGTAGCCAGCCTGTTTGGCGCGGTGGCGCCGCCGCCGCAGGTGGTGCGGGATACCTTTGCACAGCTTTACAAGGGCAGCCCTGCTGCGGCCACCGATTGGTTCTACCGCATGTGCCGGGACACGGACTACATCAAAACGCGCGACATCGCGCGCAATGTGCGCTATCAAAGCGATACGCCCGCCGGCACGCTGGAAATCACCATCAACCTGTCCAAGCCTGAAAAGGACCCGCGCGACATTGCGGCGGCGCTTTTGCAAAAGGCAATCAGCTACCCTCTGTGCCAGTTGTGCCGCGAAAATCCGGGGTATGCGGGCCGTCCAGGCTTCCCCGCGCGGCACAACCACCGCATCATCCCGCTCAAGCTGTGCCGGGATGCGTGGTATCTGCAATACTCGCCGTATCTTTACTACGATGAGCATTGCATTGTATTCAACCGCGAGCACACGCCCATGGTCATCAGCCGCGCATCGCTGCAGCGCATGGTGGATTTTGTCGATCAGTTCCCACATTACTTTGTAGGCTCCAACGCCGACCTGCCCATCGTGGGCGGCTCCATCCTGACGCATGATCATTTCCAGGGCGGCCGGTATGAATTCCCGCTGGACAGGGCGGGGGAATGGTTTGAGGTGGCGCTGGGCACCGGCATCACGGCGCACGCGCTGACCTGGCCCACCACCTGCCTGCGCCTGGTGGGGCGTGACGGCGCGCAGCTGGTGGATACGGTGGATGGTATCCTCACCGCTTGGCGGGCGTACAGCGACCCGGAGCATGATATCCTGGCGCACACCGACCGGCCGCACAACACCATCACGCCGGTGGTGCGCAAACGTGGTGATATGTATACCGTGTACGTGATGCTGCGCAACAACCGCACCACCGCCGAGCACCCGATGGGGCTGTTCCACCCGCATCAGGACAAGCACCACATCAAAAAGGAAAACATCGGCCTGATTGAAGCCATGGGCATGTTCATCCTGCCCGGCCGCCTGTTAAGGGAACTGGACGAGGTGGCGCAATATCTGGCTGCA
>Ga0209510_1005254_pt1 | contig 10900 bp, 5 predicted proteins | sample BiotimSIPDNA_FD_185749 | JGI IMG/M metagenome (GOLD analysis project Ga0209510, IMG submission 185749) | Anaerobic biogas reactor microbial communites from Washington, USA - Biogas_R1 time_0 SIP DNA (SPAdes) (version 2) | ecosystem: Engineered > Bioreactor > Anaerobic > Unclassified | place...
AGATCTGGATTGGGCCGGGTTACTCCGCCCATGGCTATCATGCTCATGTGCTCGATTCCGCCGGTCATGACTATGTCACATCTGCCGGATATTATGGCTTCTGCTCCGAAGGCTATGGCCTGGGATCCGGAGGAGCAGAATCTGTTTACGGTTACGGCCGGAACGCTTTCCGGGATCCCGGCATAACGGGCGGTTATGCGGGCGGTGTTCATGCCGCAGGCTTGTTCAGGTGTGGCTGCTCCCCAGATTACGTCGTCTATCATTTCGGCCTTAAAGTTGGGGCCGCATCTTTTGATGGCTTCTTCCATGCACAGCTTCCCTAAAAATTCGGGCCGGGTGTCTCTAAGGGTTCCTCGCGGTGCTTTTCCTCCCGCTGTGCGTACTGCTGATACGATAACAGCTTCTCTCACTTTCATACCTCCCTAGTATATTATTACCGTGCTATTTCCCCGGTCGCTTAGTTCCGCAGGGGCTTACGGGTTTTTAGCATATGGGCTATCCTCTCCTGGGTCTTCTGCTCGCCGCACAGGCTTACAAAGGCTTCTCTTTCCAGATCCAGCAGGTATTGCTCGGTTATCATGGCTCCTTTAACTATATCGCCGCCGTACATGATATGGGCTACTTTACTGGATATGAGCCAGTCGTATTCGCTGATTGCTCCGGCCAGCTTCATGCCCATGGTGGCCATTTGCAGCAGGGCGTTCTGGTTTTTGCCGGGGGCCGGGAAGGCTCTGCTGATGGGGGCGGTGTAGCCTGCGGCGGCCATGGCCAGTACCCGTTTCTTGGCGTCGGCTACCAGGAAGTCGTTGTTGAAGGTTATTCCGTCGGTTGCTTTCAGATATCCTAAGTCCATGGCTCCTTTGGCGCTCATGGAGGTTTTGGCTCCTACTACGTTTTCAAAGTTGGGGGCCAGGAAATCTACGGTGAACGCGGTGGTCCCTTTTATTCTCTCCAGGGCTCTCATGGTCATTTCTTTTACGCCGCCCCCGGCGGGAATCAGGCCTACGCCTACTTCTACCAGTCCGATGAAGGATTCGGCTGATGCTTGAGCGGCGGAGCCGTGCATTACGATTTCACAGCCGCCTCCTAAGGCTCTGCCGTAGGGGGCTACTACTACTGGCTTGGCTGAGTATTTAAATGCCATGAAGGTGTCTTGCAGTTTCTTTAAGGCGGCATCGATTTGTTCCCAGGCTTTCATTTCGATGGCGGCTGCGGTGCCGTTCAGGTCGGCGCCTACACAGAAGTCTTTCCCGGCGCTGGTTATTACCATGCCTAACCACTCGTCTTTTTTCAGCTCTTCCTGGGCCAGGATCATGGCGTCTATCAGTTCGGGAGGAATGGCTGAGTTTTTGGTGGTGATCTGGAAGCCCAGTACTCCGTCGCCCAGGTCATATACGGTGGCGGCGTCGGTGGCAAGTACTACTTTGTTCTGGGCTTTCAGTTCGGGTAGTACTATTACTTCGGGGGCGAATTTAACCGGCAGGTATTTTTTGTCGGCCGGGCTGTAGTAGTAGTCTACTCCTTTTTCGTTTTTGTAGAAGGAGTTGATTCCGGAGTCGAGCATTTCTTTTAGCCAGGCGGCTGGTTTTTCTCCTTCGGCTTCCATGCGGGTCACGTATTTCTTCAGATCTAGTCCGTTCCATTGTTCGAAGGGGCCGGCTCCGTGGTTGTAGCCCCATCTCATGGCCCGGTCTACATTCAGGATGTCGTCTGATACTTCGGGTATCTTGGAGGCTGCATACATCAAATACCCTTTGTTCTGTTCCCATACGAATTTGGCTGCATCGTCGTCGCCTTCATAGAATGCGGCCAGCTTTTCGGGAAGGGTCTTGGCTGCTTTGGCTGCGGTCAGGCTGGGATAATCTACTGCCGGTACCGGGCCGTATTCCCAGGTGTTCAGATCCAGCATCAATTTCTCTTTGCCGACTCTCTTATAGAATCCACCCTTGGTTTTGTTGCCCAGGATGCCTTTTTCTTTCATGGCAAAGTAGAAGTCGGGCAGGGTATAGGCTTTCTTCTCTGCCGGATCGTCTACGTTGTCTTTTACTTCTCCGGTGGAGGCTATGGCTATATCCAGTCCTACCAGGTCCATCAGACCAAAGAAGGCGGTGCCGGGTCTGCCTTGGGCCGGTCCCATCAGGGCGTCTACCTGGGCGAAGTTCATGCCCATCTCTACCATTAGTCCGGCTGCTTTCGGGCCGCCCCAGTTCCCAAATCTGTTGGCGATGAAGGCGGGGGTGTCTTTGCAATATACTACGCCTTTGCCCAGTACTCTCTCGCCAAAGTCGGCCATGAATTCTACTATCGCTGGGGAGGTGTCTTTGCCCGGAATGATTTCTAAAAGCTTCATGAATCTCACCGGGTTGAAGAAATGGGTCCCCAGCCAGTTCTTTTTGAATTCCATGGGCATATCTTCTACTATCTTGGTTATGGCTATACTGGAGGTGTTGGAGCTGACTATCGTTCCTGCTTTAACAAATGGCGCAATCTTTTTCAATACTTCTTTTTTTATGGCTATGTTTTCGGGTACTACTTCTACTATCCAGTCACAACCGCTCAGCCAGTCCAGGTTGTCTTCCATGTTACCCACGGTGATATAGTCGGCATCTTCTTTTCTCATCAACTGGGGCATACGCCCTTTGAGCAGAAGCTGTTTGTTGGATTCGGCGAATTTGTTCCTCAGGGCCGGTATCTTCTTTTCCTCTTCTGTCAGGTTCGGTGGTACTATGTCCAATAAATAGCTGGGTATCCCTACGTTGGCTAACTGGGCGGCGATTCCGCTTCCCATGGTCCCGGATCCTAGTATAGCTACTTTCTTTATCGTTCTATTCACCAGTTTTCCCTCCGATCTTGTCTGGTATTTTTTGTTCCTTATTTAAACTCATGTACACCTAAAAGATTGGTTACCGCAGATTATCAATGCTCTTTTTTATCACCCCTTTCTTTGCTCGTCCAGTCTGACCTGTCCATCATTCAAAACTACCATGAATGCTGCTGCGAATATTCAACAACTGACTGTTATTTCTTTTCCTGCCGGTTATCCTGTGAATCAATCGTTTTACGAATAAAGTTAAGGCGGTTCTTTCCTGGTTTGAGAGTATGTGATTTTTCTCACATCCGTGAGCAAGCTACTCCCCTAAAATTTCTTACCTGCCTATCTCTATTCAATACGGCAACTGATCGGGATTACTTGCCAAACAGGTCTAAACTTCTTAAACTGCCTGGTTCGGGTATGCTTCGCTCCAGGCGCTGTTATCCTGACATGAAAATATATATTAGATCATTCACATATTATGATTCGCCATAGAAAAAGAAATTCCTGTATAATCAACAGACTCCTTGATTTTTTTAATCTGAAATGAAAGCAGGGTAACGAAAGCCGCAACCCTGCTTTTATACTAAATATATTCAGCTGTATTTTTCTTAGTATTCGAAGATTTCTACCGGAGCATCCCCTACTGAAGTATCCCCGTCCTTAACCAATTCCAAGGTGGCCCATACGTTAGGCACCACATTACGGAGATAATACTTGGCGGAAAGGAATTTGCCATAGTAGAAGTTGTAGTCATAGTGATCAGCTCCCAGTTCATCCATGCGTTTCTTGGCAATGAGAGCCTGATCCAGCAGACAGTAGCCTCCGTAAAGCTGGCCGGTTGCCGTAAGAATTCGACGGGCATATACCTGGAAGAATGACATCTGACCGCCAGCCATATATCCGCCCATAGTAGCCATGATTTCACGATAGGAAGCTATGGCTTTTTCCAAATTGGCAAACTCTTTTTCCAACTCAGGGCAGGAACCTTTCTTAGCTGCCAGGAAATCATCAATATCCTTAAGGAAATCAGCAAAAACCTGACCTTTGCCCATAGTCCATTTACGTCCTACCAGATCCTGAGCCTGAATAAAGTTGGTGCCTTCCCAGATAGAATAAATCTTCACATCCCGGGCTGCCTGGGCAACCGGGTAATCCTCACAGAAACCATATCCGCCATGGGCCTGAATAGATTCACTAACCAGTCCCCATGCTTCATCACTGGGATATGCTTTAGCTATTGGAGTTAAAACCTCAATTCTGTCATTAGCCATTTTTTGGCGTGCCGGGTCGGGGTCATTGTGTTTAATATCCAGATAGTAATAGCACTTGTGCAGCATGGCGCGGCAGGCTTCCAGAGTAGCTTTGTTCAACATCAGCATACGTTTTACATCATCGTGATAAATAATTTCAGTCCGTCCGCCTTTGGGGTTGGACATCAGACGGCCCTGAACTCTCTCTTTACAGTAGTTTTTAGCATTCCAATAAGCATTGGCGGCAACACAAGTGGCCATCATTCCGGTACCCTGACGTTCTTCATTCATCATCACAAACATCTGGGCCATACCTTGGGCTTTGCCGGTTTCATCGGGAGGATCTCCCAGCAGCCAGCCCCGGCAGTTATTTTCATCACCCATAGCCAAAGCCGCAGTGGGCTGTCCATGCAGACCCATCTTGTGCTCGATAGCAGTAGTAACAACATCGTTGTCTTCCAGAGTGCCGTCTTCATTTACCCAGTACTTAGGAACTACAAACAATGAAATCCCTCTGGTTCCAGAAGACGCGCCTTCACAACGAGCTAAATACAAATGGATAATATTATCGGCAAAATCCCCGTCCCCACAGGTTATAAACTGCTTGCTGCCTTTAATCTTATAGATACGGGGGTCGTCGGTGGGATACGCTTTGGATAGAATGTCGCCCACATCTGATCCTGCTGTTGCCTCGGTCAGACACATGGTTCCGGACCAAGTGCCGTCAAACATTTTCGGCAGGAACATGTCTTTTAATTTCTGGTCTCCAAAATTTTGAATCAAGCGGGCTGCTCCCGTAGTCAAACCAACCGAAGATAATTGGGCCGGATTGGCAGCCTGAATCATTTCCATAATGGACATAAGTACTACCTCGGGCATAATACCTTCAGCAGTCTCATCGATGTTGGAGGTTCCCCATCCGTTTTCCTGGATGTACTTAAACAACTCACGAAATACAGGAGCTACCGTCACTTTTCCTTCCTCAAACTTGACTCCGAACTCCTCGCACACATCAGCAGTCGGCGCAACTACTTCAACGGCCATTTTTAATACCTGATCAAGCAGCATGTCCAAGTCATCTTTGCTGTAGTAATCGCTGAATTTGGGATATGCAAATATCTCTTCAATGGGCAGCCACTCTTTAAGAATGAATTTGAAATCCCGGTTGCTGTACGAAAAAATAGAACTCATTTTTGGCATCCTCCTTTAATATGGTAAGATCACAATTTGTTGGCAACAAGTTACCACTCCCGCAGGAAATAAAGAACCGAAATCAGTTGTCGGCATCTCTATTTTGCCCTGTCACCTCCCTTATTAAGAATTTCTCCATCATTATTTGCAAATCCTTGTTACCAATAGAACAATTGATTACTTTTTATCGACTGATTACTCTAGAGAAAAGCCAATATACGGCAAAAACCGAATAATCCTGGAAATATAGCTGAAAAGGAGAACTTTTATTTTTGTTTATATTATGATATCATACATTTGGCCTTCCTATGTCTGATGTTCGCTTACTCTCTCAAATAGAGTGGAACCTACAAGACTGGAGGACCTTTATTTGAAAGGAGTAGGGTGAAATGTCATTTGAAGACAAGTATCTGACGTGTAAGGAATGTAATTGTGAATTTGTGTTTACGGTGGGTGAACAGGAATTCTATGCCGAGAAAGGTTTTCAGAACATTCCCGGTCGCTGCCCCGACTGCCGCAAACGGAGAAAGGCTGAAAGTCGCGGCTATGGTGAAAGAGAAATGTTTGAAGTTACATGTGCCGCTTGCGGTATATTAACTAAAGTACCATTCCAGCCCAGCGGTGATCGTCCAGTTTACTGCAGCGATTGTTTCCGCAAAAGACAATACTAAAAAAAGTAAATATATAATCTGACCCGATCGATTACAGAAGTGAAGAACAAGCACACCTCAATTGAGGCGTACATAGTACGCTGACTGAGGAGCTTCCTTGGCAATGCTGAGCTTCGCTTTTGTCATCGGTCTTTTTTTGTTCGTTTTATAGTAAAATACAAGGGAAAAGATCGAACTAAGCAGAATATACAAGAATAATGGTTTGATTCCCTGGAGGTTCGCCTGATGAGATATGAAAATAAAAGCAAAAAGCAGCTGATAGAAGAGATTAAGCTTCTGCGTTCCCAAGTCTCAGAATACCGAAAATACCGGCAAATCAATAAGGGCAAGTCAACCTGGCTGGAGGCCGAGGACCTTTTTCTCAGCCTGATAGCGGAAGCATTGTTTGGGTACTATGTTATCCAGGATGGGAAATTTCATTTTGTAAATCCAAAATTGGTGGAGATTTTTGGTTACACTCTGGAAGAAATGTTGGAAAAAGTATCTCCCATGGATATTATTCATCCAAATTACCGCAGTGTCACCGCTCATAATATTCAAATGAGACTGGAAGGCCTGCTTGGCTCTGCCAGTTACCTTATAAGAGGCCTGAAGAAGGATGGCACTCCTCTCTATTTACAGGTTACCGGATCTCATATTATATATCGGGGCCGGCCTGCCGTTCACGGCAATGTGCTGGATATTACTCAGCAAAAGGCGATGGAACAGGCTCTGAGAAATAGTGAAGCCAAATTCAGAGCAATAGTCGAGGATCAGACTGAACTGGTTTCCCGCTTTCGGCCTGATGGAATTCATACTTATGTAAATGAAGCTTTTTGTCGTTATTTTGGAATACACCAAGCTGATATTATAGGACATAACTTATGGACGGCTGCCCCGGAAGAAAACCGCAAACCCTTTTATTACCTGGTGGCCTCCTTGAACCAGGAAAAACCTACCGGTGAAGTCCAACACTTTGTTCCTGATTCCAACGGTAACCCCCGCTGGCTTTTATGGACAGTCCGGGCCATTTTCGACGAAAATGGCGCACCGGTTGAATACCAGGCGGTCGGCCGGGATATTACCGAAAAAAGGCAGGCTGATGAGGCCCGTATTGAAAGCGAAAAGAATCTTAAACGTCAGGTGGAATATCTTAACACCCTTATCGAAAACCTTAATGAATTATTCTACACCTATGACTGCGATGGGAACATAACTTTTATCAACCGCAAATCTTTGACGGTTTTGGACTATCAGCCCCATGAAATACTGGGGGCCAATGTGGTGGATTTTGTCCCTGAAATCTATCGTGATACCGTCCGGCGAGGGATACGCCGGATTATCACTAAGGGGCAATCTATGAGTTTCGAATGCCCTGTAATCAGACGAGATAGGAGCCAGCGCTGGCTCAGGCTTAACACTGCCCCCATTTTACACGAAGGTAAAATACAAGGGGCTATGGTTTTGGCCGAAGACATAACTCAGCGAAAACAAACCGAATATGCCCTGGCATCAGAAAAAGAATGGCTGGCCGTTACCTTGCGCAGTATTGCCGACGGAGTAATCACCACAGATACCGACGGCAATATTAACCTGGTTAATGATGCCGCGGAAATATTGACTGGATGGACTCAGTGCGAAGTGGCCGGAAAGCCTTTAGACGACGTTTTCAGACTGTTGGATTCCAAGACCAGCACTTCTCATCCTATGAAGCTTATAAATGCTCTGCCGGCTCAGGGAACAGTGGAACTGGAAAGTCACATACTGGTCTGCAAAAATGGACAAGAACGTATAATAGATGCCAGTGGCGCTCCCATCCGCGACAGTTCCGGCCACTATATGGGCGCCGTAATTGTTTTCCGGGACATAACTGATCGAATTCGTATGGAAGAAGAACTGCTGAACGCCAGCAAGTTAGACTCTCTTGGGGTCTTGGCAGGGGGAATCGCTCACGACTTTAACAACCTGCTGACTGTAATTATGGGCAATATAACCCTGGCCGGGATGAATCTTGATAATCCCGAGACAGCCGGGGAATTTCTGTCCCGGAGTGAAAAGGCATCGATGCAAACCAAAGGACTCACCCAACAGCTTCTGACCTTCGCCCGGGGTGGTGCGCCAGTGAAGAAGCCCAGCTCCCTCACTGAACTCTTGAGAGATACGGTGAATTTTTCCTTGTGCGGTTCTAACGTAAAATGCGAACTGAATATTGTCGAGGATCTGTGCCTGGCAGATGTGGACGAGGGACAAATCGCGCAGGTTATTAATAATCTGATCATAAATGCCCTTCAGGCCATGCCCCAGGGAGGTACCGTGCGAATCAACGCTACTAATGAGTATCTCACTGAATCCTCGGGCCTTCCTCTGGCGGCCGGGAAATATATTAAGATTTTCGTCCAGGATGAGGGATCAGGAATCCCCGAGGATCACCATAAAAAAATATTCGATCCCTTTTTTACCACCAAATCCACCGGCAGTGGTCTTGGTCTGGCCACTGCTTATTCGATTATCAAGAACCATAATGGCTATATTGGCATTGAAAGCTCTGCAGCAACAGGGACCTCGTTTATTATCTATCTGCCCGTCTCCGTTCATTCCCAGACAGATTATGCAACCCATCAAGTAAGTTCTTCCCATGGGAAAGGGCGCATTCTGGTCATGGATGACGAAGCCAAGATTCGGGAGGTAGTCAGAGAGATGCTGCGGAATATAGGATATGATGTGACTCTGTCAGCCAACGGATTTGAAGCGATTCAGTTCTATATTGAATCTATAAAGGATGAAGCCAAGTATGACGCAGTAATTTTGGACCTTACTATACCCGGCGGAATGGGGGGCAAAGAAACAATCCAAAAGCTTCTTGCCATCGATCCGCACATCAGGGCCATTGTAAGCAGCGGTTATTCCAATGATCCTATCTTAGCGGAATTCGACAGATGGGGCTTTAAAGGTGTGGTAACCAAGCCTTATGGAATAGGCAGCCTTAGCCAAGTCCTGAATCAAGTCATGGGCAATGGGAGTTCAGATTCCTTGGGCACTTCAGTGTAATCGTGCTCAAGCCTGAGTACTGCCGTCATTTCAGGCTGTTTTTGAACAACAGGTCATTGTAGCTTTGTCTTACTTCAGGATCCAGAAGATCCAGCCCGATCGCTTCCTTAATATGATTGCCTAACATAATAGGAAACGAAAGCGCACTTAAAATCTGCACTGCCCGCATGGAAAGAACGGCTTCTTCATCAGGCTTAATCTCCAGCAGGGTTCTCCTGATCAGCTCAATACCTTCCTCTTTCAGGTAATCCTGGTACCCTCCCGGGATAATCTCGTGATTAAAGCTTCGGGTAATAAAATAATTAATGATATCAGGATATTCAGAAACTACTCGTGAATATTGATTAATAAACAGCCGGATCCTTGATACAGGATCCATATCCTGGTTTTTAAGGCAAGCAAAAGCTTCCATGAGACGTGAGGTTATGGTTTTAAGTGCATCGGTTATTACCACATCTTTGGAACCGAAATGGTAGTTGACCGCAGCAACGTTTACAGCAGCGATAGCGGCTATCTTACGGATAGTCACATTTTGGACTCCTTCACTGGCGATAATATCCAGCGTTGCGTCAATTATTTTGTTCTTGGTTTTGTATCCATTAAGACCCATTTCAGCACCCCTATGTTTTAAACGGTGTTTTAAACCATTTTATATTATACAATGAAGATGCGTCAAGGCAACCTGTTTTCTCTGCCTTTTTGCGTCGTAAGTCTTCTCCCTCTGGAATCTGATTAACAGCCGGTGATTTTACGCCGATTGACAAGTTGTTGAATTATCAAATATGATATCTTTATAACGACTTTCCAAACATTGTTTTAAACGTCGCTTGATGCTATAAATAATTGGGGAGTGGATGAGGTTGACATATACCAGTAGCCTGAGCTGTTTTCATATGGGCTTGGATGTCGGTTCGACTACGGTCAAAATAGTGATACTGACTGATCGGAGAGAAATTGTACACAAGGATTATCAGCGCCATCATGCCGATATCCGCAAGACTCTCCGCACACTTCTCTATGATGCTTTTAAAAAAGTGGGCAATCTGCGCTTTACTGCCATGGTTACGGGTTCCGCCGGCCTTTCGGTCTCTGAATGGCTGGGACTGCCGTTCATACAGGAGGTTGTTGCCGGTACTGAGGCTATCCGGGAATTAATACCTCAGACTGATGTGGCCATAGAGCTGGGTGGGGAAGATGCCAAAATCACTTATCTGGCCGATGGAGTGGACCAGCGGATGAATGGGATATGCGCCGGGGGAACCGGCGCCTTTATTGATCAAATGGCATCCCTTCTTCAAACTGATGCCGCCGGGTTAAATGAATTGGCCTCCCGACACCGGATGATTTATCCAATTGCAGCCCGTTGTGGGGTTTTTGCCAAAAGCGATATTCAGCCACTCTTAAATGATGGCGCCGCTCGTGAAGATATAGCCGCCTCGGTTTTTCAGTCGGTGGTCAACCAAACCATCAGCGGACTGGCTTGTGGCAAGCCTATTCGAGGGAAGGTGGCTTTCTTGGGGGGGCCTCTTTTCTACCTTTCCGAACTGAGAAAAAGGTTTCAGGACACTTTAAAACTAACTGATGAAACAACTATATTTCCTGCTAATGCTCAATTTTTTGTGGCTTTGGGCGCTGCCCTGGCCTCTCATAAGGTTCCGGCCATCAGTTTTCAGAATCTGGTCAATCGCTTGCCTCAGCTGGAGCAATCTGTAACCGGGGATATATGGAATCTGCCGCCTTTGTTCACTGATTCTGCCGATCTGGAAAATTTTCAGGCCCGCCATGCTCAGCATAGGGCCCCTCGCGGCTGGCTGGATTCTCATTCCGGGCCATGTTTCTTAGGTATAGATGCAGGTTCAACCACTACTAAAGCAACTCTTATTGATGAAGAGGGCCGCCTGCTTTATTCTTCCTATGGCAGCAATCTGGGCAATCCTATGAAATCG
>Ga0209510_1005256_pt1 | contig 10898 bp, 4 predicted proteins | sample BiotimSIPDNA_FD_185749 | JGI IMG/M metagenome (GOLD analysis project Ga0209510, IMG submission 185749) | Anaerobic biogas reactor microbial communites from Washington, USA - Biogas_R1 time_0 SIP DNA (SPAdes) (version 2) | ecosystem: Engineered > Bioreactor > Anaerobic > Unclassified | place...
CTTTCTCATAACTGCATTATTTTAAAGTGAATAATACAGTTATAACGGCTTGCGGCTAGAAAGATTTGTGTTATTTTTGAAAGGAGCTATCCCGTAGGGATTTAGTTCAACACAGTGTATATGCCATAAGGTTTTCAGAGGTTTGCGAAGGTCAGTAGTCCGCTTTAACTTTTCGTGTAACTGGATAAATAATCGCCCGCAATCCTTACGGCATATACACTCGAACGTTGTGCCTCATTGTAAAAAGACAGCCAACGCACATTCAAGCACATTTGGTTTTTTCCGACACACAAGCCAACGCTCAAAAAACCAAAAGAGCTTGAATTTTGCCAACGCTCGACAGAAACGATAAACGAAATTGAAACAATAAAGAAATTATGAACCAAGCCGTACACAATAGATTAATTTCCTTTATCTGGTCAATCGCTGATGATTGCCTAAGAGACGTATATGTAAGAGGAAAATACAGAGATGTTATTTTGCCAATGGTGGTATTAAGGCGACTGGATGCTTTGCTAGAGCCAACCAAAGAAGCAGTGATGGAAGAACTTGCTTTTCAACGAGATGAAGCAGGTTTTACTGAATGGGACGAAACAGGTTTGCGTGATGCCAGCGGCTATGTGTTTTACAATACCAGTGAATGGACATTACAGCGTCTTTATGATACTGCAACCAATAGCCAACAAATCTTACAAGCTAACTTTGAAGATTATCTGAATGGCTTTAGCCCGAACGTGAAGGAAATCATTGAGAAGTTTAAACTCAAAAGCCAAATCCGACACATGGCATCTAAGGATGTGTTGTTAGATGTATTGGAAAAATTCACTTCGCCTTATATCAATCTCACGCCTTTTGAAAAGGAAGACCCGGATGGCAGAAAACTACCACCACTTTCTAACCTGGGTATGGGCTATGTGTTTGAAGAGCTGATTCGAAAATTCAATGAAGAAAACAACGAAGAAGCCGGAGAACACTTTACGCCAAGGGAAGTAATTGACATGATGACGCATATTGTTTTTGAACCCATCAAACACAAATTACCACCCGTAATGACCATCTATGACCCGGCTTGCGGTTCGGGTGGTATGCTCACGGAATCGCAGAATTTCATCAAAGATGAAGAAGGCGAAATCAAAGCCAAAGGCGATGTGTATTTGTTTGGGAAGGAAATCAATGACGAAACCTATGCCATTTGTAAATCGGATATGATGATTAAGGGCAACAACCCTGAAAATATCCGTGTGGGTTCAACCCTTTCTACCGATGAATTTTCGGGACACACCTTTGACTTCATGCTCTCTAATCCGCCTTATGGCAAATCATGGGCTACGGATTTAAAATACATCAAAGACGGAAAGGATATCATTGACCCCCGTTTTGTAGTAACACTGAAAGATTATTGGGGCAATGCCGAAGAAGTGGATGCTACACCCCGTTCTTCCGATGGACAATTGCTCTTTTTGATGGAAATGGTGAACAAAATGAAGCCATTGAGCCAAAGTCCTTACGGTTCCCGCATTGCATCTGTACATAATGGTTCCAGTTTGTTTACCGGTGATGCCGGGGGCGGTGAAAGCAATATCCGCAGGCACATCATTGAAAACGATTGGTTGGACTGCATCGTGCAACTGCCCAACAACTTATTTTACAATACAGGTATTACCACCTACATCTGGTTTTTGAGCAACTACAAGGAAGCCAACCGAAAAGGCAAAGTGATTTTGATTGATGCTTCGCAGCGATTTGCTAAACTCCGCAAAAATCTGGGAGAGAAAAACTGCGAACTGCGACCCGAACACATCAAAGAAATTCAGGATGCCTACATGAATTTTAAAGATGTAGAACGAACTACAGAAGATGGACTTGCCGCCAAGGTATTTAACAATACCGATTTTGGCTATTACAAAGTAACCATTGACCGCCCTGCCCGATTGAAAGCACAATTTACCGATGAACGCATTGCTGAATTGCGTTTTGACAAATCGTTGAAAGAACCCATGAAATGGGCCTATGAAACCTTTGGCGAAAAGGTGTACAGCGATATCAAATCGCTGGAGAAAGAAATTATAGAATGGTCTGAGAAAAACGGCTTAGACCTGAATGCCAAAAAGCGAAAAGAGCTTACTTCAAAAGACACTTGGAAAAAACAAAAAGACTTATTGGACACGGCAACTTTGCTATTGGAGAAAATTGGCACTGATGAATCCCGCGATTTCAATGTTTTCAGTGCAAAAGTAGATGAAGTATTGAAAGCTGAAAAAATCAAACTTTCTGCCGGTGAGAAAAATCAAATTTATGCAGCCGTGAGTTGGTATGACGAAACCGCTGAAAAGGTGATTAAGAAAACCGAAAAGCTCAGCGGAGATAAATTGGATAAACTCCTACACCATTTGGATTGCACCGTAGAGCAATTGCCCGATTTCGGTTATTACCCAACCGGCAAAAAAGACGAATACATTATTTATGAAAGCCAAAGCGACTTGCGTGATAGTGAGAATGTGCCTTTGAATGAAAGCATACACGATTACTTTTTGCGTGAAGTAAAACCACATGTGGATGAAGCCTGGATTGATTTGGACAAAACAAAAATTGGCTATGAAATCAGTTTCAATAAATACTTCTACCAACACAAACCCTTGCGAAGCATTGAAGAAGTAAGCGATGAAATTTTAGCATTAGATAAAGAAAGTGATGGTTTGATTATGGACATTTTAAATCTCAGCTAATGGAAGCCACAGCAAAAAAAGCAACTTTTCAAAAATATTCTGCCTACAAGGATTCAGGCGAATATTGGATGGGTCTGATTCCTAAACACTGGGAATTGAAAAAGCTGAAACACGTTTTTCAAGAGAAGAAAAAAGTAACTAATCCTGAATTGCCATGTGGTTCTATTAGTTACGGGAAAGTTGTTTACAAGGATGATGAAAAAATTCCTGAGTCAACAAAAGCTTCCTATCAAGAAGTATTAGCAGGGGAATTTTTAATCAATCCGCTAAACTTGAATTATGACTTAGTGAGTTTAAGAATTGGTCTGTCTCAAATCAATGTTGTCGTAAGCTCAGGATACATTGTTTTGAAAAATGTAATAGAATTAGATAAATCCTATTTTAATTATCTACTACATAGATACGATGTGGCATACATGAAACTACTTGGCTCAGGCGTTCGGCAAACAATTAGCTTTAATCATATTGCCAATAGTCTTTTGGCATTTCCCCCACTCCCCGAACAAACCGCCATTGCCGCATTCTTAGACGACAAGACCGCCAAAATAGACCGTGCCATTGCCCATAAAGAAAAGATGATATCCTTGCTCAAAGAACGCAAGCAAATCATCATTCAAAATGCCGTAACCAAAGGCCTTGACCCTAATGCTAAAATGAAACACAGCGGAGTGGAATGGATTGGGGAAATACCGGAGGGTTGGGAGGTGAAGAGGTTGAAATTCTTAGGAAATATTTACTCAGGAATAAGTGGTAAATCTGGGGAAGATTTTAGTAAGGAAAACAATGGAAGTATGAAGCCATTTGTGCCGTTTACAAATATTTGTAATAATCTAAAAATCGATGTTGACCAATATCAATATGTTAGAATAAGTGAAAGCGAAAATCAGAATAGGGTAAAAAAGTGCGATTTGCTATTTTTAATGAGTAGCGAAACATTGGAAGACATTGCGAAAAACTCAATTTATTTAGGAGACGACCAAGAATTGTATCTAAACTCCTTTTGCAAAGGATTTAGATTGCATAGCGATAGAGCTTTACCTGAGTATGTGAATTATCTATTATACAGTAAGCCATATAGGGACTATTTTTCCTTAGTTGGTCGTGGGTTTACTCGTATTAACTTAAAACAGGAATATATAAACGATGTATATACAATATTGCCGCCAATAGAAGAGCAAACGGCCATAGTCTCTTTTATAGAAGCCCAATATACCAAGGTTGACAAGGCGATAAAACTGCAAGGGCATCAGATAGAAAAACTAAAAGAATTGAAATCCACCCTGATAGACAGTGCGGTAACGGGGAAAATAAAAGTGAGTTAAACAATAGAAGTAAGCATGGCATCCTACAGAGAAAAAGAAAGACGCGATACATTTGAATCCTTTTCGAATAAGATTTTTACCGGCATTAGGGAAATTAATCCTGAATATGCAGAAAAAAGAGCCATTTGGGAACTGTTCCAAAACGCCTTAGATACCATTCAGCAAAATGGAGAAATTGAAATAACCCGTACTCCATCAGGTTTTGTTTTTAAACATAATGGCAGACCATTCACAGATTCAGAGTTTGGGGGCTTAATAAAACAATTTAGCGTAGGGAAAAAATATGGTAACAACGATGAAAAATTAGGTCAATACGGAACTGGGTTTATCAGCACTCATGTGTATGGCAAACACATAAAAGTAACCACATCCATTAAACTTGATTCCGGTGAATATGTAAATCTGACTGACTTCAACTTAGACCGAGATGCGGATACTCCGGAATTACTAACAGATAAACTATTAGCACAAGATGATTTCTTCGGAGCAGTAATAGACCAAAACCCTCAAACGGTTAGCACACCTTTAATTTACACTAAGTTTGAGTATATCGCAAGTGAAAAAAGACAAAGGCATATAGACAATATGTTAGAGTACTTGCCTAAAATTATTCCATACATATTTTGCTTCAATACAAAGTTGTCCCGTGTTATATTAAATAACAATGGTAGTAGTGAACAGTTCGCTAGAAAATGTTCAGAAAATGGAATTTTAGAAATTGAGTGTAACAACAGCTTAATCAAATTACCTTTTTTACATGACGAAGTTTCCAGAATAAAAGTCATTGTTGGTTCTGAAACGATTGATTTACGTATGGTACCCAAGTTATTTTTGTTTTATCCTTTAATGGAGACGGTTGAGGAAGGGATAAATTTCTTAATACATGCCGATAATTTTAAGCCAAACCGCGAACGTGATTATCTACATAAACAGAAAGATAATCCAGATTTAATTGCTGATATAGAAACTAACGAACAACTTTTAAAAAGAGCATTTGAGCTAGCTGTTAACCATATCATAAGCAACGAAGCTATTGATTTTTGGCTTGCTTGTAAAATACAATTTGTTGAAAGCAATTCGGATTTTGAAAAGAATTTAAAGAAGCAGTTCATTAATGAAATTCGCAGTTTAGTTAGACTCGGCAATTCAGAACACAGTTATTCAATTGATTCATTATTCTATTTTCATGAAACCATTCTTGCTCTTGACGATGAAGTAAAAAAGGTGATTTATTCATTATTGATACAATTCACAAAACTTCCGCCTTATAGTTTGTATTGTGAAATGAGTGCACATGTAAACAACTGGAACGCTGAAATTGAGAATAAATTCAAAACATTTGACATTACACAAATTGCAGAATATCTATCATATCATGCAAATGGAAATTATCATACCATACATGATAAAGATGCTTACAAATTATTTATCAATCACGTTTCCGGGAATACACACCTTCTGAATACATATAGTTTAATTCCAAACCTTCACGGAATTCTTTTACACTACAAAGACTTGGTCAGATGGAATAGAATTGAGAACGAACTGATTGAAATAGCGGATGCTATCAATTATCACATCACAAAAAAGTACCTACACGCTGAATTTTATTTCCTTGAAGAAATAGCTGAATACAATAGAGAAAAGTTTAGAGAAGACTTCTCAAAGTTTTGCAATGAATTAAACGACAGCTACTCGAAGGACAACAGTCAATCAGAATTAAGTTCAGTCAGACAATCAATGATAATAGAATCCTTGTATTGTTTTATCAACCTGAACAATGTTACGAACCTAAACATACAATTGGCAGGGTTTTACAAGAGAGTATTTTCTTTGACTGTTCAAACAAAATCTATTTATAATCCTACAACAGATATAAACTATCAACCCGCATTTAAGTTACTGGCTCATTTATATATCGAAACGATTAAAGACATAACCATTTCGACATGCATAAATGACTTACAAGAGGTGCTATCACTCATGTTTGACAACAAGAACTTAAAGGAAGAGTTCTTGCATAAAAAACCTTGTATTCCTTCTCAAAACTTCATACTCAAGGCTCAATCTGAATTAAACAAGGATGAAGTGAGAGATTCCGAATTCAAGCAAAAATATCAAGACATCGTTGGAGTTAACATTTTAGATAGTTTGGCTGTAGATGGGTTTGACAAATACTTACAACATACAGGTGTAACTACCGGACAGATGTTAGGTAAACAAATTGAAGAAAAACTACAACCAAACAAAAGATTTATTCCGGTAAAAGAACTTTCGGATGATGTTAATAATAATGTACTCACTCTAGTTGAAAAAATATCTGAAAGACCTGATACCTGGGGGCAATGGTTGCCAAATATCAATTCTGTAAAAGAAGAAATCTTGATGCACAAATTTCAAAATGAAAAAACCAGAAGCAGCCTGTTCTCCATTTTAACCAAGGACGAAGCAACTATAGAATTGTTGGGTGACCTTGCTAAAATTGAAGATTTACAAGATTTAGTAAAGAAGGGGCTTGAAAAGCAGCAGGAAGAAAGGAGAAAAAATGCCCATATGGATTATATTACACGAATAGGGTTGCTAATACAGGATTTAATACAAAAACAATTAGATGCTGAGCTAGCTAGTCTTATAGAAGTAAAAAGGTCCGAAGAAGATACTCATCTTGTCACACAAGAAGAACAAAACGGACAGGATTTTATCATATACAAAAATGCTCAGCCCGTTTATTTTATTGAAGTAAAGTCAAAATGGGATGAGAATGGGAGATTTGCACTAACTAAAAATCAAACTGAAAAATGTGCAATTGAAAAGTCAAGATATGCAGTTGTCTCTGTGAATGTTGATAGATACAAAAGGAAGCATGAAATAGATGAAGAGTTAAACATCAAGTTTGAAGACTTAAATGAGTTTATTCGTGTAAATGATGATTTGGGTACATATTTCGAGAAGTTGGTGCAAGAAAACATCTACAAATCAGAGAGTAATGACCCAAAACTTATTGAGTTTAGAGGTAGTATTCCACAAAGAATAATTGATGTTGAAGGGAAACAATTCAATGATTTTATATCGGAATTAATAGAAGTATTGAAGAAGTAATTATGGTAAGTAGAACTAACGAACAGGCACTAGAAGCTGCCATAGAAAAAGCCTTAACAGGCACTTTCTTGGAAGAACTAGGCAATGGCTTCAATGTAGTTGCAGAGCCACAAGAAATAGTTAGTGAGCCTGTCGAACTATATCGAGGTGGCAATGGCTTTTATATTGGCACAGCCAATGATTACAATGCACAATATGCCATTGATGAATTGAGATTTTGGCATTTTTTAGAAAGCACTCAAAAAGATGAACTCGACAAACTAAAACGAACTGCGGATTGGAAGCTCAAAATAGTCGAACGTCTTGACCGCATGATTAAGAAATATGGTTTGTTGCGGTTGCTGCGTAAAGGGTTGGAAGTGGAAGATGCACACTTTACGCTATTGTATCAGGTTCCAATGGCAAGCAGCAGCCAAGTTGTAAAGGATAATTTTGAAAAGAATGAATTTAGTGTAACACGCCAAGTTCGTTACAACACCGAAAACCAACGGGAAGAAATGGACATGGTGGTTTTTGTAAACGGCTTACCCATTGCCACGCTGGAACTTAAAAACGCATGGACAGGACAAACCGCAAAAGTGCATGGTATCAAGCAATACAAGTACGACCGAGACATAAAACAACCGTTATTAAATTTTGGTCGATGTTTAGTGCACTTTGCCGTAGATACGGATGAAGTGTATATGTGCACCAAACTAGATGGGGCAAATTCATTCTTTTTACCCTTTAACAAAGGCAATAACAACGGCAAAGGCAATCCACCTAATCCCTTCGGGCATAAATCTTCCTACCTGTGGGAAGAAATCTTTACAAGAGAAAGTCTGGCGAATATCATTCAGCATTTTGTTCGCTTTGATGGTAGTCCATCAGATGCTCTTAGCAAAAGAACCCTGTATTTCCCAAGATACCACCAGTTAGATGTTGTTAGAAAATTATTGAGCCACGCTTCAAAAAATGGCGTTGGAAATACCTATCTGATTCAACATTCAGCCGGTTCGGGCAAATCCAATTCCATTACATGGGCTGCCTATCAATTAATTGAAACCTATCCCGAAAGAGATGGTTTGCCTGGTGCAAAAGGCATTCAAAATCCTTTGTTTGATTCGGTAATTGTAGTAACTGACAGACGATTGCTCGACAAGCAGTTGCGTGAAAACATCAAAGAATTTTCAGAAGTAAAAAATATAGTCGCCCCGGCTTTTTCATCCAAAGATTTAAAAGATGGATTGGAGCAAGGCAAAAAAATCATCATTACAACGATACAGAAATTTCCGTTTATCGTAGATGGTATTGCAGACCTAAGCGACAAGCGATTTGCGGTAATCATTGACGAAGCTCATAGTTCACAAAGCGGAACTGCGGCAGGAAAAATGAATCAGGCAATGGGTGTTGGGCACAATGAGGAAGAGGAAGAAGATGCACAAGACAAAATTTTGAGAGCTATGCAAGCCCGAAAAATGAAGGGCAATGCATCATACTTGGCTTTCACAGCAACTCCCAAGAACGCCACATTGGAAAGATTTGGCACAAAACAAGAAGATGGCACCTTTAAGCCATTTCATTTGTATTCCATGAAACAAGCCATTGAAGAAGGCTTTATTCTGGATGTTTTGGCGAATTATACTACATACAAAAGCTATTACGAAATAGAAAAGTCTATTGAAGACAATCCTTTGTTCGATACCAAAAAAGCACAAAAGAAACTTCGTGCTTATGTAGAGAGAGATAAACGTACCATTGCCACTAAGGCAGAAATTATGTTGGAACACTTTATTTCAAAAGTGTACAACACTAAAAAGCTGAAAGGCAAAGCCAAGGCAATGGTTATCACTCAGAATATCGAATCGGCTATTCGTTATTACTTAGCTATAAAGCAGATTCTTAAGGATAAGGGGAATCCGTTCAAGCTTGCCATAGCATTTTCAGGTAAGAAAACGGTGGACGGAATAGAATACACAGAAGCAGATTTAAACGGCTTTGCAGAAAAAGATACCCGCGACAACTTTGATTCGGATGATTACAGAATGTTAGTGGTTGCCAATAAGTACCTGACCGGTTTTGACCAACCCAAACTTTGCACCATGTACGTTGACAAAAAACTACAAGGTGTTTTGGCAGTGCAAGCACTAAGCCGATTAAATCGTGCAGCCGACAAATTGGGCAAAAAGACAGAGGACTTATTCGTTCTGGACTTCTTTAATGAAGTGGATGACATCAAAGCTGCATTTGACCCATTTTACACTTCAACATCTTTGAGTGGTGCAACGGACGTTAATGTATTGCATGAATTGAAAGGAACATTAGATGATGTGGGCGTTTATGAATGGTCGGAAGTGGAAGATTTCGTTACAAAATACTTTGATGGTTTGGATGCCCAGAAGTTAAGTCCAATCATAGACAAAGCAGCTAATCGCTTTAATAGCGAGTTAGACTTAAAAGATGAAGAGAAAGCCGACTATAAGATAAAAGCTAAGCAGTTCGTCAAGATTTACGGACAAATGGCATCCATCATGCCTTATGAAGTGCTGGATTGGGAAAAGCTATTTTGGTTTTTGAAATTTTTGATACCTAAGTTAATTGTCAGAACCAAAGAAGATGAATTGATTGATGAACTATTGGAATCTGTTGACCTTTCAACCTACGGACTTGAACGAACAAAATTAAATCATTCCATTGGCTTGGACGATTCAGCAACAGAATTAGACCCGCAAAATCCAAATCCAAGGGGTGCACATGGTGGTGAAGAAGAAAAAGACCCGTTGGACGAAATCATAAAGTCATTCAACGAAAGGTGGTTTCATGGCTGGGATGCAACACCGGAAGACCAGCGTGTAAAATTTATAACCATCAGCAGACATATTCAAGCCCACCCAGACTTTAAAACAAAAGTTGCAGATAACAAGGATGCACAAAATCGTGACTTGGCATTTAAGAAAATATTGGATGATGTTATGGGACAACAAAGAAAAAAGGAATTGGAATTGTATAAACTTTATGCAAAAGACGAATCGTTTTACCAAGCACTATTTGATACTATGAAAAGAATGATTGATAACCCAAGATTAGGACAATAAAATATGAACGCCATGCTGCATCCATACACATTGCCAAGTCGCACAAAGCCGACCCGCAAGCCAAAACTTGGCAAAGAGTATTGCTGCCCCAACGCACGGTTGAAGAAAGAAACAACGAAGGCACAACACGGTATATAAAACATTTGGCAGATAGTGCTGATTTTAAGGGCGGTACATTTAATAAACATCGCAACGGTTTGATAGGTGGGTAAAACGGTTCAAAATGTGCCACTAATTTCGGCCAAAATGTGCCACGAACCAAGGCCAGATTTTGGAAAAATCGCAACAGTAATGCCCCTTTCTGTTTCGGTTCGAACTGTGCCAATTATTTCGGTTCGAATTGTGCCATTTTGGAGAGCCGCTTAAGGCTCACGATTACGGTTTGATTTGTGCCAGTTGGATAATCCGGAGCATGTTGACCCCCTAGTTCCGGAGAAAAACCGAGTAAAGTAAATACAGTGTTTTTCTGTCATTCCGGCAGATGCTGACCCCCAATATTGAAGATTGCAAAATCACGTTGGGCAATCATCGTCTTCGGCGACCACCAAATTCCGGAGCATGTTGACCCCCTTTATGGTAATCATATCAAATTCACTGGTTTTGGTTTCCTTAGTGGAACTATCCACTAAAAAGTCTTGTGATGGCAGGAAAAACCAGACCAATGAGTCAGATAAAAC
>Ga0209510_1005257_pt1 | contig 10898 bp, 5 predicted proteins | sample BiotimSIPDNA_FD_185749 | JGI IMG/M metagenome (GOLD analysis project Ga0209510, IMG submission 185749) | Anaerobic biogas reactor microbial communites from Washington, USA - Biogas_R1 time_0 SIP DNA (SPAdes) (version 2) | ecosystem: Engineered > Bioreactor > Anaerobic > Unclassified | place...
AGACTGATGCTATCATCCATGTTTTGAGATGTTTTGAAGATGATAATATCACCCACGTTGACGGTTCGGTTGATCCGGTCCGCGACAAGGAAGTTATTGATATAGAATTGCAACTAAAGGACCTGGAAACCGTAGAAGCCAGACTACCCAAGGTAGAGAAAACTGCAGTTGCTTCCAAGGATCCTGATTCAAAGAAGTTGTATGAAGTACTTCTGAAGTTCAAAGAGGCTCTTCTGGCCGGCAAATCGGCCAGAACTGTTGAGTTGACTGATGCAGAGGAGAAGGTTGCCAGAGGACTTTTTTTGTTGACTTCAAAACCGGTAATGTATGTCTGTAATGTTGATGAGGCATCCATACTTACAGGCAACAAACATGTTGAAGCACTTAGAAAGGCTGTTGCAGACGAGAATGCAGAGGTACTTATGATTGCAGCAAGGACTGAGGCTGAGATTGCAGAACTGGAGAGCTATGAAGAGAGACAGATGTTTCTCGAAGATTTGGGACTGAAAGAGTCTGGAGTTGCAAAACTCATCAAATCTGCATACAGGTTATTGGATCTTCAGACCTACTTTACTGCTGGAGAGAAGGAAGTAAGAGCGTGGACCTTTCCCAAAGGAGCTTTGGCTCCCCAGGCTGCAGGTGTTATCCACACCGATTTTGAAAAGGGTTTTATACGCGCAGAAGTAATCAAATATGATGATTTTCTGAAGTATGGTTCGGAACAGGCTTGCAAGGAAGCCGGTAAGATGTCTGTGGAAGGCAAAGAATATGTAGTGTGTGACGGAGATATTATGCATTTTAGGTTTAACGTATAGACCAGAATAGGATAATCTTCGGAGAAGCTAGTATCAGAGAGTGATTTGTTATTATGTGGGGTAATAAACTGTCGGGATATGATGGTTTGTTTTGAGAATTTTTTTAGTGGTGAGAGGGTTATAATATCAAATTATTGATTTTCTTTGCAAAAATGTTAAAACGATTAAGTAAGGTTCCCTTAGATGGGGGCAAAAGTTTTGATTCAAAATTGTTTTTGATGATGGAAGAGAAAGAGACCGAAGTTATTACAAAGCTAAAGAGGAAAATTTTCATTTATTCGGTTGTTGAGGTAGTTATAGTGCTTATACTCATAGCTTTCGGCACCTTTTTATTCAGCATAACGCTTGCCTGATATAAGATAAGGATAGCCCTAACCCAGGCTTAACCCGTAGCGGACATTCATATTGAACTGTTCAGTTTTTGTTGTATCTGTTTTGCAGGTCAGATTCAGCCTCTTTTACTCGAGGTGATACCTCAGTTGATCCAGCATAATTGGAATATCTGCTTCGTCCACATTGTGCTTCTTAAGCAATTCTATATCGTTGTTGAACGACTCAATAAAAGCTTCCATTGAGTTACCCTGAAATGTAATACTCTGTTTGTAGTAATGCAGAGCAGCCTGTCTGTCACCCCGGCACCAATGGATATGTCCCATATTCATATAGTCGTGCCTTGTCGGGTTTTCATCCAGAATTTTCTGAGAGTATTTTTCGGCCTGGTCAAACTTACCCAGTGAAAGTGCGCACCATACTATGGGGCGTCCAACCTTTTTATTGCCCGGGTCCAGATACTCCACCTTGAAATAGTATTTGAGGGCTTCCTCGTAATTCTTCAATTCAAGCAGGCAGTGTCCGATACTAACCATGGTGTGCAGATTATCGGGCTGTACCTTTTCTGCTTCCAGGTAGTACTCCAATGCTTTCTCCGGATTCTTTAGGTAGTGGTAGCAAAGGGCTATTTTCTTAAGGTTCCATACCTGATCATGCTGGAAGAGCTGGGCCTGCAGGTACAGCTCGAGAGCCTGTTCGTACCGGCCTAGTTGCTGACAGCAATATGCCTGCTTTTGGAGCAGTTGCATATTGGGGGTCGTATTTCTGGATAAAAACCCATATACTTCCAATGCTTCCTGAAAGCGGTCTTTGTCAAACAAGTATTCTCCCAACTTCATATAGAAGTCCTCGTCGGGCAGAAGCTGATGTACAAACTCACAATTATGGAAGTCGAGTGACCATGCAAAGGGATCCTCGAAGGATCCTCTTTGCGGAAGCAGTTTGAAGAACCTGTACAGGTCCTGAATATAAAGATTGGATATAGTTAGTTCTTTTTTAGCTGTATCGACAAGACTGTCGCTTTGCTCCACTTCCTTTAGGGCACTGAGTTCGGACATAAACATTTGTCCCATCATTTCCTTCTGAGTAGCTGGCATCTGTGGGATGCTAAATATAAAAGAATACTTGTCAGAGTTGCAGATAATCCCTGATGTAGCCATCCCTTCAAGGAGGTCGCTGTTGCGGAATGCGCCGGTTTCATATTTCAGGACATCCTCAACAATTGGATTAGGCCATACAAAGGGCATGAACCAGTTTTCCAACCTGTTGAAGAAGGGGAAATGCTTGAGCATTCTGAAAGTTGAGATAAAAAGGTCGGCCCCTTCCATCTGAAGGCGGGACATCTCTTCCAGCTTGTCCATAAGTTCGGGCTTTTCTGACAGTATATCCTGCCAGTCGGGGTTTTTGCCTTCCTTGAAACCTTCTTCGATAATATTGTCGAGGTCGAGTCTATCGCGCAGGTTGGGGTGTATCCTCGCCACTTCGGGCAGTATCTCGTCAGTCAGTTTGCGGGCCAGCTTTTCCGTATCGAGGGTGCGCAGAAGTTGGATAATGATCCCACGAAGTACTTCCTGCTTAACATTCCCTTGTCTTAGTTTCTGAATTTGACGGGTAACCTCGGGGTAAAGGCTGATTCGTTTGTCATATTTGAACAACACAAGATAGAGACCTACAAGTGCCCTTTGCCTGATCTCTGCATTTGAGTGGGAGGTGAGCCTGAACAACAACAACATTGCATCTTCATTGAAGAAATGCAACAGGTGTATGGTAACAGCACTTACCAGGACACATTGCTGAGCCCAGGGGAGGGAGCTTTCCCTGAAGCAATTTATAATTATATCTTCATTTTCTTTATACAATCCCTTTTGGGTCAATGTAATTTCAAACAGTTGCCTGAATGCCGAGTTGAATACTTCCGAATGGGGTACAGGTACGCTCTCCATAAGTTCAGTCCGGTCCATTTCAGTCCTGCACTGTACCAAAATAGATTCAAGACTCTCCCTGCCAATACCGGCATGCTGGCGCATTAAATCAAAAAAGACACCTTGTCCGTAACGGATAAATAGTTGCATGAATATTTCATCAGCAACACCGAAAATATCAGCTAAGATATGATTGTATATTTTTTGTCGTTCAGGATCAGTGAAGCCTTCGACAGTAAAGCGAAGCAGACTTTTGTAGGTCATTTCGATATTGTACAGGGTATCTATAAGTTCTCCCTTCTGAGTCTCCCTGGCCAGTTCCCTGAGCATGGAAATGCTTTCATATAGCCTCTTGCGATTTAAGAGGTTATTGACATCTTCCTGCTTCTTGCGTATTAATGTATGATTCATTTTCCCTGTTTTTCGATTTTGAAAATCAGGTCTACACCTGATTCCTTTGAACTACCCTGTACCAGACGAAGGAATAGCCACCTGCTTAGTTCATATTCAAGCGTAATAGTCTCCGGTGACACCGATTCATTGCTGTCATCTCCCAGACGGTGTTGGTAGGTAACAAACAAGTTGTTGGTGATATACTTTCCAACCATAAATCCGGTGTTCTGCCAACTGTCACCCGTGTCTATCTCTATCATATCCAGTCTTAAGGCTGATCCTATACTCTTGCTGAGCTGCGAGGAGATCAGTCCGGTAAGGAGGCGTGAAGGTATTGCATTGCTTACCCCTGCCTGATTACTGTAGCTTAACTCATCAAAAGGCTGGCCAAAAAGTAAATATGCCATTGCGTCAGCCTCGGGTATCGAACTACCGTCAAGTTCGAATGCAATATCCGGGTCATTAAGGGAACCACCGACGATAAGGGTCAGGATCTTCTTATTCTTGTTCTTATCTCTGAACGTATAGGCAGCTTTTAGGTTAATCAGAGGATTGAATTCCTCACCTCCGCTGAAGGTCAGTTCTCCTTCCTTAATAGCAAACCTTTTACCATATAATGTGTAATATCCGCGGTGTATCCCTGCCGAACCGAATAACTCAAATATATCACTATTTTTTACAACGTCCAGATTTCCATATAATTCCATCTGCATATCAGGGGATCTGATCCATGTGTTACGCGGGAGCTCAACATTTAGCTTTCCGGTCAGTAGTTTCATCAGATCCCTTTTCTTTACCTCAGGTGCAGCTTCCGGGATGTCTTCATCGATTTCAGCTACGTCGTGCTCTTGTTGTTCCTTAAGTGCCTGGACTAAAAGCGGATCGTTGAGGGTAGCCTCTGTTTCGCTCATCTTCATCAGCACTGGCAGGTTGAAGTTGGACCGTAGCACCCTCAGGTTACCGCCAAAGGAGGGCAATCCCTCCTTGTCGTTAAAGAACACATCAGCATCTACCTGAATGTCAAAGTCCCGGTGGCGGGTGATATAAAACTGGTCTGCTACCATGTTTATGTCTGCTGAGCTAATTGATCCCCTTAAACCCATAGAATCGAGAAGCATTACACCCTTGGCCAGGAGACTGCCATTAAGGTGGTGAACTGACAAAGTGTCAATTCTGATATCCCTGCCGTCTATTGAAGCCTTCAGCCTGATATCTTCATAGTTGATCCCATAGGCAGGAAGAGGCAGTAGTCCGTCAGTTACGGCTACCCAGCCTTTGACAAGTGGGGACTCAGTACTACCTTCCATTGACAAGTCGAGGTTTAGGACAGCCTTGGGCTGTTGAAAACCCGGCATCTCAAGGAAGAAACCACTCAGTCTGCTATTGGCTGTGGTTAGCCTCATATCCATAGTTCCAGGCCATTGCATGGTCAGACTATCTGAGAAGGTTATGTTAAGCGGGGTCTTACCCTTTAGAACCAGTGAATCTCCCAGGCTGTTAATAATAGCAGCATCCATTAGCGCCAGGCCATCCTCGTAATGCAGTATTGCCCTTAATCCGGCTAATGCAAGAGGTTCCAGTACCGGATTCTGCAAATTGGTCTTTGCATCTATAACAATATCGTCTTTTGAGCCGCCGATGTCAAGAGTGATTCCAGCCCTGCCCTTTAGATGCTCGCCAGCCGCTCCCAGCCGTCCCAGAAGTGCCATGTCGAAATTGCGGATCTCTGCCTTCAGCATCAGTGAATCGGGTAAAACAACCCCGGCATTGGCAACCAGGGCAAAGAGGCTGTCCTTTCTGTCGGCCAGGCTGAAGTTACTTATTGAAATCAGAGAATCGCTGTAGTTGATAATCGCATCCCCATTGTTAAGGTAGAGGTCTGCATATTCGGAGTTTAGTTCCAGCAAACTGATTATGGCGGACTGCTCGCTTAGTGGTCGCGTAGCAGCTTCAAGCATCAAAGATACACTATCAGGCAGATAACCGGCCAGTGAAACACTTAGCAGTGAATCGAGCCAGTTGCCTTTCAGACTAAGTGAGTCGGCAAAAAATGAGCCTGCTGTTATGTTCCCGGCATCTAGAGCCAGTTTGCCACTCTGACTAGCTCCGGCCATAAGTCCCGAGGCCTTCAGGTCAAGAGAGCCGACACCAAGTATTGTATCGAGTGCCATGCCTCTGAGCATGGCATTAAGTTCAACAGATATCGAGTCGATACTGCCGGATACTTCGGTTGTTATCTCAAGTTTTTCCCAACGGGCATCACCGTCGTAATATGATTTGAAAGATTCCAGGTTGTTTATTGAGGCATTGAAGACTGCCCATAGACTACCCTTTCCGTTAAGGGATGTTAGGTATGAGAGGGCAGTGGTGCTGTCGCTGGCTGTGATATCGTCGGTGAGGTAAGAGCCTCTTGCTGCTGCATTAAGGGATTTGTTCTTGAGTATGAGCGTGTCGAGCCTTAGTAGGTGATTAGCCATTTCACCACGGATAAACAGACTGTCGATGTCCGTGCCATTTATTAGTGAATTGCTAACCAGAGCCGAGAAGTCCATTTCGGGATTGCCACCTGTCAGGCCGAAGCCTTTAGCTTTTGCTTCCAGCCAGACATAGCTGCTGTCGAGGATGCCGGAAACAAAGCTGCCAAGGTTGGGTACTTCCGCACTTAAATCGATTGAGAAGGGGCCCTTCTCGTCCTTCAGATCGACGGAGGCCAGAGCACTGATATTAGCCAACTTGCTGACAAGGTCGAACTCTCCACCGGCAATACCGTTTGTGTAATATAAGTCAATATGTCCCGAACTAATCATTATGCTGTCCCATGATGTACCGCCTGGATCGCCAATCACCCTTAGCGTCTCAGCTCTTTCATCTATGCCATTGCCTGTAATATGGAGCTTGCAATTGAGTATAAGCGGGATTGTATCGGTTACTATCCAGTTGTTGATCCTGAAATTTCTGAAGTTGAGCTCCAGGTCGGGCGCCACCGTGTATCTTAGGGAGTCGGATGTAAGATGCTCAAAATTGTCAATCCTTCCGCCCAGTTCGATACTCTCATCCTTTTGTTGCAGGCTGAGCCTGAACTGCATATTGCCATTGCTGGCATTTGCAGCAAATGCGAGATCGGGCAGTGAGGACAGTTCAATATCAGGAAGCACAAAGGCAAACTCCCCTGTATTGATGCCCTGCCAAAGTGTTTCAGCATCGAAGTCGCCAATGGATAGGTACCTGCCTTCAGCAGAGATTTCGTTGAGGGCACTGCGGAATTTGAAGTTCTTTAATGACCAGGTCTGGAAATCACTATTTAGTTGAAGGCTAAGGGAAACCAGTTTGAAATCCGGTTTGCTGGTTTCGAAAGAAAGATTGTTGAGTCTGATCCTTAGGTCGCGACTCGAGTAGCGACCGGCTATATCGATGTTAAGATCCCTTATTGCAGCAGGGATAAGGCTGTCGGATGAGTTGATAAACAGATTGCCTCCATCAAGGACAAAGCTATCGAGGATCAGCCGGAATGGGAAGGGAGCGGGACTTTTATCTTCCTCCTTGTCACTCTCTGGTACCAGGGATTCAAAGTTCCATTTGCCATCAGCATTCTGCGTCAGATGGACATATGGCTGACCCATATAGGCCAATCTGACTTTAAGTTCCCTGTGCCTTAGCGAGAGGAGGGAGTATCTGAGCTCAAGAGCATCGAGCCTCAGGAGAGTATCACCTTCGGGCAGCAATACCTCGATACCGTTAAGCCTGATCCGGGAGAAGAAATTACCTTTAAGTTCATCGATATATACCTGGCCATTTAACTGTTCATTGACTGCCTGCAGGGCTTTTTTGCGTACCAATTCCCTGAACACTCCGGTTTGAGTAAAGAGCAAAGCCGCAATTATCAGAGTGACGAGACCGAGGCAAGTCCAGAGCAGTATTTTAACCAGTTTGTTCATATCAGAATGCGTGACCTATGTTAAAGTGAAACTGCCAGCTCTTATCAATATCCATGATAGGTCGGGCCAGGTCGATACCCACCGGACCGATAGGAGTATTGAACCTCAAGCCTGCACCGGCTGAGTAACGAATACCAGCGAATGAGAATCCAACATCTCCGGTCCATACGTTTCCTGCATCTGCAAAGACCACCATACCTAGCGAACCAACTAACGGGATTCGAGGTTCAATACTGGCTTCAACAATAGTATTTCCACCTATAGGAGTCTCTTTATCATCTCTGGGGCCTAGTTGTTGCCTTGCCCATCCTCTTATGGAGCGGCTACCACCGGCAAAGAAACGCTCTTCGACCGGGATCAGGCCATTATCTGAAAATGCATGAATGCGGCCGTATTTAAGCCTTGAGGCCAGTATAAAACTGCCTCTGCCAATTGTTGTGTAGTTTTTTGCCTCAATCTGGTACTTGAAGAAAGGGTAGGTGCCTGGCATTATCAGACTGTTGCTTTTGAGGTTGAGTGCAAGGATAAACCCGTTGCCCGGGTTAAATTTTGGCGCCGAGTTGTCAAAGATCAGAGCCGTTGAGACACCCCCTTTGGTGTAGTACTCGTCAAGGTCAGTTTCTTTGCTGTAAATAGCCACTGATGAGGTGTCCAGGTCCACCTGTTCGTAATACAGGCTAAAAGCCCCGGTGATATTGTTGGCTATCCTTTGCAGCAATGACAGAGTAGCCCCATAGGTGAGCAGGTCATAACCCGCTTCCTTTTGCCTGCTCACTGAGGATGCAAGTTCAAGAGTTGAGTTGGGACTGAACACAGCAGGCTGAGTGATCTTTGCATCAAAGCGGTAAGGCTCAAGAGCCGAATGCTTGGCGTACAGGCTAAGGTGCCTGGAACTACCGGGGAAGTTGAGTATCCTGAACTCTACAAAGGCACGGAATTTATCCTCGCGACCGTAGCCAACACCAGCACGGGTTGAGGTGCGTGGTGCTTCAGTTAGTATAATGCTTATAGGGATGGTATCCTTCTTGTCTTCAGAAAGTTGAGCACGAAAAGATACTATGCGGAAACCACCAAGTTGGTAGATCTGTTGCCTACTGCGGTTGAGTTGGCTACGACTGTAGAGATCTCCAGTATGGGTGCTGAGCTGCTTTCTGATTAACCTTTCAGGAGTACGATTAAACCCTTCGATTGTGATAGGTCCTAAATAGCTAAGAGGACCGGCATCCGAAAGCCATTCTATGGAAGCTGTATAGCTGGTTGTGTCGAGCAAGATGCGGGGCTCTAGCCCCGCATAGGCATAGCCTTTGTCAACCAGCAGTCCAGTGAGCTTGTCACGATCTTCCCATACATCCTCATCTCTGAATCTTTTGCCGGGAGCAGCAGTTACGACTTTCCTTTTTTCGCTTAGATAGCCGGTAGCAGTAGTGTCGGGGTTTGTACCCGATGGGATGAACAAGACAGAGTCGACAAGTATTGGGTCATTCTCCAGGACCGAAATCGTGATGTCAACCTTCTTGCCTTTTCGTCTGATCTTTATCTTCGGGGGAGCGACACTGGCGTTGAGAAAGCCCTCCGAGCGGTAAAAGTGGAGTAGTTCCCGTTCATTCATCTGCCATGCATCGGCGGAGTAGTAAGTTAGTTCACGACCCAGCAGTTTCCTGCCTAGCCAGGTGCTGCCCGATAATGAGATTGCTTCTGCGAGTTCCTTGTCGGAAAACTCCTTATTACCCGTGAACTTGAGTTTTCGGACTTGCTGTTCCCCGCTATTATGAAAGGGGCGCGCAGCAACGAGCCAGCCTGTCGGTATCAGACAGAGCAAAAAGGTTAAGACTATATGAACGGTTGCTGAACTTCTCAAAGCTATGGTCTTGTCTACTCAAATATATGCAAAAAGCTTATGGGTAACAGCCTTGCTGCGGTAAATGTTTCAGGTGAAGATCTCAAACGGGAACCTCTGGGTCGGGAGATATATAACCATATATAGAAGTGAACACAAGCAGTTGCTCAGAGCAAACAGGACTGGCTTAGAGGGAGTACGAAAAATCCCCGCTACAGCATATTACTGTAGTGGATTTTGATTTACTGTAAGATGTAAAAGGAATTGTTTTAAAAGGAGGTGACTCAGCTGGGATTCGAACCCAGGACCCCATCCTTAAAAGGGATGTGCTCTACCGGCTGAGCTACTGAGTCTGGAGCGCATTTTTTGGAAACGCGTTGCAAAAGTAGGTTCTTATTTCCAAAGTTGCAACTAATGCGATTAAAAAAATGACTCATATGTCCTGTTTGAATGGATGTGGACGAGGATAAGTCTTTGAGTTTAATAGGAATAAATAGGGAGGGGTGTGTGTCAAAAAAGTGTATTTTTTTATTTCAACTTCTGGAATGCCCGCCAGTCTTAGATATTTCGTTAAAAATCTAAAAAAACAGAGGGCAATAATTTGTGGATACCTAAATTTTCATACTTTTGCACTGTCAAATTCGGTCTGTAGCTCAGTTGGTAGAGCAGCTGACTCTTAATCAGCGGGTCCTGGGTTCGAGTCCCAGCAGACCGACAAAAGTAAAATTTAACAAACCGCAAAAGCCTGTAAATCAAACGATTTGCAGGCTTTTGCCGTATTTGTAGCTCTTTAAACTAAACCAAAACCTAAGGCCAGAGAAATTAAGATGAGCATTACCGCAACTATTAGTTGGATGCTCCTCAAGGTTACTTTTTTAAGAAGCCTTTTGCCGAAATATGCCCCTGCAATTGCTGCAATTGTCGCCGAAATTAAGAGTGTCAAATTTTCGTGAAGATTTGCTGATGTAAAACGTGAAGCATAAACCGAAAGCCTTGTAAAATCCACCAAACAGGCTATTACTACACCAGTAGCAATATATGCCTCTTTAGACAACCCGCTTTTAATAAGAAATGCACTGCGGATTGCGCCCTGAATGCCTGATAGCCCGCCAAAGAAACCACTCAGAATGCCGCCAAACATATAATTATGATTTCCATACAGTTCTATTTTTATGTTCCTGGCATGTATTTGTAAGGTATTACCTGATTATCGTATGATCCATTTGCTACCCGGCAATAGCGAGATAAGCTTGGCTACTTAATCCAGCTTTATGTCCACTTTCCAGTATTCAGCAATTGCTTTTAATTCCTCTTTTGTAAGGTAGGTAACTGCGCCATGTTTAGGACTGCTGAAATTGGTAGTTTTCATCACTCCTTCGTTAAAATGCCCCAAATTGGTGTAATTAATAAAGTCGGCAGTTTCGCTGAATCCCATATTACTTGGACGAAGACCGTACACATCATACATAAGCACGTAATTGTTTGTTCCAAGCCGCTTGAAGAGGTTAGGGGCTTCTGTATTAACACTTTCAGGATCTATCCTATGATTTCCTGGCTGGTAACCTTCATTAATTTTATCGGAGACAGAATGTAAAATTCTAGCATCCGATACATAAAACATATGGTATTCATCACCAACCTTGGTAATATCGCCATCTAATCCACC
>Ga0209510_1005259_pt1 | contig 10894 bp, 9 predicted proteins | sample BiotimSIPDNA_FD_185749 | JGI IMG/M metagenome (GOLD analysis project Ga0209510, IMG submission 185749) | Anaerobic biogas reactor microbial communites from Washington, USA - Biogas_R1 time_0 SIP DNA (SPAdes) (version 2) | ecosystem: Engineered > Bioreactor > Anaerobic > Unclassified | place...
GGATGAACGGCAGACTGATCACCCCCATCGCCAACTGCGAAAAGATCAATAACCGGACCGGCGATTTATACCGGGCCATAAACCCGGCACTGCACAGATAGGAAGTCGATTGAAACAATGCGGTCAGAATTCCCGCGACGATACCAAGAGCAATCATATTATTATACCTCAACTTACGGCGGAAGTGTTAAGATATCATATCTCCGGTAATATTCAAATGATGATTGTTTCTCCCGACGACTTTTTGGGGGTCAGGATGCGGAACATCCGTTTCGCTCCGGGCCGTGCCCGGGCGCAGGACGGAACTTACACAAAAAAATCCGCGGAAAGCCGGTGAGGACTTTCCGCGGATTCTGTCGTTAATGGAAAAAGGCTCAGACCATGGCATCCCAAAGGGCCGCGTCTTCGAGCTTGTTTTTCACCGTGTTGACGAATTCCGCGCCGAGCGCGCCGTCAATAACGCGATGGTCGCAGCTCAACGTGATCTTCATCATATCGCGAACCACGATTTCGCCGTCGCCGCCCGCCCGCCGATCATGCCGAGCACGCCCTTATCCGGGCTAAGGACGCCGAGGGTGTTCGGTCCGACGAAACGCGCCCCGGCGGATTTGGCGCGTTTGGCAATCGCCAGCACGTCGTAAATCGGCACGCGATCGGGGACGATGACGAGCAGCTTCACGCCCGCGTCCATCGCTTCCAGCGCCGCACTCCTCACCAACGGCGCGGGGATGAACAGCACGCTGATGTCGATCGGCCCGGCTTTTTCCCACGCCTCGGCGACCGTATCGTACACGGAGATGCCTTCGACGGACTCCCCGCCGCGTCCGGGTGTCACACCGGCGACGACGTGCGTGCCGTATTCCACCATCAACTTGGTCCGTGCCGCGCCTTCGCGGCCCGTAATGCCCTGCACTAGAACTCGTTTAGCCTGATCTATGAGAATTGACATCGTATTTCTCCTACACATCCAACCCAGGAATAGGAAGTGAGACTTTTCCGCCGCCCGCGCCGTAGAGCAAACAGTCCACTTCACAGGCTAAACACTCCACACATTGCCCTTTCTTGGCCGCTTCCGGTGTTATGTTTAGCACGGGCAATCCCGCATCATTGAGAGTAAGAATCTTTCGTGCACACGCCTCGATGCAGACCTTACTTTCGCACGTCGCGCAAATAGCGTGGTCGTAGGTGACAGTGCCACCGGTAACAGTCTCGAAAGTGTATGGTTGTGATGCGTGATACGCGATGCGTGATACGGCGCTCGCTTTTTCGCCGATCCGCTGATCCGCTGATTCTTTGATCAATGCATTCAGCCGCCCCGCGCAGAAGTCCGGCGAGTCGTCCTTCTTGTAGCCCTCAACTTTCGCGGGGATACGCCCGTTGAGCGCTTCCAGGATTTCGACGGCCTTGTCTTCGGCGTTCCCGCCCAGGCGGATGACGACAGGGACATCCAAGTGCGCTTCGAGGAATGCCTTGAACAGCCCGCGCGCGGAGTAAAACTGCTCCTGACTGGCGACGCCGGAGCCGGAGCCGAAGTAGCCATCGATTGGCCCGGTGGCGAGGATGATTTTCGCCGCGCGGTAGACTTTGCTGGCAGGCGGATTGCCGCTGGTGTCCACGAAGGTCGCCAGCTTGTAGCCCTGGCGCAGGACGGCGTCCATGCTCATCATCGAGCCGCCGCCGCCCGCGCCGTGAAAGCCCACGTACCCCTGGCCCGCCTCGAAATCCTCCGCCATCTGGATGAAGTAGAACGTGCCGCGATAGTCACCCGCTTCCACATCGTAGGCGATCTTCTCCAGTTTCGTCGGCGGGCGGTCGTACTCGCGGGCGATGGCGATGCCCAAATCCTTGTGACGGAACACGGCATAGTCGTCCACCGTCACCCGGCAGTCGGCGGCGACGAGCTTGCCATCGGCGGTCAGCGCCAGCGGGTTGATCTCGGCGGCGCGCGCCTCGTAGGTGCGCGCCACGTCGTAGAGCTGCACCAGCAACCCGCCCAGGTCACGCTGCAACGTCCCGCCAATGCCCGTCTTGCGGACGAGGTCACGCGCCTGGTAATCCTGCAAGCCGAACTCGATGTCCACGTGCGTCGTGGCGACTTTGTCGGGGTGCTCTCTGGCGATGTCCTCAATGCCCGTGCCGCCGACGCTGGCGAACATCACCAGCGGCGCCTGCGCCCGGTCATCCACGATGACGCCAGCGTAGAATTCGCGGGCGATGTCGATCTGCTCCTCCACCAGCACTTGCTCCACGGTGAAGCCTTTTACTTTGAGGCCGAGGATTGCCCGCGCCGCCTCCGCCACCTCGTCGGGCGTGGCGGCTTTGCGGATACCGCCCACGCTCGCCCGCCCCGTGATCCACGCCTGCGCCTTCACCATCACCGGCTTGCCGATTTCGGCAGCGATGTCGTGCGCCTCTTCCGGCGTCGTCGCGACGCGGCCCTGGGGAACCGTCACCTTGAACTGTTTGAGTAAAGCCTTGCCTTGATACTCGTGCAATCGCGCCATACATACCCTCCCCGTAGAATCGAAATAAAAAATGGGTAAAGCTGCAAGCGGTTCTGTAGCTTACAGTTTACCCATCTACAAAAGGCAAAATCTGGTTGTTGCCATGCTCACAGTTTACGGCAAAACCCGGGCTATTGGCAAGTGACACTTCACATCGAAAGCCTTGCGAAGGTTCATGCGCACTGCAAGTGCATGCATCTTCGCAAGGCTTGAATTCGTTTATTCGTTCCCCAATTCGTTGTCGGCAGTTGCGGCTACTTCCTAAACTCCGCGTTGCGCACATTCAACCCATACCCCACCGAGCCGGTACTGAACTCGCGGGCGGGCGCGGTTTCATCCACGAGGACGTTCTCCGGGTCATCCGCATCGACGATGAGGATGCGCACCTTCTCGACGGCGAGTGCTATCTCCTGCTGCGCTGCCGTCATCTTCTTGCTGCCGACGAGGATGACGTTCACGCCGACGGAGAATTGCGGCTTGGTAGAACCGGATTCGGTATTGCGGATGATAGGCATAGGTACCTCCCTTAAAACAGTCTCAACGGATTGAACGGATTCAACGGAAAAATCTCCGTTACATTCCGTTGAATCCGTTGAGCGTAAATTTCTATAGAACAGGTCAGTCTCAGGCGCGCCGACGTTGGTATTCGCGCCAATACGGCGAGAGCTTGAGCATCGAGCGCCGCGCGAACGGACGCGCCAATGGTACAAAGTATTTGCGCCAGCCCAATAACGCGGCAATCTCGCGCACAATGTCGTCAAAACTGGCGCGCTGGTACTGCAAGAGACGCTGGCTTTCTTCCGTGTCCAGCCAATCGGTGACGTATTCCGCGGTGGTGAAAGCTTCGTCGGGCAAGGCGCCGATCCCCATTGCCGTGAGGAGTTGGCCCAGGTACTCGCGGTACGTCATCTGGCAACGCCCGCCGCCGCCGATGAGCAGAGTCTTCCCCCACACGCCGTCGCAGTGAAGCGCGTTAGCCAGCGCCAGAGCTAAATCGCGCGGGTGAATGACCTCAAAGCGTGTATCCAACCTGATCTCGTACATAATGGGATGCGCTTCGCGCAGCACGATGTGCGGCACGTCGGCGAAGCGGAAAATCGTCCAGGTCAGCGGGGAAGCCTTGACCATCGTCTCGCACGCGATTTTGTGCTCGGTGTAGGGATCGGTGGCGACGACCGGATCGGTCACGCGGCGCGGCGGCGGAAGGTGCCGCGTGTGGCCGAACAGGTCGAAGGTGGAGGCGAGCAGGAACTTGGGCGGCACACTCTGGGCCTGCGCTGCTTCCAGCAGATTGCGCGTCCCATCGACGTTGACCTGCCGCGCCAGTTCCGGCTGCTCGTTGCTAAACGGCGGGATCACAGCCGCCAGGTGGATGACGACGTCGCAGCCGGAGACGGCCTCTTGCACAGCAGCCGCATCGCGCACGTCACCCCACAACACTTCGACGCGGTCGCCAAAACGCGCGGCGACGGCTTCGGTGTGCGCGTTCCGTATGTCGAAACAGCGCACATCATGCCCCTGCTGCAACAATTCTGCAATGGTATACGAACCAATGTGTCCAAATGCGCCAGTCAGCAGTACTTTCATCCTCACCCCTACGTATAAACCGCGAATCTCGCTAATTTACGCGAATCAGGAAATTTGGCGAAGATTCTGCGAATGCAGACATTCGCGCGATTCGCGGTTAAAATCATCGTCTATTTCCCGTTTTCCGTTTCCAATTCACCCAACATCTCGGCGAGCAGATCGAAGCCGCCTTGCCAGAAATCGGGCGAGGTCATATCGAAACCGGCCTCGCTGATGATGTGATTCGGGCTGGCGGAGCCGCCGTAGGCGAGGATGCGCAGGTAGTCCGGCTCGAACGCCTTGCCCAGTTCCTTGTACTTGCGGTAAAGCGCCAGCACGAGCAGGTTGCCGAAGGCGTAGGCGTAGCAGTAGAAGGGCCGATCGTAGATGTGGGGGATCGCCAGCCACTCGTAGCGGAAATCGTCGCTCAGGTCCAGCGCGTCGCCGAACTGCTCGCGCAGGTTGGCGAGGTAGGCCGCGTACAGGTCGTCGGGCTTCGCGCCGTCCACGATCATCTGGTGCGCCTGCTGCTCGAAGATGACGAAGTACCCCTGCCGGACAATCGTGGCGTAGGCGTCGTCGAGCAGCGTGCTGATGAGCGCGCGCCGCACAGCGGGATCGGTTTCCTCCGCCAGCAGCTTGTCGTTGAGCAGCATCTCGCCGAAGACGGACGCCGTCTCCGCCATCGGCAGCGACGAATGGAAAGTGAGTGGCGAATGGTCCGCCGCCATCATCGCGTGAACGGCGTGCCCCAATTCGTGCGCCAGCGTCGAAACATCCTGGATCTTGCCCTGGAAGTTCACCTGCACCCAGGGTGTGAGTGTCGGAAGCGGGCCGTAGCAGAACGCGCCGTCCATCTTGCGCGGGCGGATTTCGCTGTCGAGGTGCTCGACCTCCAGCACGCGCATCGCGTGATCGGCGAGCGTGGACGAAAACGCGCGGTAGGCCGTATCCACCATCCGCACTGCGGCGTCGAAGGGGTAAGTCTTTTCCACCTCGGCGAGCGGCGCGTACAAATCATAGCGGCGCAGGCGCTCGACGCCCAACGCTTTCGCTTTGAAGCGGAAGAACCGTTGAAAGAGCGTCACATTGCGGCGGATGACGTCCAGCAGCGTCTCCACCACTGCGTCGGGGATGTCGTTTTCGAGATTTCGCACACTGATCGGACTGGCGAACGCGCGCAGCTTCAGGTTTTCTGCCTGCCAGTCGCGCACGCGGGCGGCGTAGACGTAGGCCAGCACGTCGGCTTGGGTTTCGTAGACGCGGTACAACTCCTGGTACGCCGCCGCGCGCAGGTCGGGATCGGGGCTGGTGACGTAGAACGACAACTGCCCGCGCGTCAACTCTCTCTCCTCGCCATCCACGGTGAGGTGGAACTTGAAGGCGTTGGTCAGCATATCGTAGAGCGTCTTCACCGCCTGGATGCCGTTGACGTTCTTGATGTTGATGATCTTCTCCTCGGCTTCGGTGAGCGTGTGTGGCTTGAAGAGGCGCAGGTTTTCCAGGTAATAGCGCACGTCGCCGCTGTTCGCCATCAAGCGCGCCGCCGGGCCGTCGTCCAGCGCCTTCCACCACAGTTCGAAGAAGAGCAGGCGATTCTGCAAGTCCGCGCCGAACTGCTGCACGCGTCCGCGAAAAGCCAGCGCGTCCTGGTTGGCGATATCTTCCGAGAACCAGAGATAGGCGTAGGCCATCACCCGCCCGGCGTCGGCGTAAAGCTGCTCGAGGCGGGCAAGGATGCCGCGGAACACGTCCATGGCCATATCCGGCGCGAGCCGGTCGCGCAGCGCCTCGACTTCGCCAAGCCGGATTTCGATGTCCGCAAAAAACTGCTCCATCTCCGGCGTCCCGGCTGGTGCGAGCAGGTCATCCAGCTTCCAACGTTGTGATGTGTATGTCATTGTCTATTCTCCTGGGAAGAAAATGGTCAACGGATTAACCGGATGCAACGGATTAAGAAGAAAAAATCCGTTAAAATCCGTTCAATCCGTTGACAGAATAATGAAACCAACTTATCAACCTGATTTATGCCGCTTTTTAAGTCCGGTCAGGAGCGCGATAAGTGCGAAGAAGATGACGGTCAGGAGCAGGTCGCGGGGCCACAGACTGCGGGCATACTCAGAGCGGTAGCCGATCAGTTTGATGATCCACAAAACGACCTGATACGCTACCGCCAGGCCAAGCACGCCGCCGGCGCTTTTACGCCGCCAGGTGATAATCGCCGCCGCGAGGAACATCAGACCCAACAGCCCGTACACTGCGCCCAACAATGGCAGCGACAGCGACGTCGGGTATTCGACAAGTGCAGGGGCGATGTACACCGACATCCCCGCGCGGATCAGATTTGCCACGCCGAATATTGCCCAGACGATGCAAATAGCCAGCACACGCCATTGTTTCAACACACTGGGATTGTACAGTAGGCCGGGCAAGATGCAAGACGCAAGGAGCAAGAATCCTGCATCCTGCTTCTTGCATCCTTTACAGCTTGCGGGCGATGAAGAAGAGGTATGCCCCCTGTTCTGGCAGCGGCTCCTCGTAGTAGCGGCGCAGGAGCGCAGCGGTGAGCGCCAGATTCCAGCGTTTGGGGACGAGCAGCCAGCGCCCGGTGAGCTTTTTCGCCAGGACGGAGGGTAGTCCCAGCGGATGTCCCCATTCAAGTGCCGTCAGTGCCGCAGGGGAGAAGTAGCTCCACCAACGTTCCACACGCAGCCCAATGCGGGAGAGGCGCTCGGTCCATTCCTCGGGCGTGTTGTAGTAACGATGGCGGGAGATACGGTCGAAGAGGCGGCGGTAGGCTTCGGCGAGACCACGCAGGCGCAACACGTCCAGTGCCCGCGCCACGGAGAGAAACCGCCGGAAGTTCGGACCCGGCACGCAGAAGTAGAACACGCCGCCCGGTTGGAGCACGCGGGCCACCTCGCGCACTACCGGCTCCACGTCGGGGATATGCTCCAGCACGGAGTTGCTGACGATAGTGGCAAAGTGGGCGTCGGGGAAAGGCATCCGCGCACCATCGGCGTGGGTGAGGATGCGGTAAACGTCGCGGATGCGGGCTTCACGCAGAGGGCCTTCCCACGGATCTACTCCCACATCCAGTTCCTGCGCAAAAGCAACCGACGCAAAATGCCCGTCGCCACATCCCAGATCGAGCACCGGCGCGGGCATCGGAAGATCGGCGTAGAAGTCCGCCTCGACCGCGCGCAGTAAGGCACGGAAGGCGGGTAGTTCCTGTAGTTGTTGGTTGAAGGTATCATGTGGCATTGATCTTACCTCTGTTAGCCGTCAGCTTTCAGCAGTCAGCGATCAGCCAGAAGGCTGGAAGCTAATCGCCGATGGTTTCTGTTGTGAACGGACACAAATCATCCCAGGTGTACGTCGGATTGTCGTAACCGAAACTGTTGAGAAAATCCAAGACGTCCTGCGCCTCTGGCGCGCGAATCGCCTCGGCGCAGGCCATAGCCATATCCCCGTGGACGGTATAGTTCTCCCAAAACCGCTGCCCCATCGCACTGACGGCGTATCCGTCAGTACCCGCCTGGAAGTTGTCCAGCAGATGACTGTAATAGCTCTGGGCGTTCGGCATGTTTTCCAACTGAAGTTCCACCAACAGCAATCGCCAGTTGGCGAGCGTCGCGAACCAGTGCTCCTCCTCGTCATGGCTGATAGGTACGGCCCATGCTTTCAACGTTTTACTGTTGCGCACTTGTAGATAGGCATCGATTGCATGCGCATAACGCCCGGAAAACAGCGCCTCGTCCCCGTCGCGAAAGACATGATAGCGGTAGATTGCCGGTCCGGCAATAGTCGCCGTAACGGTGAAGGCATCGCCGGTCCAGGCCAGGGTTGTCGTCACCGGACGCTGCGGGCCGGCATTGACGGAGTTGTTCCCCCCACTGCTGGCGAGGATTTGCCCGTCCTGCAAGGCAAAAGTGGCATCAGGGAACGAGAATGTCCCTGCAACACGCTCCTGAAAGTCCCGATCTTCCCACGACCAGACGTGCAGTGTGTGCCAGCAAGTCTGCGCACTGCACGCGATTTCGGTGAAGACTAGATCTGCTTGGCCGTCCTGGGTCACATCTGCCGTACCGATGAGGTTGAGACCGAACCACGCGCCAGGAGCATAGGTGTAGAGCGAGCGGACTGTTCCATCGCGGCAAGTATAGATTGCCAGCAAACCCTCCGACGGATGCCACTCATCTGCCGGGGCCTGACTCGTCGGGTTGACGAAAGCGACGACAGTATCAGAAATGCCGTCGTTATTGAGATCAGCGCGGGCGAGGGTTTCGCCTGTTGTGACCTTCGCCTGCCAGCCGCCGAACAACGCAGGAAGGCGTTTCGGATCGCCGCCTACGGCCAGGTAAGTGCGCACTGTCTCGGTGTATTCGTCGAAGGTTTCTGGGCGTGCCGGGAACGCTACATTGCACCGCGCCGGACATGGATCGATAAAAGGCGTGGAAAGAGAACGGGGGGCCATCATCAATGGGAGAGCTGTGGGTGTGCCCACCGACGTCCGTTCCGGGATAACGGCGGGCGCGGGGGACGTGAAACGACCGCACCCGAACAGGGTGCTCATCGTCACCAGAATCAATACCCATCGCCGCCACATAGGCTCTAGTATAACCGTCACGCGGCGAACGGCAACTCAAAGTATACATTCCTGGAGTTGTGGTGTAAACTCAAGGTACGTCGAAGAGATTGCCAAGATCACAACACAGAACACCTGTCGGTTGTTTGCGATCTGAAGTCTGAGTTCTCATTTGAGAAGGAGCGGTTGTTCAAGCCGAAGAAGGATTGGCGGATAGGTACCACATGATGCTTTTGCTGCTGGCAGTGTTGGCGCACGGGCGCTCACCGGCGCAGTCGTCATCGCTGCGGTTGCAACTTTCTTTATCTTCTCTATACTTACCTCTATCATAAAGGCTCCGTAACTCTTCCAATCCGGGGTGATGGTCATCGACAAAACCGCGCCAGGATAGGAAATGCTTGCAGGGTCAAATGATGAAAAGCGAATATCGTTGTGTTTTCATACAGTAGCTCGAGAGGGAATTGTGTTTTCACATATTCAGAAGATTGTAACGCCTCCGGTTTTTGAGGATGATGCAGATAAGACCCACATGGCTAACGTGATGCACAAACTAGTGTGCTACACAATTGCCTTCTTAATCATCCTGGAAGTTGTTCTGGCTCTATTTACCTTCCCCGAAAGAACGTTCTTCTTAATCAGCCTTCCAATTCTCATGGTAGTGCTCGGCATCGATTATTGGATCATGCGGCGCGGTCATATGCGGCTGGCCAGCATCATCTTTATTGTTATCTTATGGTTAGCTTTTTCAGTTTTTCTGCCTTTTGCGGGCGGTACGCGAAGCGTTATGGCCGTTTTCTATGTTGCCGGAGCCGCTATCTTCACCGTACTGCTCGGCAAGCGTGCAGCGGTTATACATATCGTGGCGTGTGGGATTGCCGGTCTCGCCATCATTCTCCTGCAGGCCAGTCCCTACGCCCCACCGCTGATATTTCCCATTCATCCTTTGATCGGCTGGACGACCATTATACTCAGCCTTGTACTCACCGTTGGGGCATTGAACATGGTGATTGGGTGGCGAGAAGCCGCATTGGCGACGCTACGGGAGAAGACCGAGGAACTGGACCATTACTTCACCCTCAGTCTGGATCTGCTGTGCATCGCCGATACCGATGGCTACTTCATCCGCCTGAATCCCGAATGGGAGAAGACGCTTGGCTACCCTTTGGCTGAACTGGAGGGCCACCGATTCCTCGATCTCGTTCACCCAGATGATATGGAAAGCACCCTCGCTACCATAGCCCAACTGGATCAACAACATGAAGTGCTAAATTTCGAGAATCGCTATCGCTGTAAAGATGGCAGCTATCGTTGGATCGAGTGGCGCTCATCGCCACGGGGCAAGCTGATCTACGCAACGGCGCGTGATATGACTGTCCGCAAGCAAGCCGAACAGGCGTTAGAGGAAAGCGAAGCGCGCTACAGAAACATCTTCGAAGACAACCATGCCGTGATGATGATCTTCGATAAAGAGGAAGGCCAAATCATTGATGTTAATCCTGCGGCCTGCGCTTATTATGGATGGTCGCGTGACGAGTTTGCAAAAAAGCATATACGCGATATTGATGCTATGACGCCCGAAGAAGTGGTGCAAGAGAATGAGACGGCCATCCGCGAAGGACGTAACTACTTTCTGTTCAAGCACCGTCGCGCCGATGGCGAGATTCGCGATGTGGAAGTATACGGCGGGACAATGCAAATGGGTGGAAAAAGAGTGTACTATGCCATCGTTCACGATGTGACCGAACGTCGGATGGCCGAAGAAGCTCTGCGCCGCTCTGAAACCCTCTATCGTCGGGCCATTGAGGTCATTGGAGCGGTGCCCTATCATCTGGAATACACATCTAACGCCTACACCTTCATAGGGGAAGGAATCCGCCAGCTAACCGGTTACAGATCCAAAGAGATTACGCCCGACCTATGGGAATCACTCGTGCAGAAATCCGTAATGCTGGACAAAGCCAGTGGCCTGGAACGCAACACTGCAATGAAGCTCTCCTATGAAGGTAAACTCGATGTCTGGAAGAGCGACGACTACATCCACACTCGTGATGGACAAATGCGCTGGGTAATGGATGCCGCGGTCGAGATTCCAGATGATAATGGACGGCCACGCTCTTCACTCGGTATCCTGCTTGATATCACCGAACGCAAACAGACCGAAGAAGCCTTGCGCGATATGAACCAACGGCTTGAAGAAACGCTGACCGAACTGCGCGAAACACAGAAACAGATGATG
>Ga0209510_1005261_pt1 | contig 10893 bp, 11 predicted proteins | sample BiotimSIPDNA_FD_185749 | JGI IMG/M metagenome (GOLD analysis project Ga0209510, IMG submission 185749) | Anaerobic biogas reactor microbial communites from Washington, USA - Biogas_R1 time_0 SIP DNA (SPAdes) (version 2) | ecosystem: Engineered > Bioreactor > Anaerobic > Unclassified | place...
ATGAAGTTATTACATTACTCGCAGTATTTGTTGAAACTTCACCTACTTAATAGCATAAATAATACTATATTTGCATTAATAAATTGTTGTGGTATATAATAAAGTAAATACGATGAAATATCTCGTAAATATAATAAAAATAAAATATTAATATAAGGAGAAAATAGAAAATGGCAGAATTTGATTATAAGAATTTTAACCCTGAAGTGTTCGAGGCATATAGCAAAAAAGTACCGAACTTAACTAGAAATGAGTTATTGAAAGCAGGCGTGTTCAAAGATAGAAGCGACCTAAAAGCAAGGATGAAAGACCAAGCAGGTGGAAACTATTTTGTAGAGCCTATGCAAGCAAGAATTGGTGGTAGCGTTATTAACTATGATGGTAACACTAATATTGAAGCAACAGGAAGATCCACTTACTCGCAAGGAAAAGTTATTCTTGGTAGAGCGAATGCTTGGGCAGAAAAAGATTTTAGTTATGATATTACAGGTGGTGTTGACTTTTTAGCAACTGCAACTGAAATTGAAGAATATTTTGATGACATCGACCAAGTTGACCTTTTAGCGATACTTGAAGGTATATTCGGTATGACAGGAACAGAAAACGAGATATTTGTAGATAATCATACTCTTGATATTACCGATGCAGAATCAGAAGCAGGAAAATTGATAAGCGCAACAACTCTTAATACCATTGCTCAAAAAGCGTGTGGAGATAATAAAGACATATTTAAGGTAGTTATTATGCATAGCGCAGTAGCAACCAACCTTGAGAACCTAAATCTATTAAATTATCTAAAATATACCGATGCAAGTGGAGTACAAAGAGATTTGGCAATGGGAACTTGGAACGGAAAGACTGTTTTAGTTGATGACAATATGCCTTATGCAAATAGCGAATATACGACCTATGTACTTGGACTTAACGCATTTGACTTTTTAGATGCAGGGGCAAAAGTACCATACGCTATGGCTAGAGATGAGTTTACCGATGGTGGTGTTACCTCTATTATTGCTAGAAAGAGAAAAATGTTTGCGCCTTTGGGAATTAGTTATGCTCCTGCAAGCATTCCTACCTCTCCTACAGCCACACAACTTAAAGTTGGAGCATCTTGGACACTTGCAAGGAACGCAACCGAAGCAACCGATGTTTTCCCACACAAAGCGATACCGATTGCAAGAATTATATCTTTAGGATAATAAATAAAAATTGAATAGGTGATATATGGACATAGCCACAACACTACAGGCAAGGTATCCATATTTAAGCGAAACTGATATTGAGAGGGTAGTAGATAAGGCAAAACTATTTTACTACTCTCTTGCTTATCCTAGCGACTTAACAGTTGATGAAGAAAGCAATCCAATAAGTGGTTTTCGCCAAGAACAATGGATATTAAGTGCTTGTGATGAAATAATAGAAAGATTAGGTTTTTCAAGCGCATTAGGGTACAGAGAAAACGGAATGGCGTGGACTTTTGATAATGCACAAATAAGTCAATCATTAATGGGATTAATACGCCCAACGATTGGAGTAATACACAATGAAGATGATGACTAAAATATGGCATTCAAAGAGAGTTAGTAAAAAGAACGCACAAACGCCAATTTATAAATTACCTACTGACTACATTTTGAGAGCCAATTTTTTAACAGTAATGCCTGCGAATAGCAGGGGATATGCCGAAGTATTAAAATATGGTGAAACATTAGATGATACTTGGACAATGGTTGCCAACAATACTTTTTTCAGTAATGTTTTTAATGTTGGTGATATTTTATGGGTAGATGGTTTAGAACCTGATAATGCAATAGAAACACAATATGGAAATGGTGCAAGTGGAAATGCGATAATAAAAAATGTTTCATACGATAATTTTTGCATACGGATTACATTAGTTAGAAATCAAAACCAAAAGATACTCAAGAAAGAAATACCTGATACTGCTAATAAATATATAGTAGATACTGTCGATACTTGGTTATGGCGTGATAGTCTTGGTGGATATTTAGCAGACACAACCGATATGCTATTTTATAATGCTGATAGGATAATAGATGATAGATGCGATATATGGTTAAATTACGAACTTAATGGTGTTATTGGTGAGTTAAACATTAAGCCGATAGTAGTTGAAAATGTAGTATTGTTTTTTGGAACTATAAATGATGACCTAGACCTCGTAATTTCCGTTTTAAGCAACGATTTTAGTGTGGTTGCTATAACTAGTCAAGGATACCTGAAAAACGCAAGCAAGGTAGGAATAAATGCGTTTAAGATACTATCAATGGAAACAAGATTAACGGATAATTTTTTTACCGAAGAAATAGTATGTGATAAAGTTATTGAAGGTGGGATAGGGTTTGGGAAACTTATGCCTGCGTTACAATTATTTGAGTGGAATAAGTATGAACTTTATTATACATATAAAGGGATAGAACATATCGCATTATTGCAAGTTACTTATCCTGATAATCCAAATAATAATAATTCTCCACAATATCTTTTCCCACCACCAATAGAGGATGGCAATCCGTATATTCCACTAGAAAATAATGTTGACTTATTTTTTATGTTTAATGATAAAACAGGTGCGTTAGAGATTTTTATGTATGGTGGAACTACAAAGAATAAATTAATATTATCTTGGGGATATAAAGAGGGAACTGCGCCTGAAATACCAACGCTTGATATAAATGATTTAATCATTACTGCATTAAGAAAGGTAGTTGATACTAATTTATTAACCGATAGTGTAGAATGTACCGAATATTTTGAGGAAGAAAATAGTTATTATGGACTTACGGATTTCATTGAGTTGGAAGATGATGAAGATTATATAATAGAGTTTGAATATAATGATATACAATACGCAAAATTATGTAGAACAAGAACAAAAGAACAACTTGGGATTAGTGGGAACATAACATTAACGCTTGATGGCGAAATATATAATATCTCGTTTGCTGATAAAGTAGGCGAAAAAGAGATATATGATTTTGTGCCAATAGACAAGACAATAGTGGCTAGCGATTTACAAGGTATAATCGTTCACCATATTGTAAAATGGAGATAAAATGAAATTAAATATAGGGTTAAATCCAACCGATATACAAAAAGCGATAGATTATATTAATCCTAAAACTAATAGTTTACTAGATAACATAGCACGAATATTTATAAAATTGAGTTTAGAAGAAATAAAAAAAATTGCTTATAGAAATCTATTTGATACAGGAGTTAGTGCCGAACTGATTTTGGATATTGATAGAGAGTGGGAAATACAGTATCAAAAAGTAGGGAGTGAATATATAGGACAACTCATAAATACGCACGATAAAGCAGTATATTTAGAGTTTGGAGTAGGCAGGAAAGGGCAACAATTACCACACGCAAACGCAAGCAAGACAGGTTATGAGTATGATATTCCTACTAGTGCAAAAAGCGTTAATGGATATTGGTTGTTTTCGCCTGATGATGAACGATTAATAGATATTGCGCCACAATATTATAATATAGTAGGGAAAACGGATAAGTTTGTTTTAACGCAAGGGCAACCTGCAACGCATTACTTATATAATGCAATGATAGAATATATGACAAGTGGATTACATAAACAAGTATGGGCAAGAGCAACAAAATTCTTTTTGGGGTGGTAAATTATGGATATTAGAGTTTATGATAGAATATTAAGAGATTTGATAGTTTTTAACGATGCTTTAACGGAAGAAAATTACGATAATGTTATTTTATCAGTACCACCTACCGAGCCGACTTATCCACACACAATCATTGATGAGATAGACAACAAACCTTTTAAGGCATATAATACCCCATTTGACAAATTAAGTAGTTTATCATATCGTATAGATATATACGCAAAGGCAATAGGAACAACGCCAAAAAACATTGTTGCTAGAACTCTTGCAAAGCAAATTGATACATACTTAACCAATTATGTTGGACTAACACAAATGAGTTATAATGTATCTAACCTAGAAAATGATAGTACCATTTATCACATAATAATGATTTATATGGGTGAATATCACGAAAATAAAGGTAGTATTAAATAATAATTATAAATTATAATAATAAGGAGAAAATAGAAAATGAATGATGCAAATTTTAAGTACATAGAAGATAGAGCGCAAAGTGGGTATAGTGCAGGTATTTTTGTTAAAGAACAAAGTGATACCAAGTACGAACTCTTAATTGCTAGCGAGAGCGTTCCATCTATTTTTGGATCACCGAATAGTTTTGAGTTTGACCTATTGCAATCGCCAAATATTGGAAAAGTGCAAGGCAAAATGACACTTGAAGATAAGGAAATAGAGTTTTTGTTACATAGGGATAATATTTATAGACTTGAAACCTTTAAGGGATTATTGCTTGACTTTTTATATTTAACGCCTGATTTTGTCGGTTGGCACTTTACAGGAACATTGAGTTATAGACCTAACGATGCAGGGGCAGAAACGCTAAAAGGCACAATGACAATTACTCCTATGAGTGTTGATAATACGCCAATTCTTGATTGCAGAAGTTTAATACTAGAAACTATATGCTTTACAGATGTTATTCCTGCTTATGTTAAAGGTGTTGATGCAACTACAGGTAAAACCGTTACAATAGTTTGTGATACTGCAGAGTTTGATATTACAGTATCATTTGTTGATGAGTTTGGCGTAGAAGATACTGCTAGCGCAGTAGCAACTGTAACCGACCCAACAGCAGGGGCTAAAAGTGGTAGCGTTGTATTTAAGAAAGCAAGTGCAGGAACTAAAGCAAATGTCATAGCAATCGTAACTGTTTCAAAGACAGGTTATGCGAGTGCAACCACAACTATTGCTCTTGAACTAACAGCATAAAATAAATGTATAAATCAATAACAAAAATCATAAACCTATAAAGGAGAATTATTATGAGAATTAATCCATATTTTGAAATCAACGGAAACACTTACGAAATTAAACGCACTAGACACTTAATGGTTGTTTATGAGCAATTAGGCGATAACAATTCTATGAGTGAAGAAGATAAAGCTAATGCAGTTAAGATACAAGTATTAATAGAAAAAGTACAAAAGTTTGCTAATAAATTACAAGAGATTGAAAAAGAATATTTTAATGATATAGCAAATGAAACGCTCGAGAAACAATATACTGCTTGCGATAAAATGTACCAAAAAGCAGTTGAAGAACTAACGCAGTTTGAAATCAAAAATGGATCAACAAAGAAATTGCAAAAAGCAGGAATTGATTTATTAGAAAAAGTAGCTATTGAGGGACTTGTTGAACAATATTCATTAACAAAAGCCGATGCTACTAAATTATGGGAAAGTTTTGTTGATAAAGTAGGTAAAAGAGTTGCTAGTGAATGGTTAGGTGGAATGGCACAATGTTTGTTCAGTGATGATGGGGAGGAAGAAGATAACCCTTTTTTGGAACAAATGAGAAAACAATCCAAGAAGCCGAAAAAGTAACTGATTTATACGCATATTTTACTAACGAACTCTTACCATTAGCAATTCAATACGGAATGACTGTTGAGCAATTTTGGCATCAAGAACCGAAGTTGCTTAATTTATATCAAAAGGCGTATATGAACGATGTAAGCTTCAAAGCGCACATATATGGGCAAAATAATTATATCGCATATAGTATCGCATTGAGTAACGCATTTGCTAGCAAAAAAGATAAAAAACTAGATTATCCAAAATGGGAAAGTCCGTTTGATAAAATACAAAAACAAAAAGCAAAAATCACTAATGAAAACATAGAACAAATAAATATACAAGAGAAGTTAAACCAAAAACAGTGGTTGCACAAATTATTAGGTAAAAAGGATTAAAAATAATGGCAGATAGTGGTGGATATAAAGCAGGTAGTTTATCTCTTAATATTAGCGCAAATACGACAACTGCAACAAAAAATATTGAGAAATTAACTGCAAAATTAGTTGTATTATCAAATGTGCTAAAAGGCATTAATGGTAGTAGTGTACTTGGGCTTAATTCACTTATAAATGGTATGGGTGGCAAAGGTGGTAGCACAGGTGGTACAGGTGGTACAGGTGGGGGTAAATCTAGTGCTAGTCTTTTTTGGGGAAAACAAGGCGTAAAAAGTAATTCTTTAGCAAAGTTTTTGAATATAGGATATTTATTAAGCAAATTAAGATTAACTTGGATGATGGCACAGAAAATCGCTAATGTTGGAAAACAAATGGTGCAATATGGCATTGACTATACCGAAACATTAAACTTATGGCAAGTTGCGATGCGTGATAATGTTAATTTAGCAACGAAGTTTGTAAGTGAAATGAGTAGGGGTTATGGAATTAGCGAAAAAACATTAATGAACACTCAAGCCATTTATAAAAATATGATTGGTGCTTTAGGTAATGTTAGCGAAACAGTAAGTTACTCTTTAAGTGAAGCATTAGTTAAAATGACACTAGACTTTTCATCCTTATATAATGTAACTTTTGCTGATGCCGAAAAGAAAATGCAGGCAGTTTTAGCAAGGCAAGTTAGACCGATTAGGTCAGTTAGTGGTTATGATATTACGGAACGCACGATATATGATTTATACCAACAAATGGGTGGCACAAAAATGATGAGGCAACTCAACAATACTGAAAAGCAGTTGCTATCCATTTATGCAGTATTTAAGCAAATGCAAACTACAGGCGCATTAGGTGATTATCAAAAAACTATCAATGAAACTGCTAATCAATCAAGAATGATGGCAGAAAATTGGGAACAAGTAATGACCTATCTTGGGTTATCCTTAAAGTTATTAATAGATAAAAGCGAAATACTTATAAAGATTAATGCGTTATTGATAACTGCAAGCGAATACGCACGCAATTTTGCAATAGCATTAGGGTATGAAAAGCCTGACTTTTTATCAGGGCTATTTAACAATCTTTTTGAGGATACGGAAGAAGTAAATGAGGAACTTGATGCATTACAAGGCAAGTTATTAGGATTTGATAAGTTTAGAGTTTTAGGTGAACAAGCTGGAGAAACACAAGATATAAGCATTGATGAAAAATTATTACAGTCATTAATAGGTTATCAATCCGCATTTGATGAAACTGCAAACAAGGCAAGAATGCTCGCAAACGAGTGGCTAACTGCATTAGGTTTTCAACAAGAACTTATTTACCAAAACCAAGAGGGAACTAGACTAACGCTTGCAGAATATGAGGCACTTACCGAAGAACAACAAAAAAGTTATTTTGCAACAACTGAATGGACAAAAAGCACAGAAGATATATTAGGCATTGTTGATAAAATAAAAGATAGTTTTGGTGGGATTGCAGTATTATTATCTTTTCTAGCAATGAAAACTCATCCATTTATAGCAACTATGGCTTTAATCGGTACTTCTTTAACGCAAGATAAAGAATTGCTTGGAAAGGTTACAGATATGTTCGAGCGAATAAATAAACTCTTATTGCCAATAACTAATCAAATATTTCCTATTATGAAAAAATTATTAAATGTGATACTTACTATCGTATCAGCAATTATGCCGATTATAGATATAGTTTTAGTAACCGTAGCAAATATTTTGCCAACATTAGTAGATTTAGTAATGACTGCAGGCGAGTTTATCTCCGTTATTATTGCTATGCTAATGCCTATAATAGAAGTAATACTTGTGCCGATTTTAGATACACTAGAAAAATCAGTTGTTTTCCTTAATTCAATAGCAAAGGTTATTTTGCCAACAATAGTAGCAGTAATGACTGTTTTAATGACATTGTTGTTGCCTGTGGTGGGGTTGTTAGAGGTTTTATCAAAAATATTCCAAACAATAAATGAGGTTATTGTATCAATAGTAACACTTGATTTTAGCAACTTAAAAAATAACTTAAAAGATTTATGGAGTGATTGGAGTACAGGTGGCATTATTGATCTATTAAAAGACCCTGATAAAACAGGGGTTTTAGAAACATATTTCAGCAATAAGCTTAAATTTGCCAATGGTGGGATACCTGATAGGGGAACACTTTTTTATGCAGGTGAAGCAGGTGCAGAATTAGTAGCAAGCAATGGAAACGGACAAAGTGGAGTAATGAATATGCAACAATTACAAAATGCAGTTGCAAAAGGAATGATTAATGCAATTTCAGTCTCAAGTGGTGGAAGCAAAAATGAAGTAATCGAGATACAAATTGGAGAAGAAACATTGATTACTGCAGTTAGGAAAGGCGCAAATAGGCGTGGATTAGATTTAGCCCCAATGACTAGATAGGAGTAAATAAAATATGGCAGATAGAACATTAACAGAAATATTATCACTTGATAGTGCAACTAGACAAGCACTTTACAAATCACAAAACATTGAACAAATTGAAATAGATGGAAATGTATTAAGTGGTTATTTTGATTATTCATATTTTGATGCCAAGAGTTACACTAAATCGCCTAGCAGGTCAATGGGTGGTGTAATAGGTGGACTTGATAGTTATGTAACATTTTTAACTCCTAGATTACGCATTAAGTTTTCAATGATGAGTATTGATACTTATAGAACATTAATGAAATTAATACAATCCAAAAATGAATTTACGGTAACTTGCTATGACATTGTGTGGCATAAATCAGTAACGCATAAAATGTATTTTGAACCTGAAGATTTCCCTGCATTATTTGTAAGAGATTTAGAAACATTAGCAGTATTAGATTATGAAATTGTATTAACAGGAACTAATAGCGAAGTTGAAGAAATAACTATTACTTATCACTTAAACCCACCGACAGGGAGTGATGAAACAACCGAAACCGAGCCATTTGCAAAAAATGTATCCTTTTTAGTAGGAAGCGAAACAACATATCAAACTGCGACTTATACAGGGTATATTTTCAAAAATTGGTGTTTAAGTGCAGATGGTACTGATTTTAAGTATTTAGATGGTGGAGAATATATATTTAATCAAGATACTGTTTTATATGCAATATGGGTAGCAAGTGCAGAATAGGTACAAATAATGATAAAGATTTATGCAGAGATAACAATAGATAGCACATTAACAACGCTTGATAATGCGAAATTATTATCGTTGCAAAGAGAAATTAAAGATAGGGGCAATATTGAAAAGCCGAATTGGGGCGTTTATTCTAATACAGGCAATATTGAGTTTATTGATTATAGTGGTACTTTTTTGAATTATGCTAATGCAAGATTATTAACTAGTGATATTCCTTTAACGCTAAAAATGATGGATACTATTAGTGGCAAAAGTCAGTCATTAGGTGATTTTTTAACCGATAAATGGAATTATGATACATATAACGCAAAAGTGAAAGTTAGCATAAAAGATGAACTAACAATAATGCAAAATATATGGGTTGATAAAATATCGTATGATAATAATTTATATGCAAGTGAAATATATGACTATTTGAAAACATTAACGCCAAGTAGTATAGTTATACCTGAAAGGAACTCAACTAATATTCCGTATCCGTTATATAGCCTATTAGATAGCAGTAATGGAATTAAAATACAATACGGATTTATGAAAGCCGATACATTATGGAATTGTTGGGATAAATTATGTAAATTGTGTATGATGTATATGTTTAATGATACTAATGCAAATGTTAATTTTAGTATTGATTGGAGTGCTTTATAAATGAAAAATATGTACCTAAAAAGGAGAAAAAATAACAATGAAACAATTTATAATATCTACTACTTTGGTGGTAATTTTAGTAATGGTGGTAATTAGTATGGCAATAATTATTCCTAGCACAAAAATCTATGAACAAACAAATAATAAAATCATTGATAATCAAATAACTAAAGTTGAAATCAATGAAAATCAAGCAGAGCAATCTACTGGTATAAGAAGTGGAATAGATAGGGGGGTTTATTCAAAAAATATTGCTGGAACTAGCGAAAGTTATGGGCGAGTTTTGGATAAGTTTAATAATTATATTTTAACTAATGAAACAGGGACAATATTACAAGCAACATCATATTCATATTATATAGAAGAAACATTAGAAATAATCCCCGATGGCGAGATAGAGGCAGATTTTAGTAGTTTTGATTTATATTTCACACAGAATTTAGGGGAACTAGTGCAAGGTGAGACAAAAGCAACTATTGGCACAGTAGTTACTAAATTAAGCAAAAACCTAGTAGAAAGCAAAGAAGATTTTGATTTGTTGGAAACAACTAGTTGGGCACACACTTTAATAAGTAACTCTGGAAATACAGCCTTTCAAAATTTGTTTGAAGATTATGCAGGGTTTGATATGGTTTATGCTATTGATACAACACTATCAAGTAGTGAAAAAATAGTAATATATTTCAAAACACGCTATTTTTGGGGTCTTGATTGCAACTCCGTTGAGTTAATAGATGAGTTACAAGGGGCAGAAAAATATGCACTATTCCTTTCTAGTTTTTCCTACCAACCTAGTTACACAAGCGTAACTCAAACAAGTACAAAAATCACTAATGGCGTTGGTTCTAAACCTATTTTATTATCAGGCAATGAATTAATTACTAATTTAACAACAATAAATAGTGATACTTATACCGATATTGCAAGTGCTTTTGTTTTAAGTGGGTATGGTAATGGTAAAGAAACTGCAACTGTGTTATGTGATATAAGCGAATATTATGATGACAATTTAGTTTTATCAATATCAACAAAAGATAATGAATTGCCTATGATATTTAATGTGGGCGATATAGTTATCCCTTATGTAACAAAAAATATTTATGATAGCATTAATGATACATATTCTTTAACGGAAGTACCACTATCAATGATTAATGGTAATCCTAAACTATTCAAAGTTGTTAGTAATAAAATTATTAGCGATGGTGTTCCTAGACAACGATTAACATTAGTGGAAAGCGA
>Ga0209510_1005267_pt1 | contig 10885 bp, 12 predicted proteins | sample BiotimSIPDNA_FD_185749 | JGI IMG/M metagenome (GOLD analysis project Ga0209510, IMG submission 185749) | Anaerobic biogas reactor microbial communites from Washington, USA - Biogas_R1 time_0 SIP DNA (SPAdes) (version 2) | ecosystem: Engineered > Bioreactor > Anaerobic > Unclassified | place...
GCTCCAACAACATGCTGGAGCGGCTCAATAAGGAGATCCGGAGGCGAACCAGGGTGGTCGGCATCTTTCCCAATCCGGACTCCTACCTGCGGCTGGTGACAGTGTACCTGATGGAATACTCGGAAGAATGGTCAGTGACCAGAGGATACCTGAGTGAGGATTCGCTCAAATCACTGGATAAACAGGCAGCGTGACATGGTAAACGGAGTCCAAAGTTGCGAACTTGATTTGACAGTACCAATCAAGCAGTATATATAATACCTAAAAGACATTAATGTGGATATGAAAATGAACGATTTTTGCAAGAAAAAACACGCTAACGCACTATAGGGGCAGTTCGTATCATGAGCTAAAAGAGCATAGCTCAACGCCGGTCACATTTTCACTCGTGATGACAACCGTCTTTGCGTTTTTCGGCAATGATGCCAGCCAGGCATCCAGGTCAGCGTCATTCTCAAAGATGATGGGTTCTTCCTTCACCTTCTTATCCAGATGATGGATCAGTGCAGTATGGGGCGGTTTCCCTTTGAAGATACACACATAAAGATCACTAGCAACCTGGTTCTCGATGGCTTTCAAGCGTTTATCTATAGAAACTTTCATATATTCCTCCCCTTGTCCTTCAATGCCTGTTCCAGCTGACGAATTCTGTCTTCAAGAGCAACCAATTCCCATCCTTTTAGTAAAGCATCAAGAATTTTTGCTTCCATTTTCGCGTTATCTGGAGTGATGCTTCCTATACGGAGTCTGTGCAGCAGGCAGTTCATCTGTCCCAGGATGTCCTTTGCTGAGCCCTCAAGAGTCTTGTCGCCATCTATAACAGCAGCTTCCAGAGAGATGTGTTCGTTTTTCAAAGCTTGGGCATACTTTAGCTTCAAGTCCAGCAACTTTTCAGTCGGCACCAGGGACAAATCAGAGGTGCTGATTGCCTGGTCCACCTGGTTGAGTGTTTCACCCAAACGCCGGATACGGGCCGCCCTTGTCATGTAGTATGCATCGTAAAGCTCCTGCAGTTGCTCCGCTTTGTAGTTGGCAATTTTATCCCCCAGCAGCTTGGTGTAGCGGCTGGCTGTGCTTTCGCTAATGTGGAGTAGCCTTGCAATCTGGGCATTGCTCTTGCCCTCCGCCTTTAGTCGGATAAATTCTCGTTGTTTGGTTGCGCTTTTCATACTGATATTTCCTTTCGCTACTACTGTCCTCAAGTTCTCCATAAGCAATTGCTGATGCTCATTCGGCCAGATGGTCGGGATGAATCCAATCCAGGGGAGCCAATGGCTGATATTGAATCGTTATCTCCTTGCTGCTGAGGTCGTAAACAACAGGCCCATCCAAGGCTGCAAGACCTGATTTAATAGCCTGTCCCAGTTGCAATGCATGCTGGAGGTTGCATGTTTTCAGGGTTAAGGTGCCTGACAGAGGCTCTGCCTGCTCAAATCCGCTGAGTCTGTACTTCCTTAACTGAAGAATCCTGATCGTTTCCTGCCTGGCAGACCGCAGTACCTCCACCATTTTTTCTTCCTCCAAACCTCTGCTGCAGTTGCTGGGGAACTGAATCGATATTCTGTCATCATCGCCCAGGGAAAGGCGGACACCCCTGGCTTCCAGAAAGGCAAACGCCTGATGAACATTCATAGTTCAATTACCTCTCCCCTTTTGTCTTTTAGCAAACTTGGATTAACGAGGTACATCGTCTGTGGTCGCCCTGTGGCTTTGCTGGCTGTATTCGGCTTAATCCTGATATAGCCCAGCCGTTCCAATTCCATCAGCGCGAGGTCCGTGGTTTCAGCCTTTTTGAAGCGTTTCTTTGACCGCAAGGACTGTTTTAATGTGTATGGCGAAAACTCCGGTTGCTGCATCCTGATGATGGCGCTGAGCACATCGGATGCTTCAGCACTGGTGTGAGCATCAGGGCCTATAATGGCTGTGATTTGCGCGACAAAGTATTCCGCGATGGTGAAGGCAGCCTGCATGGTGTAACCTTCAACAAGCGATTCCTGGCCTTCAAACAGGCAAAGAAGACCGGCGATACGGGCTGCACATCCAAGAATTTTCCCGCTCCAACCGTTAGGCAACCTGTCATAGTCAGCGCCGGGTACAAGCTTTTGTTCTATACTCATATCATATTCGTTGAATATACGCAGGGCTTCAGGGCTCAATGTTAAAGTGATGTCGTCTTGCTTAAGAATATCGGCGACGCGTTTGGCGTAACGTGCATATACTGCGTCTGGGATTGGCGTGGCGTTGGGGGTATTCCTGCTGCCAAGCATAGAAGGCGGGTAACTGATCAAAAACCTGCTCAGCACACCACGTCGAGTCAGTACATCGTTGTTCAACAAGTCTTCCAGCGTGATGGGTTGAATCGCCAAGGTTACAGAAAGACTTGGCTTTTTGATACTGACAATCCCTCTGCCGACCCTCACGCTTTTGATTGTCTCCTCTGAGTAACCTTGCAGTACCGGATCGAGGTAAACCCTGGAATCAGAGTACATCCCAGCCAAAATGTCCAAGAAACCACCCTCAGCGGAAACCACCGCGATACGGCCACCATTGGCCGCCATACGCTCAACGATTGCTTCTGTTGTTCCTTCACCAATAATCAGTTCAAACGGCTTTATCGCTTCATGCTCCTCAATTTGATGGGCTAGCGCCAGCGCATCGCTTTCATGCCCTCTTTTTTGCGCTACTTCCAGTTTCTTCTTTAGAATTGCAATTTTTACACCTGCATCTCGTACCTGCTCATGAATGCTATCTGCATGCTCCTTTTCAAAGTCATATATCGGTTGGAACATACGGGCAAGCGTTGGGCTTTTCCGCTCTGATGGATTTGCAACAACGGTGATATATAGATGAAGTGGTTCCGAGTAGCCGGGTCGAATGTCAATTTTGCCCTTGCCCACAACACAGGTTGACAGTGCGCCCAACAAGAAGCAGGCTGCCATGTCCTGATGAACCTGCATGGCTTCTGCAAGGGCTTCCACCATGTCTCTGCCAACCGGTGGAAGAGTGGACAGCGGGAATGGATGGGGACGAACCGCGGAGGGCAATTCAGGCCAGTCTGGCTGAGTTGGCATAGCAAGAATTGCTTTACCAGCATCGGTGTTTGCCAACTCACTATATTGCGTCAAAACGTTCATTGCCTGCCTCCTCCAGCATCATCTGCATCATCTCATGCGGCTCTTGCACATCAAGCTCTTCCATTCTGCGCAGAGCCTGGTTGCGCTGTGCAACACATTGATAAAAAAGATCAGGAACCTCGTAGATGCACTCGCGATTCGCATTTCGCTGAATCCATGCCAGCTCGCAGCTGATAAGCTTTTGGAACTTTTTTGCAATTTCGTATGCTTTGTCGTGCTCGTTCTTCACCCAACCCACAACGGCTCGCATCAAAGCTTCCGCGTTGGATGTGTTGGTGTTCTTGTGCATCCCGGATTTAAAGGATGGTTCAGGGTATCCGAGGCTCAAGAGTTCCTTTGCGGCCTGGTAAGGCGTTATGTTTCTTTCCTTGGCGTAGAAGGCAACAGCATCGCCGTGCTCATTGCATCCGAAACACCGCCATTTTCCGTCAGGATAGAACAAGAGAGAAGGTGTTTTTTCCAGATGGAAGGGGCAAAGAATCCAGGATCGGCAGCCACGCTGAACAATCGGGAATCCCAGTCGTTGGGCAACGTCCTGTGTCTTGATAGACCGGCACAGATCAAAGATCGTCATTGCTTTTGACCTGCTCGGCTAACCACTCGTGCAAAGCATCGACTGGGATTAATATGCGCCGTCCAATACGTACGGCAGGAAATCCAGGTTGGCGCGTGAGTTCGAAAGCTTTGCTCCGGCCGATGCCCAAGGTAATTTGTAATTCTGAAAGGTTCAGGGCGAACTTTTTGATTCCTGATTCTTTTTCCATGATTGATCTCCTTCATTTGAGTTTTTCTGGGCTTGCTAACAACCCAATATGATGCTAGACTATTGTTCGTAATGTATCGAGATAGGTTCAGATTACATTTCCATTACATGTTGGAGGATTATGATGATCCCTATAAAAGAGTTCTTGCCTGATATTCTGCTTCCTATTTCGTACTGGACATACAAGCATGGGGGATATGTCATCAAGGGAAAAAGGATTTATGGCGCAACTTCTGACAATGAGATAATTAAACTTGAAGATGAAAGGGGCATTCTAAAAAAAGCTTCAGAATATTTCGAGGTTTCCGATGGTAACTTTAGGCATTCATCAAACCATGGCATCAGAGTGGCATATTTAAGAAAGTCCCAGAATCAAGAAAAGAAAGAGTATCATGTGCCAAACAGTGTTGAAATGCTTTTGGATTTTCTTCAAGTTGCAGAAATGATAGATTCGAATCCCAGTAAATCATTTAGTCAAAAAGCTAGAAAAGGAATACTGAGTCTTTTCAATAAGTATGGGATGCTTTCCTGGCAACCGGAAAAGCGACCAATCACAGGTTATCTAATTGAATCTACAAGTAGGCGGAATCTTACCGCTGACATCGCTAAAGGACTAACCGGGGATACAATGGGTGATGAGAGCATAAGATTCTGTACGCTTCAATTCACTGTAAAAAAAGAGCTGCTTGAAGTATTTGCACTTTACTTGATTTGGCTTGAGTTGGTGTGGGAACAGGACGGGCTTAATCGAGAGACTTTACATCGAATCCTGCGCCAAGTATGGAGAATCCCAGCAAACGCCAATGTAGTCAAAAGGTGTTACCAAGAGTTTGTTCAGCATATGTCTGAACGTAACAGGAACATCAGGAAAATTGTTTACATGAAAATGTGTCCGGTTATAAGCCCAGTCTATGAAAATCCAATTGATGCTGTTCTTGGAACAATGTTGTCACTTATTGAAATGGGACAGGATTCTCGCGACAATAAAAGGATTGCAATTTGCAACCAGGAAGGATGCGGCCAATACTATATCCAAACCCATGGATCCCAAAGATACTGTGAACCACATAGAGACGGTACAGTGAGAGTGAGGGAATACCGGAAAAACAAGAAAAGTAAGGAAAAGGAGGCTGCAAATGGCGAAACGAGCAAACAATGAAGGCACTATCCGTCAGCATGCCAGCGGGCTTTGGGAGGCCAGGCTTACAGCCGGATATGACGCTGTTGGAAAACAAATCAGAAAAAGCTTCTATGCAAACACCAAGGAAGAAGTCGGCAAACGCCTTCGTGAAGCGCTGAGAGCCCTTGAGCGCGGCGAATTTGTGGAGCCAGCTGATATGACAGTGGCAGAATGGCTTGAAACCTGGTTTAAGGTCTATGGGCGTCCGAGATGGCGGGACAGCACAGCTGCGGAACATTACAGAAATATCCAGCAGAATTTAAAGCCTACGCTTGGCCGGCACAAGCTGCAAAAACTACGTCATGAGCATATCCAGGACTATGTCAATCAACAAGCTTCCAAAGGCAGAGCCAGTACAAGCATCAAAAAACAATTGGAACCCTTGCGGGCTTCCTTAAAGCAGGCGGTTATCAACAACCTCATCATCAAAGATCCCTCCCTCCATCTGGCCTTGCCTTCAACCCCAGCCCGAGAAATTCGGTTCCTTACCATCGATGAGCAACGGAAACTGATAGGTGTGCTGCCCGATACAACTTCAGGGCGAGCTTTGCATTTTGTCTTGGGCACAGGTGTAAGGGCATCTGAACTTTGTGGTTTGCGTTGGATGGATATTGAAGGAGACCGTTTTACGATCCGCAACGCCGTGCAACGGGTTGTGAATCTGGACAGGCAAGTTGGAGAGCCCAAGTACAAGACTTCCTCTGCACCTCCCAAAACAAAGGCAGGGCTGCGAACGATTCCGTTGACTGGCAGCATGATGGACCTACTGCAAAAACAGCAGGAAACCCAGCGACTTGAGCGCATCAAGGCTGGATCAGCTTGGATGGGGGATCAGCCGGCCAAAGGGAGTACCTTTGTTTTTGCCAACGAACTGGGTGGTGCAACAGACCGTGCCAATCTGGGCAGGGTTTTGCGCGTCTGTCTGGATAAAGCAGGTGTGAAACGTGTAGGGATTCATGCCTTGCGGCATACTTTTGCCACCAATTGTGTAAGAGCCGGTGTAGATGTCCGTACCCTGTCGGAAATGATTGGACACACCAAAATTGCTTTTACACTCCAACAGTATGTACACACAAATCTGAACACCATGCGCGAAGCCTTGCAGGCAGTGGATGGGCTGAGAGGATTTTGAGAGTTTTAAGCATAATAAGAGGCAAGGTAGTAATTTGGCTTGAAAATCGAGTTGCTGGGATGGCTTTCAAGAAGGGTTTTGAGTATTTTAAGGAATAAGAAGCCGCTGAAAAAACACGGGAGATTCATGGTAGAGGTTGAATGAATAACGACCCATTTTCCCCAATAGGGGTATTGGTAGGGGTATAGCAGTATTTTCAGCAGAATATTAATAAACGAAGCCCTCGATTTTATCAGCAAAATCAAGGGCTTTTCGGTGGTGGGATTAATTGGGCTCGAACCAACGACCTCCACGATGTCAACGTGGCGCTCTAGCCAACTGAGCTATAATCCCACAGCGGGCAGACAAAAGTTTACCATCACCGCCGTTCTATTGCAAGCATGAAAACGATAACCCGCTTGGCCCTGCAGATTGCAATATTAATTGCCGCACCTTTGTAGCTCTGCTCACTCAAGCTGCCTGGTAAGCCTGCTTGGCCGTCCTATAACCAGGCATACGTCGGGGAAAACTGTTCATCCAATGCTCCATTCACCCAATGGCCTGACAATGTCTTGACATCATTGATATGCATTGATCATCTGAAACAAAAAGCGAGGCTATATAAATGAAAAAGGAATTTCGGTGTTGGTCCTCTTGGTTGGCATCGCAGCCATTGTTTATGGGTTTTCAATCAAGGTTCCCGGTTCATCCTTGACGACATATTCATCCATGGATGGCTATAGAAATTACTCTGCCATCGAAGAATATGTTGGTGGAGACGCATACAATTATATTATTGGCGCGACCTTGGTCGGCAGCAGGATTTCCGCAGCAATGACTTCCCAGACTATTTTTATCGCGGTCGGTGTGCTGATTTGTTGCATTGGCCTGATAGGTTTGGCATATTCAGAAAAAAGAACTCCCGAAGCCGGGCGGCTTGACCCCACGCTACAGCATGGAGGCAATGAGCTTGACAGTAAGGCCGCAGAAAGTTAGCACGTTCTGTGGAGCGGGATCATTTTTCCTGTTTTTCAATCAACACGTTGGCCCGACCTGACAGCATCATCAGCAGCCAGTTTTGCTCAGCGCCCTGGTATGGCGAGGGCTTGCCCGGATATTGGGAAGCCACAGGCCTGGGATGAGGTCCTGCTGGCACTGCGGAAACGGATGGATGTGCCGAATATTCGATTGAACAAACCCGGACAGCCAACAACAGGCTGCCCGGGTTTGTTTTTGTTACGCTTTTATAAGCTTGCATTGTTTAGACCCCACAAGGGAAATGCACAGATCCCTCCCCTGTGCTTGAGGAGGTTATCTCATCTACAGTAGATGTGAATTGCATCCCGCAGAAACTCTGTGCATCCCGGCGCCAGCTTGTCGTAATTGGCACGGAACCGCTGGTCTGCCACATACATGTCGGCCAGGCCCATGTGGTATTCCTTGCTGTAATGGGGGGAATACACGCCAAGCCACTGTCTGTGCAAGTCGCAGGCCTGCTGGGCCAGTGCCCCGGCGGGGTTGCCCTCTTCAAAAGCTGCCAAAAGTTTCTGTTCAAAATCCAGTCGCAGGTGTTCTGCATGGTCATACGCTTCCTGGCTTAGGTTCCCAATCCATTCATGGGCCGCCTCCACTGCCTCCTCGCCATATTTTTCGCGAATTTCCTTGCCGTATCGTTGCTCGTTTTCTGCAATCAGTTTTTGCTTGAAACCATCAAATTTCTCCTGGTCTGTCATCCTGATCTCTCCCTTCATTTCCGCCAAGGACTTCCTGACATTGTCAATCAGCCTGTCCAGGCGCTCCCGTTTTTCCAGGAGGGAGGAAAGATGTTGTTCAAAGGCCTGCTCCCGGTTGAAGTCCGGGGATGACAGCAGCTGCTTGACTTCCTTCAGGGTAAAACCCATCTCCCGGTACAGCAGGATCTACTGCAGCGCATCCACCTGCGCCTGGCCATAAAACCGATACCCTGACTCGGCCACCCTTGCCGGCTTGAGCAACCCAATCTCATCGTAATACCGCAGGCTGCGGGGCGAGATTCCAGCCAATTGGGTGAGCCTGTTCGTGGAATACTCCATACTTTCCACCTCCTTGCAACCAGCATACAGGATGACGCTACGTCAAAGTCAACCCCGATTTTCATTTTTTACAGCGGAGTAGTGTTTCAGGCAATAAAAAAAGCGCGCGCTTCATGTTTCAAGGAACAGGAACGCATCTGTCGCCTGCTTTTTCAGGTCATCAACGTTTTACACAGTGCTGGAAATCCTCATGCCCTTCAACCTTGCAAATGCTTTCAGGGTAAGACAACCGGCATCCGCCCCGTCCCTACCCGTCTAAGGCCTGCCTGTGACGGCCAAGGAGCCGCGATGGAGTGGGTGAGAGGGGATTTCCAAAGGAAATCGCCGCGAACTGAGCGCAGTCCGCTCCGTTGTTTGGAACCCCCGTTTCTACACGACAAAATCCGCAGATTTTGGAGGAAAAGGCGGAGCGGCGAAACGCAGCGAGAGACGCCTTTTGAGTACAACGAAAAAAGGCGTCGCGAGCTAAGTGTAGCCCGCGACGCCGTGGTTCGAGTGTTTTTATAGGACTTTTACAGAAGCTGTCATTACAGAGCACTATCCTGTCGCATCTTGTAGACAACGACATGTGGACAATTCTTCCGCAGTCTGAGGATCTGTGCATGACCCGAAAACACAGGCTCACGTCCCCTTTGATCTTCAACATACAAGATGGTCAGTCCCTGGATATTGCGCAACTTGCATCAATAGATAATGATGCCTGCATCATCTTCCGGACGGTCTTCTATTGAATAGGTTACATATGGAGACAGTGGCGTAATGGGTAGATACTCTTTTTGGTACTGTCCAAGTTTTCGGACGACAATTTCATTATCCAGTACTGAGGGGTAGATAATAAAACATGAATTACTAACAAATCTGTCGGGATAATCCTTTAAAAGGGCGTTAAATGTATTGCTAATAATATCGCAGGCAAACTGTGAAAAAACCGATCTTTTACTCTCTGGTACAATTGGGTATGGCGTAAAATATATAGTATTCTCATCAATTCCCGCATCGGGAAGACGTCTGAGCATTTCTTTATACAACTTTGTCTCATGGATATTGTGCGCACCTCTTCTCATTAACTGGTTTGATGCTTCGCCCAGTTCTTTGCGCACAGCAAATATCCATTTTTTAAGCTCATAGGTTCCTTTAGATAAATAATAACATTGCTCCTGGCTGAAAAGCAGTTTTGCATCAAACTTTTCCTCTTTATTGGAAATAAAGTCCGGCTCGCCATTTGACTGTTGCTCAATATAGAAGTATGTGTCCGGGAATACGTACTTGGATTCATTCATGCACGCAAGGACAATCCTTTCATAAACTGTTGATTGAATGAGTTCCTTAGGATTGTCTGCAAAATGCATAGTCCAATACGCTGCCATCTGACTTCCTTTCCTAATCAAGCCGCAATACACTACAAACAGAGGGGACGTTTGTCTGTGTTTTCTTACTCGAGGCGCATGTACGATATAGTTATATACGTTACGAAGCAAGCATAGTCCAGAACAATTCGAAAACCCTCGTCCCCACCCGACAAAATCGAAGATTTTGGAGGAAAAGGAGCCGCGACGCAGCGTGTGAGAGGGGATTTCCAAAGGAAATCGCCGCGAACTGAGCGTAGTCCGCGGCGACGTGGTGCACCAGACAAATCTATATCCGAACTCGTAATGTCTTGTAGCGTAATGGTTTTTTCGCCATCCTTGAAGTTGAAGGTGATGACCACCTTGTCATCGTACAGGAAGATGGCGTTGATGAAGGTATCCACCAACATCTTCCGATGTTCCTTCTTGGTGACATCAAGAGTGCGGAACTTGTGCAGATAAAACCGCATAAACTCTTCACTGATCTTGGGCTTTTGCAACTGCTCGCTGGCGATTTTGATTTCCATATCCTCTTTGATGGCTTCCAGCTCTTCCAGCCTTTGCTTGGTGGAAGGGGTCAGGATGCCTTGCTGGATGGCGTTCAGAAGGTTGTTGATGCCCAGGGTGGCTTCCCTTAGCTGTTGCTCGTAGTGAGCCAGCTCGGTGGGTTCCTTGTCCTGCAACTCCATCAGTTTAGCAATGATAGCATCAATGGCCTTGTCATCCATCACCATCTGCATGGTGGCGTTGATCACCAGGTCTTCCAGCCAAAGCTTCCTTGCGGACTTCTTTTTGCACGTCTTGCGCTTTTTAACCCCCACGCACTTGTAGTAACGATGCACCCGCATCGTCCGGCTGGTACCGCTTTCTCCGCACATATAGAGGCCGCAATAGCCGCAGAACAGCTTGGTGGTCAGCAGGTAATCATCCTCTGCCTTGTGCCGGGCAGGAGCTTTCTGGTTCTTTTCCATCTTCTTCTGCACACGGTCAAACAGGTCCTTCGGGACAATGGCGGGGATGCCATCAGGGATCACGACATCCCGGTAGCTCAATTCGCCCATGTACCGCCTGTTCTTTAGCAAATGCCGCACGCTGCCAAACTGCATAGGCCTGCCCAGGCTGTTCTTGAGGCCCTTCTCATTGAGCCAGTCCCTGACTTGCTTCAAGGTATGGCCTTCATCATAGCGCTTATAGGCTTCCAGGATGAACGGTGCGGTCAAAGGGTCAATTTCAAAGCGCTGTTCATTGTTAATGACATAACCTATAGGGCGTGTACCAC
>Ga0209510_1005271_pt1 | contig 10882 bp, 10 predicted proteins | sample BiotimSIPDNA_FD_185749 | JGI IMG/M metagenome (GOLD analysis project Ga0209510, IMG submission 185749) | Anaerobic biogas reactor microbial communites from Washington, USA - Biogas_R1 time_0 SIP DNA (SPAdes) (version 2) | ecosystem: Engineered > Bioreactor > Anaerobic > Unclassified | place...
CCGATTCCTCCTGCTTGAAAGATCTGGAATACAGTATCTTCTTAGCAGGTCTCTGGTGCTCTGGGGTGGTCAATTTTCGGTTAGCACAAGGCCCTTTCCCTGATCAATTTTAGGTTAGCACAACCATTATTTGACCTCACTTCAAAGAAAGGATGGTTATGCCGATGTTATCCTATGTAAAACTTTATGTCATCAGCCTATTTATTTTCATCGTTGTTGATCTCATCTGGATTGCAGGGATCATGAAGAATTTTTACCGGCTGCAATTGGGACCCTTGTCCAGGATGACGGGAGGAAGCATGAGCCCGAACATCCCCGCCAGCATCCTTGTTTGGATGCTCATTGTTCTTGGTTTGATCCTTTTCGTTCTGCCGAGGATTCCGAGAACAGGAACCGGTATTGAGGGTGTCCTCTGGGGGGGCCTTTTTGGTCTTGTTGTATATGGAGTTTATGATCTCACAAATTACGCTCTCTTGAAAGATTGGCGCCTTTCCATGACGATTGTAGATATGCTTTGGGGCATGGCCGCCTGCGGAATCTCCGGCTTTGTTGTCGGGCATCTGGCGCGAAGGCTTCTATGATTGGATATTGGATCAGATTTGAATAAATTTGAAACAGGCATTGGCAAATGTTCCGGAAATGACCAGTAAGCTGATTCAATCTTTGATCGAACGCTTTTTTAAGAACCTTACGCCAATTGATGGGGTGCGTTGGCTACTTGACCGACGATATGGCACCATTTCTTGTTAATGAACAAATAGTTAAGAGCATTTAAGCTTGTGCGAAGGTTGATAAACCATGCTTTAAAACCCAACGAAAAGGCCAGATACCCTGTGCCCCCAGAGGAGAAACGAGCGGCGGGGTGCAGCGACAGCCGGACCTACTGGTTCGACAACGCTATTCTTCCGGCGGTTCGTCCATCATCCACCAAGGGGTATTGATTAACCTGGCACCGTCGTCCTTCTCGTAGAAGGTATGCATGGCGTCATTCGTGAAGTAGCGCCAGAACCCCGCCTCGTACTGCTTGTCGATGATCTGGAATGCACCCTTCTTCTCCTGTTCCTTCAGAAAATCCCGATATGCGTCCAGTGGCTCGACACCAGCCTGCTGAAAGATGACTCGTCCCCCGTACTTTTCGTACAAGGCCTTGTTGATCATCCACAACTTGACGATCTGCTGCGCTATTTCGCGCTTCATGGGGCGCATCTCTTCTTCCATCCCCTTGGTCCGCTCATTCATCTCTTGCATCGCCTTCAGGTTGCTTTCAATTGACTCCAGATGGGAGGCCTTCTGCTCACGCTCTCGATCTGACAGGGATGAGCTTTTGAGTTCCTCAATCAGCTTCTTCCTGTCCGCATCCATCTTGATCTGGTGCTGCCTCTCCTTCTCCTCGATCTTCAGAATAAAGGCGTCCAGTTCTTCCTCTGTCGGCTCGATCTTGTTCTCCGTGGCGAACTGCTGCAAGAGTCAGTCAAATATGAGTTCGTTGAGCTTGTCCTTTTCCGCTGCGGTGATCTTCTTCCCGAGGACAACTGCGACAACATTTGTATCCGTCGCGCCCGCCTTGGTACTATCGGTCTACGCGAAACACGACACTGCCAGAACGAACGTCACAACCGCTGCGATCATATGTTTCACATCTCTCCCCTTTCTTTCTCGAATGACTCAGCTCACCGGTTTGGCGCTAGGTATTGTCTATCCCAGATGATACGTTCCACCCCATTGCCGCTAACACCATGTTGAACAGTTCCTGCGGACTATCGGTCGCACCCAAGGCTCCGTGGCGTTTCACTTCCGCTACATACTGAGGGGCTCGCGAACCTGCATAGATGATAAAAGGAACTTCATATTTCGCCGCGCGAAGTTTATCAAGAAACCCAAATCCGAACCTGAAGTTAATGGCTCAAGTCCGTGAAGTCCTCAGATATCACCACTATGCATATCGCACAGAGCAGACCTCTTGTTAACGGATTCTTCGTTATATCCATTACTTCGGCGATAAAACCCATCCGCGTTGCAGAAAGCCGTCAAACGGGCTGCAGAGTAAGTCGGGATTGTCAAAAAAGTGGGATGTCACGCGCTGCGCATCAGTTTTGCCGCACACATAGTGGAAAACGGCGTCACGATCCGCTTCATCAGGAACTCCTCGGCCACGCGGATGTCAAGACCACGGAGATATGTCCCCATGTGATCTCCCACGATATCCGCGGTCTGTATATTCCACTGGATAAACTCAGACCGGTGCCTACGATTGAGGTCCTGGCTGAAACCGTCCCACGCTCATGGCAGGAGGAAGAAAGAGATTAAAAGTTCATTAGCTGGATGAACCGTCTTTATTCGGGATTTGAATAAGCGGAGAGGAGGTTACCAGTGCTCCTCGACAATCCAGTGTTCAAAGGGGAGTTCCTTCTTCCGTGAAGACGGGATCAGTTCCCTGATGAACCGCGAAGGGCTGAGGTTGGAAAACCCGGTCCACCCCGATGAGGCGGTCTGGGGATAACAGAGATAGAGATAATCCTTGGCCCTTGTGGCGGCCACGTAGAACAGCCTCCGCTCTTCCGCTTCACCGCCCTCCTCCCGCAGCGCCCGATCCAGCGGGATCATGCCCTCGGCGCATCCCACCAGCAGAACCACGGACCATTCCAACCCCTTGGCCTGGTGAATGGTGCTCAGAACCACTTTGTTTTCCGCTGCCTCCCCGCTGTCCGTTTCCTCCCGCCCGTCGGCATCCATGTTGGTCAGGAGGGACAGTTCACTCAGGAAATCCCCGAGAGAAGAAAATTTGCCGGCAAACTCCGCCAGCTGTTCCAGATCGTCCTCCCGGGTAGCTCCGTCGCTGTACGTTTCCTGCAGATACTTCCGATAGCCCCTGTCCAGAATTCGATCAACCAGGTCCGGAAGAAAAGACGCATCCCCATTCTCGCCCCCGAGATCCGCCATCATTTGCTGAAACCGGGCCAATCCGTCCCTGGCCGACTTGGAAGCGGCCTTCAGAAACCCTTCCGTTAAAGCAGCCTCCAGCGGTTTGTCCGATGCGGCGAGAAAGTTCCAGATTTTTTCGGCCGTTTTTTTCCCGATCTTCGGGTAAAGGCCCAAAAGCCGTTTCCAGGCCAGTTCATCCCGGGGGTTTTCCAGGATCCGCAGATAGGAGACGACATCCTTGATATGGGCCTGCTCGAAGAAGCGGACGCCGGAGCGGATTTCGTAGGGGATTCCCCGGCGGGTCAGCTCCATCTGAACATCCATGGCATGGAAATGGGCCCGGTAAAGGACGGCCATTTCCGAAAGGGGAACGCCGTCCCTATGAAGCTCGAGGATCCGTTGGGCGACGAATTCGGCCTGCTGCAGGGCATTCCGGGAGGGGACGACCACAGGCCGCACACCGGCTTCGCGGACGGCGCGCAGGGATTTGGCAAATTGATTTTCGTTGTTGACGATGCAGAGGTTCGCTAAGTGGAGAATTTCCGGGGTGCTGCGATAATTGGTCTCCAGCTTGAAAATCCGGCAGTCCGGATACTTTTCCGGGAAGGACATGATATTGGCGTAATTGGCTCCCCGGAAGGCGTAGATGCTCTGGGAGTCGTCTCCCACCACCATGATGTTGCGGTGCCGGGAAGCCAGCAGATCCATGATCTCCGCCTGGAGAAGATTGGTGTCCTGGTATTCGTCCACCAGGAGATGTTCAAACCGTTCACTGTAACGCTCCAGGACGTCGGGACATTCCAGCAGCAGTCGGCGCCAGTTGAGGAGGAGATCGTCGAAATCCATGAAAGAGGACTGGCGTTTGCGCAGATCGTAGAGAGCGGCCACCTTCCCGATCTCTTCCCTCCGGTGACTGAAAAAGGGATAGCGCTCCTCTAGAATCGTGGGAAGATCGACCGCCGTATTGGCGGACAGACTCAACATCCCGTAAAGGACATTGGCCTTGGGGAAACTCGTCCCCTTCGTTTCGATGCCCGCCTCGACGATGCAGGTGGAAATCAGCTGCCGAACATCCTCCGTATCCAGAATGGAAAAATTCCGCGAATAGCCCAGCCGTTCGGCATGGGCCCGCAGCATGACGTGTCCGTTGTGATGAAAGGTTCCGCCGAGCAGACGGCTGACATCGACGGGAACGAGTTCCCGCACCCGGTTGAGCATGGAGCGGGCGGCCTTGTTCGTAAACGTGGCGAGGAGAATCCGCTCGGGTTTTATCCCGGTTTCGATCAGCCGGGCCACCCGGTAGGTCAGTGTCCGGGTTTTCCCGCTCCCGGCCCCGGCAATCACCAGCATGGGGCCTCCCGGTTCCAATACAACCCGGCACTGTTCTTCGTTCAGTTCTTTCTTGTAGTCGATCATGGCGGAACATTCCGTAAAAAACTCAGAGGGCCTTTTTAACCGCTTCCACCGTTTCGGCGCTGTTGACGGATGCAAAGGTCTTGAGCAGTCCTTCTTTCTCGTAGAATCCGATCAGGGGGGCTGTCTTTAAATTGTAGGTCTCCAGGCGGTTGAGAATGGCCTCCTCCGTTTCATCGTCCCGCTGGATCGTCATGCTTCCGCATTTTTTGCACGTGCCGTCGGGCAGAGGGGGGTTGCTCTTGATGTTGTAGATTTCCTGGCAATCCGGATTGGAGCAGGTCCTCCGGGTCGTCAGACGGTCCAGGATCACGTCCCGCGGGACTTCCAGGTTGACGACGAAATCCAGACGGATGTGAAGCTTCTCAAGAAGCGACTTCAGGGCCTCGGCCTGGGGTATCGTCCGGGGAAAACCATCCAGGATGAACCCTTTTTCGCAGTCCGGCTGCTGAAGGCGGACCTCCATCATCTGCATGATGAGCCCATCGGGAACCAGATCGCCCCGGTCCATGTACCCTTTCGCTTCCCGTCCCAGATCGGTGCCTTCCTTGACGGCTGCACGCAGGATATCCCCGGTGGAAATCTGAACGGATCCGTCATAATCGGTCAACAGTTTGGCCACCGTTCCCTTGCCGGCCCCCGGCGCTCCCAAAAGAATGATCTTCATGTCGAAATAACCTCCTTCGTGTTTTAATGACGACCGTTAAGGTCGATCGCAGGGTTGGGACTATAGGAAAAAACCCTCGCAGGGTCAAGGAAATAGAGGTCCGCTGAGGCATTAATTCTTGACTTACCCGGCGGACCTTTTCTATAGTTGCCGGACTATGGCTGAAAGGAACAGGCTGAATTCCCCGAATTCGCCTTAGCCCGGCTCTCATGATTCGATATTCCTTCGTTGAAAATGCTGAAGCGGAGCTTTTAGATCAGGTCCTCGACCTGTACCGGATCGCCGGCTGGTGGCCCGAAGAGCCGAACCGGCTCCTGGCAGCCCGCATGATCTCGGGAAGCCATTTCTTTCTTGCCGCCATGGACGGTCAGCGCCTGGTGGGAATGGGCCGGGCTATCAGTGACCGCGCCAACGATGCCTACATTCAGGACCTGACGGTGCATCCCGATTATCGTCATCGCAGGATCGGCACCTGCCTGGTCAAAATGCTCCTGGCCCGCCTTCAGGCAGAGGGCCTCTCCTGGATCGGGCTGATCGCCGAACGGAATTCGTCTTCTTTTTATACCCCCTTCGGCTTTGAACCCATACCGGACTCAACCCCCATGCTATTCAAAAAATCATGATGTCATCGAAATCGTTCAAGCTGCTTTCCCTGGCGGATTTTCCTCGTCTGAAGCCGTTTTTTGAGTCCCTGAGGTTTCCCCTGGCGATTTATTCCCTGCCCTCCTTGATCGCCTGGAACAGCGAGGCCAATCCAACCTATTACCTCCTGGAGGAGGATCTTCTCCTCTTGAAAATGGGGGGGATGCTTCTCAGGGAGCCGGAACGCGATTGCCTGCTGCTGCCCCTTTCCCCCGCCCGGGACGTGACGCCGCCTGAACTGGAGGATATCGCCCGGCGCCATTGCATTCCCACGCTTTGCTTCGTTCCTGAAAATTATGTGGATCATTTCGGCGCTTCCACCGTGTTCGATCGGTTTTCCCTGACAGAACAGCCGGATTACAGCGATTACGTCTACAGGACAACGGATCTTGTCGAGCTCAGGGGGAACCGTTACCGGTCAAAGCGGAACCATATCTCGAAATTCCGCAAGATGTACGTGGAAACGGGCCGGGCAGCCGTCGAAGCCCTCTCGGCCGCCAATATTCCCGATGCCCTCATTTTTCTGGAGCGCTGGTGCGCGGAGAACAATCGCTGCCATCCGGAAGAGAACCCCAATCTCGCCCTGGAAAGCCAAGCCAGCCGCATTCTGTTGGAGTACCTGGAATTCCTGGAGGCCCAGGGGATCGCCGTCCGGATTGACGGAGAGATCCTCGCCTTTGGAATCGCCACGACCCTGACCGGTTCAATGAAGATTCTCAACGTTGAAAAGGCCGATGCGCACGTCAGGGGGCTTTACCAGTTTCTCGATCAGGAATGCGCCCGACATCTTTTTGGAGGGGTTGAGTTCATCAACAAGGAAAGTGACATGGGGGTCCCGGGACTTGCTTCCTCTAAAAAATCCTATGATCCGGTGAAACTGATCCGGTCCTACGAAATGTCGCTGCGGAACAGAGCAGGAATCTGACTCGAACGGGCGGGTCTTAGGGGAGGAGCTCATGAAACCTATCGGAACACGTCTTCTAAGGGGCGTCGAGTTTATCCGGCGCGATATTTGGAGAATACGAAGAATCCACCTTCCCCCGGGAAAATCCTTCTTTCTGAATCTCCTGAGGGTCCTGCTGCTCTCCGTTCGAGAATTTCTGGAGGACAAGTGCTACCTCCATGCGTCGGCCCTGACCTTTTATTCCCTGATCTCCATCGTCCCTGTTGCGGCCATGGCCTTCGGAATCGCCAAGGGGTTCGGATTCGAGAAGGTGCTGGAGGCTCAATTGCGGGAAAGACTGGCCGGCCATGAGGAAGTCCTCGCCAACGTCATTCAGTTTTCTCATTCTCTTCTGGAAAACACAAAGGGGGGATTGATCGCCGGGGTCGGCCTGCTTGTTCTCTTCTGGGCCGTCATCAAGATGCTCAAGCAGATTGAAGACTCCTTTAACGACATCTGGGGCATAAAAGAACGGCGGTCCATCAGCCGGATGTTCACCGATTATCTGGCCATCATGCTGATCGGCCCTGTCTTCGTTATCCTTTCCAGCAGCATGACCCTGTTTATCACGACCCAGGTAACCCTGATTCTGGAGACGTTCCCGTTCCCCGGATTTTTAAGCCCCCTGGTCTTCGTGCTGCTGAAGCTTCTGCCCTTCGGTCTTCTGTGGAGCTTTTTCACCTTTCTCTACATCTTCATGCCGAACACAAAGGTCCGCTTTTCTTCAGGCCTGCCGGCAGGCATTTTGGCGGGCACACTGTTTCAAATGCTCCAGTGGGTCTATTTCTCCTTTCAGATCGGCGTCGTTCAATACAATGCCATCTACGGAAGCTTTGCCGTTTTTCCCCTCTTCCTGATCTGGCTTCAGCTCAGCTGGCTGATTGTCCTTTACGGGGCGGAACTATCCTTTGCCTGCCAGAATGTGGATACCTACGAATTCGAGTCCGACGCCCTTCAGGCAAGCCACCGTGTCAAAACCCTTCTCGCTCTTCTGATCGCCTCTTCCCTGGTAAAAAACTTTGCCGCGGGGGGGCCCCCTTTGACGGCGCCGGAGATCTCGCGACGGCTCGAAATTCCAATTCGCTTTGTTCACGGCATCCTTTTTGAACTGGCTCAGGGCCATATCGTCGTTTCCGTATCGGGGGGCGATGCAGACGGGGAGGAGGCTTATCAGCCGGCTCTTGACATCAGAAGGCTGACGGTCCTATATGTCCTGGAGGCACTGGACCGCAGGGGTCTCAATACGCTCCCCTTCATCCATTCACCCGAATTTATGCGGTTGTCGGAAACCATGGAGCTCTTCGGTCAGACCCTTGAAAAGCTTCCGACCAACAGGCTATTGAAAGATGTATGATTTTCCGATCTCGTACCGAGGATTCCAGAAATGATGGGACATTTGGATTGCCCGCTTTCCAGGGAGTCGGCCGTCGCCTTTCCCGGCGCGGGGGCCCCTTGAAAGCAGCCTTTGTAGTGCGTTTTCTCAGCTTGATCTATGGGCTGATCCTGGCCGCCATCTCTTTTCTGAACTGGAAAGGTCCGGACTTCTTCTGGCTTGGCGCCTTGAATCTGTATCTTCCCCAGGTCTTCTGGACAGTGCCGGGAATCCTGCTGACCCTGTTGAGCTTGAAGGTCGACCGCTCATGGAGATGGATTCCGATCCTGTGCATCCTCTGGGTCCTTGGCCCCATCATGGGGTTCTGCTGGTCGCCGGACCGCCCCGAGCCGGCACCGGGGGACGCGACGTTGAGGATCATGACCTGGAACATCAAGTACAAGGCTCCAAAGAGCACCATTCTTCTTGACGAGATTACCCGCTGCAGCCCGGATGTCGTCCTCTTTCAGGACGCGTACCGTTCTCTGCGGGGGCCGCTGGGGAACTACTTCCGCAAATGGCACGTTTATACCTCGGAACAGTACGTTATTGCCAGCAGGCATCCCCTGTCCCACCTGGAGGTGATCGAGCTTCCCCTTGCCGGAAGGGGAAAGCAGCAGTTCCTTCGCTGCCGCGTTTATCTCGGCCCCCGGGTTGTATCCCTGTACAACATCCATTTTGTGACGCCCAGGCAGAGTCTCAATGCCATCAAGGCAACGAGGAAACGAATAGGAGACCTGCCCGAAGCCGGTTCAACCCTGGTCCGCAACGCAAAGATCCGCACCGCCCAGGCCGAAGCGGTGGCGAAATACCTCCGGGACGAACCGGGACCGGTCATCCTGGCCGGCGACCTGAACGCGCCTGATCCGTCCCGCGTCTGCGCGACGCTCCGGGAAGCCGGCCTGCACGATGCCTTTGCCGAAGGGGGAAAGGGTTACGGCTATACCTACGGACACTTCCTGCTGAAGGACAGATACCCCTGGCTTCGCGTCTCATGGATGCGGATCGATCACATCATGGCCAGTTCCGGTTTCACAGCGCGGCGCTGCTGGACCGGAACCGGAAGGGCATCCGACCATCGTCCGGTTATCGCCGATCTGATCTTGAAAAGCCTCTGATTCGTTTCAGGAATGTGCCCCCTTTCAATACCCGTCTGCCCTTGCCCGCCGGGGATCGAAGGCTCTGCGTCTCCTTTTGAGCCTCAGCCGGAAACCGACGGCTTCCCACCAAAAACCCTCTGGAAAATGAAGTCCACATGCTTCAGGAAGTTTTCAATACGGAAGACATCCTTCAATTCCCCTTCCGAAAGGTACGAACGGACCTCATCGTCCTGCATCAGCAGCTGCTGAAAGGAAATCCCTTCCTGCCAGGCCTTCATCGCGTTCTTCTGGACGAGGGCGTAGCCCTGTTCACGGCTCATTCCTTTATCAATGAGGGAAAGAAGGACCATCTGGGAAAAAATCACGCCATGGGTCCTGTTCAGGTTGTCAAGCATCCGTTCCGGATAGACGACCAGCTTATCCACCAGACCCGTAAAGCGTCCCAGCATGAAGTCCATCAGGATGGTGGCATCGGGGCCGATCACCCTCTCCACGGAGGAATGGCTGATGTCACGTTCATGCCACAGAGGGATATCTTCAAGGGCCGCCAGCGAATAGGAGCGCATCAGACGCGCCAGACCGGAGAGATTCTCCGAAAGGACGGGATTACGCTTATGGGGCATCGCCGAGGAGCCTTTTTGACCCGGCGAAAAATACTCTTCGGCCTCCCGCACCTCTGTCCTCTGAAGCAAACGAATCTCCTGGGAATATTTGTCTATGGAGGAGGCAATGATGGCCAGGACCGCGAAGAATTCGGCATGCCGGTCGCGCTGCACAATCTGTGAAGAGATGGGAGCCGGTGTCAGCCCGAGGCGACGGCATACATAAGCCTCCACCTCGGGATCGATAAAAGAGAAGGTTCCTACGGCCCCGGATATCTTGCCGGCACTGACCGCTTCCCTGGCTCGAACAAGACGTTCCCGGTTGCGGATCATTTCCGCATACCAGAGCGCCATTTTGAGGCCGAAGGTAATCGGCTCGGCGTGTATGCCGTGCGAACGGCCGATCATGACGGTGTCCTTATGCTGGAAGGCCTTCCTCTTGAGAGTCTCCAGGAGCTGATCCATATCTTCGATCAGGATATCCGAGGCCTGCTTCAGCAAAACGGCAAAAGAGGTGTCCAGGACGTCGGACGAGGTCATTCCCATGTGAATAAACCGGCCATCCTCCCCGACTTTTTCCGTCACGGAGGTCAAAAAGGCGATCACGTCATGCTTCGTTGTTTTCTCGATCTCGTCAATTCTGTCACTATCAAAAGCGGCCCTGCTCTTGATATGTTCAAGAGAGTCCGGGGGGATCAGGCCCAGTTGAGACATGGCTTCGCAGGCGAGAATTTCAATATCCAGCCAGGTCTGGTACCTCTTTTCCGGTGTCCAGATGGCAGTCATTCGATCTCTGGAATATCGCGGGATCAATATGCTTCTCCTTGTCTTTATTTTTTTATGTTAACAAAATTTCGGTCCCTCTCATAAACTAAAATAATCCAAAAAGGAATTAAAAAACTATCCATCCCCAAATAAATATATTATAGGAACGGCTCTTTGCGAATAATAAGTGACGGGGTTTGCACTTTACAATCCGCCCGTTCGTCTCTAAGGACATGACCGTTAACAACATCGGCTTCCTCTCGATTTGATGGACAAAACGCTTCTAAAAAAATTTCTCCGGCATTCCCTGGGATGGTCCTTTATCCTGCTTGGAATTCTGGGTTGCTTTCTTCCGATTCTGCAGGGGGTCCTCTTTCTCTTTGTCGGCTCGCTCATCCTTGCGCCCGAAGTCCCTTTTTTTCATCGACAGCTCGGCAGATTCCGCACCCGCCATCC
>Ga0209510_1005274_pt1 | contig 10880 bp, 6 predicted proteins | sample BiotimSIPDNA_FD_185749 | JGI IMG/M metagenome (GOLD analysis project Ga0209510, IMG submission 185749) | Anaerobic biogas reactor microbial communites from Washington, USA - Biogas_R1 time_0 SIP DNA (SPAdes) (version 2) | ecosystem: Engineered > Bioreactor > Anaerobic > Unclassified | place...
TAATGTGTCTTAAAGAAGTAACTATAAATTGTTTTAAGTAGTTATATTCTTTATCAGCTAATAAGATATAAAATAGCGTATATATACTAAATTAAAATGTCGAGAAACGACAAATTACTTTAGAATGTGCACTTTAATTTTGAAATATTATGTCTAAACTTAATAGACCGAGAATATTCGGGGTAGAACACTCCAATCGAGACATTAATGATCAAAATTGGGGTTTTTAGAAGTACAAACTGCACTTACAAAATCTACTAAACCAAGGTTAAACTCTTTACATTTTCAGAAGTATATTACCTTTTTAAGAAACGCTAAAAAAAACAATATAGTCATAAACACGCTTTTTTTAGAGCTATATCTAATAGAAATTACATTCACACTGATATTGCTTATAAGAAAGTTTATACAATGGAATACTTCGTAATAGTGCGGTATGGCGAAGTTGAAAATTGATATATTCTTTTATAAAAACGATTTCATGGACCAGTTTCATCAATAAAGAGAAATTAACATTTTTTTTATTATCTAATTTTCATGGAATAGTTGAACGAATATTGGAATATTAAATAAATTTTTGAATTTTTTTCATTTACCAATATTATGAATCTATAGTGATGTTAAGTTAACATTAATATTATTAATAGGAAAAATAGAGTATTGAAGGGAGTGACATGGTTTTATTTTCAATTAGAGGGGAAAAATTAGACAAAGTTCCAAGAATTGAATTTAAATTAGAGAAAGATATCCAGAGAATAACGGAACAGAACATTAACAAGGTATTTGGATTGAATTTTATTAAATCTGAGTTTCGACTCAATGATTTGCGAATGGATACCCTCGCATTTGATGAGGAAAACAACTCGTTTGTGGTAATTGAATATAAAAAAAGCTCTAATTTTTCTGTTATTGATCAAGGTTACGCTTATTTGGCTTTACTTTTAAATAATAAGGCGGATTTCATTCTAGAATTTAATGAGTCTGAAGAGAAGTTTTTAAGAAAAGACGATGTTGATTGGTCTCAATCGAGAGTTATATTCATTGCACCTCAATTTACTAAATATCAAAGACAGGCCATTGAATTCAAGGATTTACCAATAGAATTGTGGGAAGTTACGAAATATAAAAATGATACTATTCTTTTTAACCAATTGAAGGCATCTAGTACTAGTGAATCAATAACCAAGGTTAGTACGAAAAGTGAAATAGTCAAAAAGGTCAGTGATGAAGTAAAGGTCTATACTGAAGAAGACCACTTAAAAAATGCTTCTGATAATATAAAAGAATTATTTGAGGATTTGAAAGAAAGAATATACAATTTAGGTGATAATATTGAGATAAAGCCTACAAAAAAGTATATAGCCTTCAAATCTAACACTAATTTCGCTGATATCCATCTGCAAAAAAATCAAATCAAAATATGGCTCAATGTAAGGATAGGAGACTTAGATGATCCTAAAAACTTTACAAGAGACATTTCTAATGTCGGGCATTGGGGAAATGGGGATTATGAAATTAAAATTAAACCTGGCGATAACTTAGACTACATCATGACTCTTTTAAGACAATCATATGAAATAAATTCATAACCTGGATTTTTACGAGAAAGTTACCATCAATGAATTAAATCAGATAATGGGGGATTTAATTGGCAAAAAATAACAATGGAGCTAACCTTGGTTTTGAACAGAAACTCTGGCAATCCGCTGACAAATTAAGAAACAACATGGACGCCGCGGAGTATAAACACGTAGTCCTTGGACTTATATTCCTGAAATACATCTCTGATGCTTTCCTGGAACTTCACCAGCAACTAGAAGCTGACAAATACGCTGACCCAGAGGATAAAGATGAGTACCTGGCAGAGAATGTGTTCTGGGTCCCCCGGGAAGCCCGCTGGGATTACTTGCAGGACCATGCCAAACAGCCAGAGATAGGTAAGCTCATAGATGATGCCATGGATGCCATTGAACGGGACAACCCCGACCTAAAGGGAGTGTTACCTAAGGATTATGCCCGGGAAGCCCTGGATAAACAGAGCCTGGGAGGTATAATAGACCTTATCGGTACCATTGGCCTGGGGGACCGGGAGAGTAAGAGTAAAGACATCCTGGGCAGGGTATATGAATACTTCCTAGGACAATTCGCAGCTGCTGAGGGTAAAAAGGGTGGCCAGTTCTACACCCCCAGGAGTATAGTTAAGGTCCTAGTGGAGATGATAGAACCCTACCAGGGCCGAGTATACGACCCCTGCTGCGGCAGCGGAGGAATGTTCGTACAATCTGAGAAGTTTGTAGAAGCCCATGAAGGCCGCCTCGGAGACATAGCCATCTACGGCCAGGAATCAAACCAGACTACTTGGAGACTCTGCAAGATTAACCTGGCTATTCGGGGTATTGATAGTAACATCCAGTGGGGAGACAGCTTCACCGATGATAAACACCGTGACCTTAAAGCTGATTATATCCTGGCTAATCCTCCATTTAATGATAAGGACTGGAAGGCTGAATTATTGGAGGATGATGTCCGCTGGAAGTATGGAGTACCCCCTAAGCGTAATGCCAACTTCGCCTGGGTCCAGAACTTCATCCACCACCTATCACCTACAGGAATCGCCGGGTTCGTCTTAGCCAATGGCAGCATGTCTGCAGGTGGAAAAGAGGGGAAGATCCGGGAAAAAATCGTCAAAGACGATCTGGTGGACTGCATGGTAGCATTACCATCCCAGTTATTCTATAACACTGGTATCCCTGCCTGTTTATGGTTTATAAGCCGGGATAAAAGCAATGGAAAGTTCCGGGACCGCAGTGGAGAGATACTCTTCATCGATGCCCGGAAGATGGGTTACATGGCGGACCGCACCCACCGGGAACTAACCGATGAAGATGTGCAGGAGATAGCTAATGTATATCATACGTGGAGAGGTGAGGGTGGCGAATACGAAGACGTTCGTGGATTCTGCAAATCTGTAGAACTTAATGAGGTTAAAAAGCACGACTTCATCCTGACCCCTGGAAGGTATGTGGGCTTTGCCGAGGAAGAAGAAGACCTCGAAGAATTCCATGAAAAAATGAAAAGGCTCACATCGGAGCTAGCGGAACAGTTCAGGAAATCTGAAGAACTTGAAAGGGAGATTAAATCTAATCTGCAGAGGTTGGGTTATGAACTCTGAAGGCTTTAAAGAAACCGAAATAGGATTTATTCCAAAAAATTGGGAAGTTAGAGAATTAAGTTCATTGGGAAAGATAATAACAGGAAAAACTCCCCCTACGAAGGAAAAAGATAATTTTGGTCCCGATTATCCATTTATTACACCAAGAGATATGAAAGGCCAGAAATTTATCTTAAAAACTGAAAGATATCTTTCTGAAAAAGGTAAAAATTCAGTAAAAAACTGTTTTTTGCCAGAGGGATCCATTTGTGTTTCATGCATTGGTTCTGACATGGGCAAAGTAGTAATGAATAAAAGGCCGAGCATAACTAATCAACAACTGAATTCAATTGTTGTAGACAAAATTAATCCTGAATTTGTTTATTATGCCCTGTTAAACATCTCTACACGGTTAAAAGATTTAGCGCATTCTACTGCAGTTCCTATAATAAATAAAAAATATTTTTCAATGACCAAAATAGCTTTACCCAGTAATCTGACTGAAATAGACAATATAACAGCAATATTATCTTCATTAGACGCCAAAATCGAAAACAACAACCAAATGAATAGTACCTTGGAAGCCATCGGCCAATCAATCTTCCTGCACTGGTTCGTCAACTATGAGTTCCCCAACGAGAACGGCCAGCCCTACAAATCCAGCGGTGGCGAGATGGTGAATTCTGAATTGGGAGAGATTCCAGGGGGATGGAATGTCGTTAAAGCTAGTGATGCCATTGAAATAAACCCAAAATTAAAAGTTGATCGTAAAAGTGAAAAAATTCACGTGCCAATGACGGGCCTTTCCAAGACTTCAATGGTTATAACAGAGTTTCAAAAAAGGAAAGGAAGTAGTGGCGCCAAATTTCAAAATTACGATACTTTATTTGCACGAATTACGCCCAGCACGGAACATGGGAAAACAGCCTTCATTCAATTCTTAAAACCAGATGAAACAGCTATTGGTTCAACAGAATTTATTGTACTGCGCTCAAGAACTTTGAATCCATATTATGTTTATTGTCTTGCTCGATATGAAAATTTCCGAAAACATGCCATTAACAGTATGACAGGAACCTCCGGAAGACAAAGGGTGCAAAATGAATGTTTTAATGATTATTATATTGCTCAACCTGATGAGAAAACTTTATGTAAGTTCGCTGACTTGATGGAGCCATTATTTAATCAAATTCATGTTCAAAGTAATGAAAATCAAAATATGGCTGAAATTCGTGACTCAATTCTACCAAAACTTATGTCAGGGAGAATAAGAGTGAAGGGGAGTGATTAAATGAGAATAGGGAAGGTCATAATTGAGGGAATCAAGTCTCACCTAAAAACAGAGTTTACACTTGAAAACTACAACACTTTTGTTGGGGAAAATAATTCTGGAAAAAGCAATATCTTGTTTGCGATTCGCTGGTTTTTTAAGGATGTCAAAATCCGAAAAGAAGATGTAAATAAAGATTACAAAGATGATCCTCAAGTAATCATTGAATTCATCTTGGAAAATGATCAAGATATCCCCATTTTTGATGATGAATATTGTGTAGAGGAAAATAAGTTTTATGTGAGGGGTTTTCGCAGTGAGAATGATATTTCAAGGGGTTCTCAATTCGTTGGTCATGAATTAATTAAGAATGGAAAAGAACCAAAAAAATTATCGACTGCAAAATTGGTTAAATTAGTAGATTTAATATTTGTACCATCAATAAGAGAATTAAACGATGAATTTAAATTTACTGCTAATTCTACAATCAATAAACTAGTTACTAAATATGTTGTAGAAAGAGTAGAGGAAGAAGAAAAAAAGACTCAAAAATACAAACAAATAAAAAAATCAATAGAAAGTTTGTCTGAGTATATAGGTAGAGGAGAAACAAGTGCCTTTGAACTATTAAAAAAGTCTTTAAAAGATTACATGCTTGATTATGGAAATGTAGATATTAATTTTGAATTAACACCCCCAGAAATAAGCCAATTAATAACAGGATCGTTCGAAGCATCTGTTAAAATAGGTGATGACAAACTACCACTTGATTCACAAGGAATGGGCTTCCAAAGATCCTTAATCTTTTCACTTCTGTGTAATATTGCAGATATTGAAAAGGATCCATCTGGCCTTACTTTATATTTAATTGAAGAACCCGAACTATTTCTTCATCCAAATCATCAAAACCATTTCAAAAATAAATTGATTGATCTTTCTGTGAAAAAAAATAATCAGATAATATTGACCTCTCATTCTCCTTATTTTCTGAATAATATACAAAAAGAAAAATATTCACAAGTTAAAAGAGTTTTTATGGATAAAAACCGTGTTTCAGTTGTGAAAGAGATAACTGAAGAGGATGTTTCTGATATTTGTCAACAAAATGGAGATTTAATGGTCGAAGCAAAAGATGTTTGTAGAGGCATTTCATTCACTGAAGAAGAATTTAAGAAAGAATCAGCAAAAATTGCTGCAGATGATGAGTTAAGATATCTATTATGGATTGATCCAAATCGAGCCAACGCCTTTCTAAGCAAAAAAGTTATTTTAGTGGAGGGACCATCTGAAAAAGCTTTTTTCTCATTTATTTTTGACAATACAAACGGACCATTCTATAAATATAACAAAACTTCTGAAATAATGGTTCTAGACACTGTTGGCAAATTTCATCTCTATAAATTTGCCAATCTACTTTTTAAACTTGGAATACCGACATGGATAGTTTATGATGGAGATAACGATAAAACTAGCGGTCGGAAGAATGATAAAATATCTCATAAGAAGTTAAATGAATATATAGTGCAGATAAACGACGAGAACATAGTTGTTGATGTTTTTGAAGTTGATTCAAGTATAGAATCATTTCTTGAAATAGATAAAGATAATAATCCCGATATTGCTATTTATCAGAAATTAATTAATAACGAAAATGGATGTAGAGATTGCGATAACTTCAATACTTTAATGAAATTTGTTGAGGGCATAATTGAACATGAGGTTTAACATGAACAGCACCCTCAACGAGGACGCCGTGGAGCAGATGGCCCTACTCATCCTCTCCGACTTGGGCTACCAGATCTGGAACGGCCCTGACATCTCACCTGGAGGTCATCACCCCCTGCGAGAGCATTATAGTAACGTGGTCATCACCGAGAGACTGAGGGAAGCCATCCACCACTTGAACCCCGGCATCCCATATACAGCCAAAGAAGAAGTCATCAAGAGGATCATTAGAACGGAGAGTCCGGATCTTCTGACCAACAACCAGCGTTTCCACCAGTTCCTCACTGACGGTGTCCCAGTGGAATACCGGGAAGGTGACCGTACAGTCCACGATAGTGTGCGGATCTTTGACTTCCAGGACCCGGAGAACAACGACTTTTTAGCGGTTAACCAGTTCACCATCATTGAAAATGACCACCATCGTCGCCCAGATATTATCCTATTTGTTAATGGTTTGCCTTTAGTTGTCATGGAGCTTAAAAACCCCGCGGATGAGAAGGCCACCCTGGATAAGGCCTATCAGCAACTTCAAACCTATCAGTCACAGATTCCTTCCTTATTCCATTTTAACGAGATCTTGGTGATTAGTGATGGCATGGAAGCCCGGGCTGGTACTTTAACCAGTGATTTTCAACGATTCATGCCCTGGAAAACGATAGAAGGCGAAAAGGATGCCTTGTTATCTATGTTGGAGATGGAAGTGCTCATAAGGGGGATGTTCAATAAGAATGTGTTATTGGATCTTGTTCGTCATTTTATTGTCTTTGATGATGCTGAAGCTGCAATTAAGAAGAAGTTGGCTGCTTATCATCAGTATCATGCTGTTAATAAAGCTGTAGATGCCACAATTGAGGCGGCTAGTCCTGAAGGTGACAGGAGATGTGGGGTTGTCTGGCACACGCAGGGTTCGGGTAAGAGCTTGATTATGGCTTTTTATGCTGGTAAATTAGTCCTGGAGATGGATAATCCCACCCTGGTGGTTTTAACTGATCGTAATGATTTGGATGATCAATTATTTGGTACTTTTAAGGCTTCTCAGAATATTTTAAGGCAGGAACCTGTTCAGGCCGATAATAGGGAACATTTGCAGGAATTATTACAGGTAGCGAGTGGGGGAATTGTCTTTACTACTATCCAGAAGTTCCTCCCAGAGAAGGGAAGTGAATATCCCACCTTATCTGAGAGGAGAAATATTGTGGTTATAGCTGATGAGGCTCATCGCTCGCAGTATGACTTTATTGATGGCTTTGCCCGGCACATGCGGGATGCTCTGCCTAATGCTTCTTTTATTGGATTTACTGGCACTCCACTTGAACGTGGTGACAAAAATACGGTGGCTGTCTTCGGTAATTATATTGATATTTATGATATTGAGCAGGCCGTGGAGGATGGTGCCACGGTCCGGATTTATTATGAGAATCGTCTGGTTAAGTTGGACCTTAAAGAGGAAGAAAAACCACATATTGATCCTCAGTTCGATTTCATCACCGAGGGACAGGAGATGGAGAGCCAGGAAAAGCTTAAAAGTAAGTGGGCCAGGATGGAAGCCATAGTAGGTAGCGAGACACGTATTAAAAGGGTGGCTAAGGATCTGGTGAATCACTTTGAAGCTCGATTCACAGAGCAAGAAGGTAAAGGTATGATTGTGTGTATGAGTCGCCGCATCTGCATCGAACTATACAATGAGATTATCAAGCTCAGACCTGAATGGCATAACGATGATGACAAGCATGGCTTTTTAAAAGTGGTGATGACTGGCAGTGCAGCTGATCCCTTGGAATGGCAGCCACACATACGCAACAAAGCCAGAAGAAAGCAATTGGGAGATACTTTCAGGGATCCCAACTCACCAATAAAGTTAGTAATCGTCAGAGATATGTGGCTCACAGGCTTCGATGTACCAAGCTTACACACCATGTACATTGACAAACCCATGCAGGGACATGGTTTGATGCAAACCATAGCCCGGGTGAACAGGGTCTACATGGACAAAGAAGGCGGACTAATAGTAGACTACCTTGGAATAGCAACAGAACTTAAGAAGGCTTTATCACAGTACACTGAGGGTGGTGGACGTGGTGAAATTGCATTTGACCAGGAAAAAGCTGTTGCAATATTAATGGAAAAGTATGAGATTGTAACTGGTCTTTTCCACGGATTTAAATATCAGGGATTCTATCAAGCAAACACTGGGGAGAAATTAAAGCTGATGCGCAGTGGGGCCGACTTCGTTATGGGGCAGGAAGATGGTAAAAAGCGTTGCCTGAAATATGTGAACGAATTATCCAAGGCATTTTCTCTAGCTGTACCTCACCCCAAGGCTATGAGTATACGTGACGATCTGGCTTTCTTTAAGGCAGTGAAAAACTATATAGTAAAAGTTACCTCACCACCAGGAGAACAAGTCGAAGATGTAGACTTAGCAATCCAACAAATCCTATCCACAGCATTAGTATCAGACGAGGTCCTGGATCTCTTCCAGTTAGCTGGTCTAAAGAAACCAGACATATCCATACTATCTGATGAATTCCTCCTAGAAGTAAAAGACATGGAACATAAAAATACAGCTGCTGAACTATTACGCAGACTCTTAGACGATGAGATAAAAAATATATCCCGTAAAAATGTTATTGAAGCCCGTTCATTTGCTGATATGTTAGAAAAGACCATTCATGAGTATCATAAAAAAAATAGAGATGCTATGATCATTATACAGGAACTCATAGAGTTAGCCAGAAAGATGCGCGAAGCACAAAACCGGGGAGAAGACTTAGGATTAACAGAATACGAACTAGCATTCTACGATGCACTGGGAGTTAATGACAGTGCTGTACAGGTTCTTGGAGATGATGTACTAAGGGAGATTGCTATGGAACTAGTGAAAGCCATCAAGAGCAATATAACCATCGACTGGACCCTCCGGGAAAGTGTACAGGCCAAAATGAGAGTAGCAGTTAAACGGATACTTAAAAAATATGATTATCCACCAGATAAACAAAAATTAGCAGTAAAAACGGTTCTAGAACAGGCCAATCGAGTATGTGAGGAGTGGGCATCGGCATAGAGGGCAAGATTCAATTATTCCTAAGAAAAATCAAGGATAATCCTGCTAATTTAACCTATAATGCAGAATAGCATCAATAAATGGATTAAAACGGTGTAAAAATGAAAAAGGGGATTATTTGGGTTTAATCACTGAAGAAGAAAGGGAATATGCTGTAAATAATATAATAAAATATAATTATAGTTCATTTTTTGAAGAGCCTTGGAGCAAAAAATGGCTTGAGTCTTTTATAGATATGAAATATAGAAATAAAATTCATCCTTTTTTCTGGTTATTACAAGAAGATGCTAAGTCTGATCGACTTTCAAATCAATTAGATGTTTTAAAAAATAAATGTGCAAAGTATAAAACCATAATCAAAAAACTGATTGTAGATGATTTTTATTCCGTATTAGCTGAAATTGAAGTGATGTCATATTTTTATAAAGTTTTTGGCTCGAATATAGAATATGAACCTAAAATAGAAGGGACTAATGGAAAACCAGATTTAAAAATTAATTTTAATGATGAAAGTTATTTTATAGAAATAAGCCTTCTTAAAAATGATGAATTAGAGCAAAAGATGGATAATCTTTGGTCTAAGGCTCTGAGAAAAATCGAAGAATTAAAACAACCATATATCCTGTCACTTACACTTGAAAATAGTTTTAAAGAAGATTCCTTGGGTGATCTAACTTTAATGATTAAAGAATTATCTTCTCAACATATAGAAAAAGGACGTCATTACCACTATCGTGAAAATGGTAATATTGAAGCTACAGTAATATTCGAAGAAAAATTAAAAGAAAAAGGTTACGTATTGGCCTTCAATAGCCATATGCGAGTACCTAATATAGGTCGAGTGAAGTCTAAACTTTTATATAAAGTCAAAAAGAGCCAATTACCTATTAACGCCTATAATGTCCTCATTGTAAAAATTAAAGATAGTTATGCTAAATCCGATTCAACTTGGGAACAAGCCTTTTATGGACAAAAAACATATAATAGAGCACTTGATCTGATAATGCATGAATCAAATGGTTTTATACATGATAAACAATCTGAGAATATTTCTGCAGTTGTTTTATACAAAAATGATTTTCGGACAAGAAAGTTATTTCTTAACCCTTACGCTAAAAAACCATTAAATGAAGAATTTATCGGAAAATTAAATCATATTATCACTTAGAACTCTAATTGGGTAATGCATATTTTAAATAAAGTAAGAAATAACTTATTAAGATAGAATATTCTTTATCGCTGTGCATGCGGCTTATACTCCTCGTTCCACGCCGGTTTACATTATATCTCGCTCGCTGGCGATCTCGCCGCATCGCAACACCGATAGCAAGCAAGTATAGATATGTGAAGCGGTTTTATAAAGAAAAAAAGGAAATAAGTATTAAATGATATTATGGATGTTTTTAGAACTCATATTCCTATCTGTAATTTAGATTATTAGCAACACCACTTTCCGGACTTAAGGAGAGCAGGGGGCAGAGCCCCGCTCAACTAAGTCCTCCAGGTGGTCCTGCTACTTGTTTTTTCCATAATGACTCTGGTGTTGTTAACTGTTTTTATTGTTTTTCTTGTTCCGCTGCCCCCCCAGATTCGCCCCTGCGGGACCACTACGATTTTTCGCAATTTTTCGCCTTCGGCGGTAGATTTTTAGGCGAAAAATCTTCGTTCGA
>Ga0209510_1005280_pt1 | contig 10869 bp, 8 predicted proteins | sample BiotimSIPDNA_FD_185749 | JGI IMG/M metagenome (GOLD analysis project Ga0209510, IMG submission 185749) | Anaerobic biogas reactor microbial communites from Washington, USA - Biogas_R1 time_0 SIP DNA (SPAdes) (version 2) | ecosystem: Engineered > Bioreactor > Anaerobic > Unclassified | place...
GCACCCGCACTCCTCGGTTCCGCGGGCCTGGCTCAACGCGTCAGCCGAGACCGTGACATGCAGCACCGTCTCCACCGTGGTACGCCCGTCGACCAGCTCCAGCAGCGCATACGCCCGCGCCTGCTCCAACGTCTCATACAACCCCTCCGCGCGATACTTGCGCGCCAACGCATCCACCGCCGCCCACGCCCGCGCCGACCGCTCCGACGGGAACACCCCAGCCCAGCACTGCGTACCCGCCTCCCCCGACCAGCGCCGCAACCCCGCCGAGGAACGCGCCCTCCGGATCCGCTCCCGCACCAGCTCCGGCGCCAACCGCGACAGAATCTCCCGCGCCCGACGCCGCAACGCCGGCCCCGACCTCGACCCGAACTCGACCCCCACCGCATCGACAATCGCCCGCGCCAACTCCGGCGGCAACCCCGCCAGCTCCCCACCCAGACACCGCGCCCGGTACTCATCCAGCACCCCATCGACCATCGCCGCATGCAGCGCCGGCACCCGCACCACCCGCAACACCGCCGCCTCCACCAGATCCTGGCCGAACCGGGTGCTCACCCCCGCAGCAGTCGCCACCATCGCCGCCGCATCCACACACACCGTCCCCAACCCGTTGACCTGCTCCCCGACCACCCCATCATCAGTGACCACCTCCTCGATCGCCGCCAACCGCACCACCGCCGCATCCCGCGCCGCCGCCAGCACCGACATCGCCGCCGACACCTCCGCGATCAGATCCATCCACGCCCCCACCCCACGCTCCCCCGCCGGCTGCAGACACGGCCCCAACGCCGCCTCCCGCACCCGCTCCAGAACCCCAAACCCATTCCCCGCCATGCATCAACCCAACCAGGAGGCACTGACAGACCTTGCCCCACACGGGACCAGGAACGCATCACATGTGGACAAGTGATCTGGAGGTTCGCACGTCGCACGGATCAGCTCGTCTTGACCCGAGCTCTGCCAACACCCTCCGGCAGTCCGCTGTCGCGCGGTGCCCACGGCCCAGTGCGCCAGGTGCGACTCCTGCCCGACCGGCCCCCCCGCATACCCGGAGTCGTTGGCAGCAGTGCGGCTTCAGACCCCAACTCCTGCACCCTCGATTGGAAGCCCTCTATCGTCGGTCCATGACCACTCGACTGAACCCCTACCTCAGCTTCGCGGGCGATGCCTCGGCCGCCCTAGCGTTCTACCAGGACGTCTTCGGCGGCGAACTCACCATCAACCACTTCGGCGACTTCGGCACCGACGACCACGGCGTGGGCAACCAGGTCATGCACGGCCAGCTGGAAACAGCGTCTGGCCTCACGCTGATGGCCGCCGACATGCTGCCGGGCGAGACGCTGCGGCCCGGGAACAACCTCGCGGTCAGCCTCAGCGGGGACGCCACCGAGGAAATGCGCGGCTACTGGCAGGCGCTGTCGGACGGAGGGACCGTGACGGTCGAGCTGGCCACCCAGCCGTGGGGCGACGAGTTCGGGATGTGCGTCGACCGGTTCGGGACCTCGTGGCTGGTCAACATCGCCGGGGGCGGCTGACCTACCCATCCGCGCTGCGCCCGGTCGGTCAGGCTGTCCGTACCGGCGGCCCGGCTGCGGGGCCGGCGCGCGGCCTACGACAACGGGCTCGAGACCTGCTGCTAGGCCACCGGCGACGCCAGATCCAGAGCCCGGGTGATCGCCATGCCCGGCCGGTACGCCAGGTGCTCATGACTCCGCGCATCCACCACGGCCAAGTCCGCGCGGCAGCCGACAGCCACCCGCCCGACATCGCTCCGACGCAACGCCCTCGCCGATCCCTGCGTCGCCGCCAGCAGTGCCTCGGCGACCGTCAGACCCATCTCCCGCACCGCCAGTGCGATGACGAACGGCATCGACGACGTATAGCAGGTGCCCGGGTTGCAGTCGCTGGCCAGCGCGATCGACACCCCCGCCTCCAAGAGCCGTCGCGCATCCGGGTACGGCGAGCGCGTCGAGAACTCCACTCCCGGCAGCAGGGTCGCGACCGTCGTGCCCGCCGCACCCGCGAGCGCCTCGATGTCGGAATCACTGAGGTAGGTGCAGTGATCGACCGACGCAGCACCGAGCTCGACCGCCAGCCGCACCCCGGGACCGTGACCCAGCTGGTTGCCGTGCACCCGCATACCGAGTCCTGCGGCCCTCCCGGCCTCAAGCACCCTCCTGGAGTCCTCCTCCGTGAAGGCGTGCGGCGAGTTCGGCTCGCAGAACACGTCGATCCACTTCGCGTACGGCGCACACGCCTGCAGCATCGGCCCGGTCACCAGTTCGAGGTATGCGTCGCGCCCCGACTCGCCCGCCTCCCGGGCCTCTGGGGGGACGACGTGGGCGCCGAGGAAGGTTGTCTCCTCGGTGAACTCGCGGGCGATGCGCAGTGAGCGCTCCTCGTCCTCGACGCTGAGACCGTAGCCGCTCTTGATCTCGACCGTCGTTGTCCCGGACCGGCGCATCTCGTCGATCCGGCGCGCCACGAGTGCTCGGAGCTCGTCGTCGCTCGCCGCCCGGGTCGCGCTCACGGAGACGCCGATGCCGCCGCCGTCATAGGGCTCACCGGCCATCCGCGCGGTGAACTCGTGGGAGCGGTCGCCGGCGAAGACGAGGTGCGAGTGCGAGTCGACGAAGCCGGGGATGAGCGTGGCGCCCCCGAGATCGATGACCGAGTCAGCAGCCGGCGCCTGGGACTGTGGCCCCACCCAGACGACCTGCTCGCCCTCGACCACGACGGCGCCGCGCTCGAGGACCCCGGCCGGGCCAGCCCCGAGGGCCGGGTCGCCCGTGACGACCTCGGCAGCGCCGGTGATGAGGACGCTCACGGACACACCTGTCCGATCGCGGCGGCGAGCATCGGCCCGACCGCACCGATCCGGTGCTCGCCGCCCGCGACGACGTGCTCACCGCCGATGACGACGTCACTGACGTCCTGGTTGCCCGCCACGAAGAGGATCTGCGTCGGGTCCGCACCAGCAGCATGTATGCCGTCGAGCCTGATGGAGATGAAGTCGGCGAGCGCCCCCTCCCGGAGCGTGCCGCCGTCGTCCCACCCGAGGGAGTGGTAGCCGTTCGCGGTCCCGATGGAGTCCAGCGCGCCGAGGGAGAAGCAGCCGCGTTCGAGGGAGTGGAGCCGCTCGTGCATCTCCACCGCCTTGACCTCCTCGAAGGGGTCGACGACGGCGTGCTGGTCCGATCCGATGCAGAGCAGTACTCCTGCGTCGTCGAGGGCGCGCGCCGGACCGATCCCGTCGGCGAGGTCCCGCTCCGTCGTGGGACAGAGGCACACCACAGTCTCGTGCTCGCCCAGCAGGCCGATGTCGTCGTGGGTCAGGTGGGTGGCGTGGACCGCGGTGAGATCCGGGCCGAGCACTCCCTCGGCCTCCAGCAGAGCGGTCGGAGTCATGCCGTAGAAGTGCTCGCAGGCGATGTTCTCCCCCGGCTGCTCAGAGAGGTGGATGTGCAAGGGGGCCGGCCCGTCGGCAGCGCCGCCGAGTCCGGCACGGGCGAACTCGGCAACGGCGCCGAGGTTCTCGCGTGGCACCGCGCGCACGGAGTGGATCGCCGCACCGTGCCTCACCATCCCGGTGGGTCGGAGCGAGCTCACCCTCTCCGTCCACCCCTCGACCGACCCGTCGGAGAACCGTACCTGGGTCTCGTCGAGCGGCTCGTGTCCGGACGCGAAGAGCCCGCCGCGCAGATAGATCGTGTCGAGCAGTGTCATCCGGATCCCGGCTGCCCCTGCTGCCGCCATGAGCGCCCGCCCCATGGCGTTCGGGTCCGGGTAGGAAGCGCCTCCGGGCGCGTGGTGCAGGTAGTGGAACTCCCCCACGACCGTGTACCCGGCGAGCACCATCTCCGCGAAGACCGCCGTGGCGAGGGCCTCGTAGGTGCGGGGATCGAGGGCCCGGGTCACCGCATACATCTGCTCACGCCAGGTCCAGAAGGTGCCGCCATCGGCGTGCGTGCGCCCGCGGAGGGCGCGGTGGAAGGCGTGCGAGTGGGCGTTGGCGAAGCCCGGTCGGACGAGGCCTTCGAGGATGTCGTCGCCCGGCTCGAGATCGACGCCCTGCTGGATCTCGCAGATGACACCGTCCTCCACACAGATCCGGACGCGCCTACGCAAGCCCTCGGGAAGGACGGCCCGCGGGGCCCAGTACGCCTTCACCGCTGCTCGACCGTCGTGAGGTCGGCGAGCACGTCGGCGAGCGCGGAGACGCCCACGAGGCAGTCCGCCTCCTCGGCGAACTCCTCCGGCGAGTGCGAGATGCCGGTGGGGTTGCGGACGAAGAGCATCGCCGTCGAGATCCCCGCTGTCGCAAGGATTCCGGCGTCATGTCCGGCGCCGGTGCCGAGCAGTGGGGCACGACCGAGTCGGGCCGAGAGCCGTTCGGCGAGAACGGGATCGAACCGGGTGGTCGGGGTCCAAGACTCCTCCCGGACGAACCCGTCGAACTCCTCGGCGACCTCGCGCACCTCCGCGACGGTGGCAGCGACTGCCTCGGCGTCGGGGCCGCGCGCATCGAGCCAGGCGGCCGCGTGGCTGGGGATCGCGTTGACCCCGTTGGGCGTGAGCTGCACCTTCCCGACGGTGGCGACGCACCCGTGCTCCTCGGCAGCACGACGGGCCGCGATCGTCACGGCGGCCACGCCGAGCATCGCGTCGAAGCGGTCCTCGAGCCGCGTCGTCCCGGCGTGATTGGCCTCCCCCTCGAGATCGATCCGCCACCGTCCGTGCGGCCAGATGTCGGTGCCGACGCCCACGGGAGCGTCCAGATCGACGAGGTGGCGACCCTGCTCGACGTGCAGCTCGACGAAGGTGCCGATCCGCGCCAGGACGACGTCGTCACGACCGATGTGCCGTGGATCGTGCCCTGCCACGGTCATGGCGCTCGCCATCGTGCGACCGTCGTCGTCAGCCAGGGCACGGGCGCGGTCAGGGTCGAGTACACCGGTGAGGAGTCGGGAGCCCGCGCAGGCCACACCGAACCGGGCGCCTTCTTCGTCAACGAAATTCACGACGCCGATCGGACGATCCGGCTCGTGGCCCCGACGGCGCAGCTCGTCGATCGCCGCGAGCGCGCTGACCACCCCGAGCGGCCCGTCGAAGGCTCCACCGTCCGGGACGCTGTCCAGGTGGGAGCCGGCCACAACGCCGGGGCGGCCGGCTGCGGCGGCTGCGTCGGGATCACCCCACCAGGCCCACTGGTTCCCCACCCTGTCGGTGACGACCTCGAGTCCACGGCGGGCGCACTCGGCGACGAACCACTCGCGCAGCTCGTGGTCCTCGCGCGTCCACGCATAGCGCCGGTAGCCGCCGGACGACGCCGATCGGCCGACCGGCGACAGGTCCGCCCACATCCTCGTGAACTCATTCATGACCGGACCATTCCACCATCCCGGTGCTGCCGAGTGGCCCGGCGAACGGAACGGATCGTCTCGCATCCGAGACGATCGAGTCGCGCCACAGAGCCCTAGGCTGGTCCCCATGAGCGAAGAACGCGCCCTGGCCGCCCTCGACGACCTCGGGACCGGGTATGCGGTCACGCGCCACGGTCGGGTCGGCTCACTGGCCGAGGCGGCCGCCGCCCGCGGCGTGGAGCCCCGCGACATCGTCAAGACCCTCGTCGTGCGGCGGGCCGAGGACGACTACGTGCTCGTGCTCGTCCCCGGCGACCGCGAGATCTCCTGGCCCAAGCTGCGGGCGCACCTGGGAGTGAGCAGGCTGTCCATGCCGGATGCGGTCAAGGCCAAGGACGCGACCGGCTACGAGAGGGGCACGATCACGCCCTTCGGCTCGACGCATACCTGGCCGGTCATTGCGGACGCCTCGATCGTCGGACGCTCCGTGTCGATGGGAGCGGGAGCCCACGGCGTCGCCGTGACGGTGTCGGCCGACGAGATGGTGTCGGCACTCGGCGCCGAGGTCGTCGACGTGACCGAGCCGGCCTGACACCACCCAGACCGGCACGTTTCAGCCTTCGCGCATCGGGATGCGCACGCCGCGCTCCTGCGCGACCTCCTCGGCCCGCTCGTAGCCGGCGTCGAGGTGCCGGATGACGCCCATGCCGGGGTCGTTCGTAAGCACGCGGGCGAGCTTCTCCGCCGCGAGCGGCGTCCCGTCGGCGACGCTCACCTGTCCGGCGTGGATAGAGCGACCGATCCCGACCCCGCCGCCGTGGTGCAGCGACACCCATGAAGCGCCGGATGCCGTGTTGACCAGGGCGTTGAGCAGCGGCCAGTCGGCGATCGCGTCCGAGCCGTCGGCCATCGCCTCGGTCTCCCGGTAGGGGGAGGCGACCGAGCCGCAGTCGAGGTGGTCTCGCCCGATGACGATCGGGGCACTCACCTGGCCGGAGGCGACGAGGTCGTTGAACGCGAGTCCCGCCTTGTCGCGCTCGCCGTAGCCGAGCCAGCAGATCCGCGCCGGGAGACCCTGGAACGCGACCTTCTCCTGCGCGCCACGCATCCACTTCTGGAGGCGGTCGTTGTCGGGGAAGAGGTCCATGACCGCCCGGTCCGTCGTGTGGATGTCCTTGGGGTCGCCCGAGAGCGCCACCCAGCGGAACGGGCCCTTCCCCTCGCAGAACAGCGGCCGGATGTAGGCGGGGACGAAGCCCGGGAAGTCGAAGGCCCGGTCGTAGCCGCCGAGGCGCGCCTCGTCGCGGATCGAGTTGCCGTAGTCGAAGACCTCGGCCCCGCCGTCCATGAACCCGACCATCGCCTCGACGTGCTTGGCCATCGACGCGCGAGCCCGGTCGGTGAACTCCTCGGGCTTCTTCGCGGCATAGTCCGCCCACTCCTCGAGGGCGATGCCCTCCGGCAGGTAGGAGAGCGGGTCGTGCGCCGAGGTCTGGTCGGTGACGATGTCGATCGGTACGCCTCGACGCAGCAGCTCGGGGAAGACGGTCGCCGCGTTGCCCACGACTCCGACCGACCAGGCGCGGCGCTCCTCCTTGGCGCGCAGCGCCCGCTCGACCGCGTCGTCGAGGTCGTCGGCCACCTCGTCGAGGTAGCGGTGCTCCACCCGCCGCTGCAGCCTTGCGGGATCCACATCGACGATGAGGCACACCCCCTCGTTGAGCGTGACCGCGAGCGGCTGCGCGCCGCCCATGCCACCGCACCCACCGGTGAGGGTGAGGGTGCCGGCGAGCGAACCGCCGAAGCGTTTCTCGGCGATGGCAGCGAAGGTCTCATACGTCCCCTGCACGATCCCCTGGGTGCCGATGTAGATCCACGAGCCGGCCGTCATCTGGCCGTACATCGTCAGCCCCAGCTGCTCGAGCCGGCGGAACTCGGGCCAGCTCGCCCAGTCGCCGACGAGGTTGGAGTTCGCGATGAGGACGCGCGGTGCCCACTCATGGGTCTGGAAGACCCCGACGGGACGGCCGCTCTGGACGAGCATCGTCTCGTCGGGACGCAGGTCGGTGAGCGTGCGCACCATGGCGTCGAAGCTGCGCCAGTCGCGCGCGGCCCGGCCGGTGCCGCCGTAGACGACGAGGTCATCAGGCCGTTCGGCGACCTCCGGGTCGAGGTTGTTCATGAGCATCCGCAGCGGGGCCTCGGTGCTCCACTGACGGGCGGTCAGCGTGGTGCCGCGGGCGGCTCGGACGGGGCGGGCGCCTTCCATGGTTGGTCCTCTTTCTCGCGATCGTGGTCAGTGGAGTGGGCCGGTGACAGCGGTGGCAGCAGCGACGACGGTCCCGTCGACGACGGCCTCGTATGCGCCGGCCAGGTCAGGAGCGAGGAACCGGTCCCCGCCGGGCTGGGTTCGAGTGGTGGCGTTGAGCGCGTCGATGACGGCACCGGTCGCCGGGGCGGGCTGCAGCGGAGCGCGCAGCTGGATCCCACGCGCGGCCGTGACGAGCTCGATGGCGAGGACGCGGCCGAGCGCCTCGACGGACCGGCGCAGCTTGCGGGCACCACCCCAGCCCATCGAGACGTGGTCCTCCTGCATCGCGCTGCTCGGGATCGAGTCCACGCTCGCAGGGACAGCGAGGCGCTTGAGCTCGGCGACGAGTCCGGCCTGGGTGTACTGCGCGATCATGAGGCCCGAGTCGACGCCGGGGTCGTCGGCGAGGAACGGCGGGAGCCCCTGGTTGCGGGCCTTGTCGAGGAACCGGTCGGTGCGGCGCTCGGACATCGACGCGAGATCGGCGGCCGGGATGGCGAGGAAGTCGATGACATAGGCGATCGGCGCGCCGTGGAAGTTGCCGTTGCTCTCGACCTTGCCGTCGAGGGTGACGACGGGGTTGTCGATCGCGCTCGCGAGCTCGTACCCGGCGATCCGGGTGGCGTGCTCGAGGGTGTCGCGCAGTCCTCCGGCGACCTGCGGTGCACAGCGCAGGGAGTACGCATCCTGCACACGCGGGCAGTCCTCGGTGTCATGCGAGGCGCGGATCGGGCTGTCCCTCAGCACCTTTCGCATGTTCTCCGCCGAGAGCGCCTGCCCCGGCTGCGGACGCAGGGCATGGAGGTGCGCTGCGAAGACATCATCGGTCCCGAGCAGACCCTCGACGCTCATCGCCGCCGCGATGTCCGCGACGGTCGCAAGGGCGCCGAGGTCGTGGATCGCGAGGCACAGCATGCCGAGCATGCCGTCCGTGCCGTTGATGAGGGCAAGACCCTCCTTCTCGTGGAGGACGACGGGCTCGATCCCGTTGCGCCGCAACGCCTCTCCGGCGTCCATCAGCTCACCACCCACTGCGACCGGACCCTCACCCATGAGCGCGAGGGCGCAGTGGCTGAGCGGGGCGAGGTCCCCCGAGCAGCCGAGGGAGCCCCACTCATGGACGACCGGGGTGATCCCGGCGTTGAGCATGGCGACGTATGCGGTGAGCGTCTCCTCGCGGATCCCCGTCCGACCGGTGGCGAGGGTCGCGATCCGCAGCAGCATGAGCGCGCGGACCACCTCCTCCTCGACCGGCGTGCCCATGCCCGCGGAGTGTGAGCGGACGAGGCTGCGCTGCAGCTGGCGGCGCTGCTCGGTCGGGATGTGCTTCGTCGCGAGAGCGCCGAAGCCCGTCGAGACGCCGTAGTGGGGCTCGGTGTCGTCCGCGAGTCCGTCGATGACGGTCCGGGTCCGGCGGACCTCGGCGAGGGCCTCGGCGCTCAGCTCGACAGGGGCGTGGTGGCGCGCGACCGCGACGACGTCCTCGATCGAGAGCGGCGCGGCACCGACGACCACGGGGTGGTGCTGGTAGGTCATCCCGCTATTCAAGAGCGCGGCGAGGAGCCGCGGGAGAGGTGAGCGGCGCATACTGTCTCGTATGCCAGACATCGCAGCAGTGCTCGCCCACGCCGACCGATGAGCAACGCCAGCGCGGCCGGGCACGGGCTCGATGTCCTCACCCTGCTGGCCCGCCGCGGCGAGCCCCTGCCGGCGGCGGCGATCGCACGCGAGCTCGGCCTGCCCCGCTCGAGCGTCTACCACCTGCTCACGGTGCTGAGCTCGCGCGGCTTCGTCCGTCATCTCCGGGAGGAGCGGAGGTACGGGCTCGGCGTCGCCGCCTACGAGCTCGGATCGGCGTACCAGCGTCAGGCGCCCCTGCAGCGCGCCGCGCGCCGCGCCATCGACCAGCTCGTCGACGCGACCGGGCACAACGCCCACCTCGCCGTGCTGCACGGACGTGACGTGCTCTACGTCATCGAGCAGCGCGCACCCGGCGCCCCGCATCTCGTCAGCGACGTCGGCGTGCGCCTGCCCGCCTCCCTGACCGCCACGGGACTCGCCATGCTCGCGGAGCTGCCCCCCGCTCAGGTGCGGGCGCTGTACCCGGGGCGCGAGGCATACGTCCAGCGCGAGGGGCGCGGGCCCACGTCACTCGTCACGCTCAAGCGGGAGCTGCAAGCGACCAGGGCCCGGGGGTATGCGCTCGAGGACGGGCTCGTCACGCCCGGCCTGGCGTCGGTCGCCGTCGCGGTGCACGACCACAACGACTACCCCGTGGCGGCGGTGGCCGTCACCTACCCCAAGCCTCCGGACGACGGGCTGGGGACGGTCGAGCCGCTCGTCGCCGCGGTGCGCGGCGCCGCCGAGGAGGTCTCGCGCCGTATCGGCCACCGTTGAGTAACCCACCCCCATGTTTGGTTCGTTGTTACCAGTCCGGAGCGCTGCAGCGCTACGAGGTCGGGAAGAACGAACCAAACACGGGATGGGTCAGAGGGTGAGCAGGATCTTCCCGATGTGCCGGCTCGACTCCATCTCCTCGTGTGCGGCGGCCACCTGCTCGATGGGATACGTCGCGTGGACGATCGGCCGCACCCGGCCGGCCTCGACGAGCGGCCAGACCTGCTCGCGCACGGCGGAGACGATCGCGGCCTTCTCCTCGGGGCTGCGGGAGCGCAGGGCGGTGGCCATGACGGACCCGCGCTTGCGGAGCAGTGCGCCGATGTCGAGCTCGGCCTTCACGCCGCCCTGCATGCCGATGATGACGAGACGCCCACCGTCGGCCAGCGCGGCGACGTTGCGCATGAGGTACTTCGCGCCCATGTTGTCGAGGATGACGTCGACGCCCCGGCCGTCGGTGGCGGCGCGGACCCGCTCGACGAAGTCCTCCTCGCGGTAATTGATGAGGATGGACGCGCCCAGCTGCTCGCAGAACTCGAGCTTCTCTGCGGAGCCCGCTGTCACGGCGACCCGCGCGCCGTGCGCCGTGGCGAGCTGGATCGCCATCGTGCCGATTCCCGAGGACCCGCCATGGACGAGGAGGGTCTCGCCTGGCTGGAGCCGGGCGACGCCGAAGACGTTGGACCACACCGTGCAGGCCACCTCGGGCAGGGCGGCCGCCTCCACCAGACCCACGTCCTCGGGGATCGGGAGCAGCTGACCGGCCGGGACGCATACCTGCTCGGCGTAGCCGCC